>Ga0100401_1002311_pt1 | contig 15113 bp, 10 predicted proteins | sample CryGeymeta201525_FD_80421 | JGI IMG/M metagenome (GOLD analysis project Ga0100401, IMG submission 80421) | Groundwater microbial communities from Crystal Geyser aquifers in Utah, USA - Crystal Geyser metaG 2015-25 | ecosystem: Environmental > Aquatic > Deep subsurface > Groundwater | place: USA...
CGCTGAAAAATGGGATGGTGAAATAACGAACAAAGAACCACATAAGTGCGATGATTTATCTTGGTTTGACTTGGATAGTATTCCAGAAAATGTCATCCCATATGTCAGACAAGCTATTGAAGGAATAAAAAATAAAATTTATTATAGTGAACATGGATGGCAGTAAGCGAAACGCTAAAGCCACACTGCGCTCTTGTTCCGCTACGCTACGGATCGGGGCGTATAACACAGCGTATGCGGTTCGGGGCTCGGCTCGCCCCTCACCCATATTCCGCTGCAACAATTAAAATGATAAAATATGGATGTAGCGGAACATCGCATATACTGAAACGTTAAGTGAAATTACCATTCGCCCGCAGAAGGATGAAGGATTTATAAAGAATGAAACATTAATATTAAAAGGAGGTGAACTATGATAATAGACATACTTCAAACAATTTTAGGGGGCTTTGTAGCCTCAATAGTGTGGTTTATAGTTGGTGGAGCTTTGTATATGAATCCCTTTGTTGCAAAAATATACAAAGGTGTCGAGAACTCACCAGTATTGAAGAAATGGCCAAGTGTTCCAAGGTATATTGGCCTCCAATATGTTGGTATATTGACTCAATGTTTTTTATGGGCTTTTGTTTTTGCCTTGGCAAAACCTGTTCTTCCTGATGGAGTTTTGATGAAAAGCCTTGCCTTTGGTCTTATTTTGGTTGCTGTAAAAATCTTTCCCAGATTCTTTGATATGTGGATTCAATCAACTTATCCAAACAAGTTGCTTGCTGTTGAGTTTGTTAATGGAACAATTGGAAGTTTTGTAATCAGCGTGGTGTTTGCGTATGTTATTTAATTGCGGACCTCGGGCAGCTCTGCGGCACTTCATGCCTTGCCTTGCTTCGCTCGGTCATATAACGGCGGATAAAAGGCTTCGCTACGCCTCGCCTAAATTGCCTTCGGTAACTTCTTTTATCCGCAGAACGTTATATGCTAAATTTTAAGAATTTAGATGATGGCGCAAAAAATTTTTAAAAAACTTTTGGCGAGCGAGCAAAAATTGGGGGAGTTCAAGGGGAGGAAAATTTTTGCCCGCGAGCCGTCAGCAAAATTACGAAGTAATTTTGCGTCAATCAGCGTCAGGATTTTGCTGGAAAAAAGTTCTGACATCGTCTAGTAGACACCACCTGGGGAGAATCGGACTCCAGCCCCTGCCTGCCGGCAGGCAGGTCGGCAACTTGCCCCGTTAAAAATCAACTTTGTGGACTTGACGAGAATCGGACTCGTGTCTCCGCAACCCCGTATACAAACTTGTGGACTCAGGGAGAATCGGACTCCCGCCTCGGCAATGCGAATGCCGCGTAATACCACTTTACTATGAGCCCATATAAGTCCACAAGCTTATTTACGGGGCGCAGTGCGAATGTTCCCAATTTGTATAAAAATCCTAAGATTTTTATACAAATTGCAATCCGTCTAAACGTAAATGGTGATGGACGGTGTATTACCACTATACTACAAGCCCTTCATTTTTAACGGGGTGAAAATGCCACGCTATACGCCCCGTAGCGTCCTGAGCTTGTCGAAGGACTGCTACTGGGGTAATACCACTTTACTATGAGCCCGATGCGAATGCCTGTCTTTCGAAATCTTGATGAAGACGGACCGCGTTCTACCCCTGCCCGCCCTTGGCGGGACTAGACCATAGTTCCAATTGCTGCCTGATTGTAGCGAACAATCGGACCTGAATCAACTACACCCTGTAGTAGAAATGCGACAGAATTTGATGCCGTATTTCCGATTCTATTTTATAAACAACGTAATCAACTCTCTATGGTTTATGCGTGTTTATTTATGAATTCTCTTGTTAAGGCAGTCGCATTTTTCCGCCAAAGGCGGATCTGCCTCTGGCATGACACTACGGGGCATATAAGTTTTGACAAAAACGCGCCGAGTTTTTTCGGACTGTGACGAATCAGACTGCGACGAAGCAACGCATCTGCTTTTTGCTGCATATAAATACCGTTATCTAAAAAATTTCCTCCCAAAAACATCGTGCGCCCAATCACTTGTTTGCTTTTCCCTTTGAGTAAAATGGGATGCGACCGTTCTTTTTTAAAATACCTCAACAACAACGGCTCAACCGGTTCTTTATTGTTGCACACCGCGACATCAACAACGCCATTTCCAATATATGATTCAATTTCTGACGCGAGCTGAAATGGCGTCCATCCATCGGTTTGCCCGAATTTACTCATCACATTTACAATCAGAATTTTTTTTGCTTTTGATTTTTTAAACGCGGCAACCATGCCTGAAACCAAAAACAACGGAATCAAACTCGTATATAAGTTTCCCGGCCCGACAATAATTGCGTCAGCATCCAGCATTGCGCGACGCGCTTTGGGATTTACGGTCAATTTCGGTTTGATGCAAAACTTTTTGATGCCAATTGCCTGAATCACTTCTGCGGGCGTAATTGCGCGCTCTCCTGAAAGCACTGTGCCGTTTTTCAATGTCATTTCAAGCCGACCTTTATCAAGGGCCACGGGGATGATTTCACCTTTGATTTTGATAATCTTTCCTATTTCCGCAATGCTTTGTTCAAGCGATCCGGACACTTTTTCCAACGCGCTCAAAAACAAATTGCCAAAACTGTGGCCGCGCAACCCGCCGTTTTCAAACCGATAATTCATCAATTTGCGGATTATTTCCGGTGCCTCGGAAAGCGCAACCATGCACTGCCTGATATCGCCCGGAGGCAAAACGTCGAGTTCATCGCGCAACACGCCGCTAGACCCTCCGTCGTCAGTCATAGCAACTATGGCCCTCAAATCAAACTGGGGGAAAACTTTTAACGCGGAAAGTACGGTAAAGACTCCTGTTCCCCCGCCCATTACAATTACATTTTTCTTTGCCCTGCGCGTCATATATCGTTATGCGACTAAGTATGCATATTATACTCTTTATACCGCATCTTGAAAAATCAATGCAGTATGAGATACTGTATGTATGCCAACCAAGCATAAAGAACGCATAGTTATTTCGCTGGGCGGGTCTCTTATTGTTCCCAATGGTGGAGTCGACACGGAATTTCTCAAAAAATTCAATGCATTTATACGGGAAAAACTGACGGAAAACAAACATCGTCAGTTTTTTATTATTGCCGGCGGTGGAGCAATTGCACGACACTACCGTGATGCGGCAAAAAAGATTTTAAACAAAAAAATTACCCGTGATGACCTTGACTGGCTCGGAATTCACGCAACACGCTTGAACGCGCATCTTATTCGCACAATTTTTCAAGACATCGCATACCCGCGCATCGTCAAACATTACGAAATAATTATGAAAATAACCAAACCAATTGTCATTGCCGCGGGATGGAAACCAGGATGGTCAACGGATTACTGCGCAACCGTTATATGCGAAGATTATCACGTCAAAACGCTTATCAATTTGAGCAACATACCGTATGCATACGATAAAGACCCGAAACGCTACAAAAACGTCAGGCCGGTTACCAGCATTTCCTGGAAAGCATTCAGAAAAATCGTTGGCGATACGTGGATACCGGGTATGAACTTTCCTTTTGACCCTATTGCAAGCAAAAAGGCGCAACGACTCGGATTACGGGTCCTTATCGTCAAGGGCGACGATTTCAAAAATCTCAATACGTTCTTCCACGCGGGAACATGTAAGGGAACGATTATTGAATAACCTTACACAACAAAGTTTACAATCTTTCCTTTGACAAACACCACGCGCTTGATTTTCTTTGTTTCAAGCCATTTTGAAACTTTTGAACACGCTTGCGCTTGCTTTATCACTTCACTCTGCTCAGCATCAACAGAAATCGTCAACGTATCGCGGACTTTGCCCGAAACCTGAATTACATACGTCACGGTATTTCTCACGAGCACGGCAGGATTATATTTTGGCCATGGTTGCTTTTCAACACGTGATGCATTGCGCATGCTCCATAATTCCGAAGCTAGATGCGGCGCAAATGGATACAAAAGCAATGTAAATATATTAAGAATTTTGTTCATATCCGTGTACGCTATGTGCTCACGGTATTCAAGTAACTCGTTTTGAAATTCCATTAAGGCGGAAATAGCCGTGTTAAAACGCATATGCGAAATATCGTCTCCGACTTTTTTCACGGTCTGATGCATAAGCCGATGCGCGCGTTTTTTGATTTCCGCATTTGATTTTGCAATACGCTTTTTGGGAGCAAGAGATGCATGTTCAAACGCAAATGAAAATACGCGGCTCAAAAACCGATGTACGCCCACAATGCCGTTCGTATCCCATGGCTTTGACGCTTCAAGCGGACCCAGAAACATTTCATACATGCGCAGCGTATCCGCGCCGTATTGTTTGATAATATCGTCCGGGTTGACCACGTTTCCGCGCGACTTGGACATTTTTTCCCCATCTGAACCCAAAACCATGCCTTGGTTTACCAATTTCGCAAACGGCTCTTTGTTAGGAACAACGCCGATGTCTTGCAAAAATTTATGCCAAAACCGCGCGTAAATCAAATGGCGCGTTGCGTGCTCGGTGCCGCCCACATAAAAACCAACCCCGCCTCCGCTAAAGCTACGGTGGACAAGCCCGCCTCCGCCAGAGTCTCTACGGCCAGTGGTTAACCAATACTTCAAAACTTTTTGGTCCCAAAATAGCTTCGCGCGTTTTGCGGAAAGTTTAAGTTTATCTTGACCCAAAATAAATCCAAGATAATACCAGCACGAACCTGCCCATTGCGGCATAGTATCGGTTTCACGTTTAGCCGGGCCGCCGCACTTAGGACATTTCACACTAACCCATGTATCTATTGACGCCAAAGGCGATGCGCCTGTTCCTGTTGGTTCGTAATGTGTGACATTGGGCAATACAACTGGAAGTTTTTCTTCTGGAACGCCGATCCAACCTGGATTCATTACTTCACCAAGGGTAAAATTCAAGTTTCCAATTTTCCCGCCTGCGCCGAGGCTTCGGCGGGCAGGCAATTTCCAACAGTTCAGCCCTGAATGCAGTAATGGAACTCGGAATTTTGAATTCTCCACTCGTTTTTTACATTGTTCACAAAAAACGAGCGGGAACGGTTCTCCCCAATACCGCTGACGCGCAAATGTCCAATCCTGCAGTTTGTATTTTACTGCTTGTTGCGCGCTCATAAATGCTGCTATTTTGGGCGCAGCTTGTTTGACCGACAGCCTGTCAAACGGACCCGAGTGAATAAGCATGCCGGTCGCGATATCCGTATATGCGGAAGACAATGGTTCATGCGACTTGCCATCAGGTGAAATAACTTCGCGAATCGGCAAGTGGTATTTATGCGCAAACGCGAAATCGCGTTCATCATGCGCCGGAACTCCCATCACGGACCCGAACGCGTAGTCCATCAACACATAATCTGCAATCCAAATCGGAATTTCCTGTTTCGTAATCGGATGAATCGCATACGCGCCGGAAAAAACGCCTGTTTTTTCTTTTTCCGCAGCGCGGTCCAAATCAGTTTTGCTTGCACCTTCGCGCATGTACAGCCGCACTTTTTCTTTTTGCTCAGGAGTCGTAATTGACTCAACCAACGGATGCTCGGGGGCAAGCACCACGAATGTCACACCATACAACGTATCAAGCCGCGTGGTAAAAACCGGAAGCGTTTCACGAGAATTTTTAATGCGAAACGAAAATTCGTATCCAGTTGACTTGCCGATCCAATTGCGCTGCATTTCTTTCACGCTCTCAGACCACTCAAGCTGTTTTAAATCATTCAAAAGCCGGTCAGCATACATGGTAATGCGAAGCACCCACTGCCGCATAGGTTTTCGCTCTATCAGAGATTTACAGCGCTCGCACCTGCCATTTTCCAAATCCTCGTTGGCAAGCGTCGTTTTACACAACGGACACCAATTAATGGGTTCATTTGATTCGTATGCAAGCCCGTGATGAAACATCTGTAAAAACATCCATTGCGTCCATTTGTAATACGCCGGGTCGCTTGTCGCAAGCTCCCGCGACCAATCATACGACAGCCCGACTGATTGTATTTGTTTTTTAAACCGCGCGATGTTCTTTTTCATTGCGACATTAGGATGGATTTTGTTTTGAATTGCGTAATTTTCAGCCGGCAGGCCGAACGCATCCCATCCCATGGGATGTAATATATTCCAGCCGTTCATGCGCAAAAACCGCGCATAGATGTCCGTTGCGGTGTATCCTTCCAAGTGCCCCACGTGCAATCCCTCACCTGAAGGATACGGAAACATATCCAAAATGAACATTTTTTTCGCAGTTCCGCTGTTTTTGGCGCGCCACGAAGAAAAACCGGATTTCTCCCATGCGCGCTGCCATTTTTTCTCAATACGTGCAAAATCGTATTTTTTCATATGTTATTTCATATGTTATGCGAAACTTTTTGGACTTACACTTTTGGTTTCTTATTTTATTATATTCAAACAACCTCAAAATGCAAAAATGCTATTTCTTCTATTCTCATATTCTTAAGAATGTAAGAATGGTATCTTATCAGCGGGTAAAATCGAGCTATGGTGAAACGCAATTTTCACGCATTGCCTGCTTTACCATTTGTATAATTTTAGCACCAGAAAGCTTTGTTTTAAACCCTGCTGCGTTGAAATGTCCCCCGCCGCCAAACCTGCGTGCGAATTCATTCAAATCCAAAACATTATGCTGCGCTCCCCACACGCTTGCTTTCCAATAGCCAGTTTTCGCAAACCGTTTCAAAAAGAGCGCCACGCGAAGCCCTTTGATACGTTTCATCTCGTACATGACCGTGCGATTCATACCTTCGGGAATTTGCGTACGAATTTTGCACACCCCAAGCCCGAGCGATGCATCATATGAAATACTCGCAAGCAATTTTCCGTATAAACGAAACTCATCCGCATCCATTTTTTGATGCAGCAATTCCATAATACGCTGTATTTCATCTCCTTGCGTCACTAAAGCGTTCACCATACGAAGCAGCCGTTTTGACGCGCGCTGATACGCGAACGCGCCCGTGTCCCCCCATACGCCCAAGAGCAAATAATAATTCGCCTGCTCGGGTATGCGCGCTTTGATTTTTGAAAACAACATATGCAGCATTTCAGTTGTAGACACGAATGCCGAATCAACCCACACAATATCTCCGAACTGCGACTGATATTCATGATGGTCAATGGTAATCACGAACGGTTTTGTTTGTTCAATAAGCCACAGCACAGATGCGTCTATTTTTTCTTTTTTGCCATAATCAAGCAAAAAAACGACGTCGGGTTTATACAACGCAAGTGAACTCATTTTCACTTGGTTAGGCAACTTGTCCATGGCAACTTCACGCCATATAGATTCATGAAAATCAGACGCAATCACAACTCCTTTTCGCATGGCGCGTAATACTTCATACAATGCCAAGCACGAACCTACATTATCAAAATCAGGCCCCGTATGCCCTGCAATTATGATTCGGTGCGCGGCATTGATGCGCTGTTTAATGAATGCGAAATAGGGTTTTTGCGTTTTCATATGTTTTTTGGGCGATGTCGTCAAGCAACATTCCGCGCACGTATGCTATTTTTTGCGCAATGACAAAAACGTTTTTCGGTTCGTTCACCTGACCCCGAAATCCTTCTGGCGGCAAGTCCGGCGAATCGGTTTCAATTAAAATTCTGTCTATGGGAGCATTGCGCACTGTTTCAAGAATTCCTTTTCGCGCTTTATACGTAATCATACCTGAAAACGAAATATATAATCCGCATTGCAAAAGCTGCTGGGCATATTCCCATGATTGCGAAAAACAATGCGCAACTCCGCGCAACCCCTGGCTGGCGTACTTTTTCATCAATGCCAATACTTCATTATCTCCGTTGCGATTATGAATAATGATAGGCAAATGATATTTCATTGCCAATTCAATCTGCATTTCAAACAAATTAATTTGGTCTTGAATCTGTCTACCGTTTTCCTTTTCGCTTACATCAATGCCGCATTCGCCGATTGCAACAACTTTGGAACACGAAGCAATTTGCGCAGATAAACATTGCCGTAAATCCGCAAGCGCAACATCTTTATCCTCGTGAGGATATATGCCGATTGCCGCGTACACGTTTTGATGTTCCTTAACAATACGCAGCACATTTTCGTTTTCGCAAATTGATGTTCCAATAGCAACACACCCGACAACACCCGCATCCGCAGCATCTTTTAAAATCTGACCAGCGGTTTTTTCATGTCTTCCGTGCGGGGGCAAATGGCAATGCGAATCAAAAAAATCCATACTTTTCGTATCATTCGTATCGTTCGCACAATTCGTATATTGGTATCGTGCTTTTTATTTTCTTGGAAATAACGCGGGGGTTTGTACAAACTTTACTTTTTTACCTTGCCATGTTTCCAGATGAATGTCCACAATCTGCAATGCATCCAAAATGCGTTGAGCGCTCCATGGAATAAACGGCAGCAACAGCACGGCGCTATGCCCTAACGCAAACGCAAGCGATGATATCATCGCATCAAATTTCTTTTGCTCTTCAAGGTCAATGCTTCTACTCAATGTCCATGGCTTATTCTGATTGATATACTCATCCCCTGCGCTTATCAAAAACGATACAGCGGCCAACGCATCGTTAAACTGGAATTGCTCCATATGCGCGCGGTATTTTAATTCTGTTTGTTCAATCGTATCTTTCAAGTCGTTTGGGGAAAACGCAATTTCGCGTCCGGACAACACGCCGAGTTTTACAATTCTGCTCGCAAGGTTGCCAATGCCGTTTGCAAGGTCTCCGTTGTATCTGGCGATGAATTTTTCTTCTGTGTAATCGCCGTCATCCAACGCCGGCACTTCGCGCGTGAAAAAATACCTCACCGCATCGGACCCGAACCGCAAAATCAAATCAAACGGGTCAACCACATTGCCAAGCGATTTGGACATTTTTTCCCCACCCGATGTGATGAATCCGTGCACAAACAATGTTTTATACAACGGCACCCCTGCGGACAACAGCATTGCAGGCCAAATCAACGCATGGAACCGTGAAATATCCTTACCAACGATTTGCACATCCGGAGGCCAAAACCGCTGGAATTGCGCCCCTGCTTCGGCAAACCCTACGCCCGATAAATAATTGGTTAATGCATCGGCCCACACATAAATCACCTGCGAATCGTCGTCCGGGACCGGAATACCCCATGCAAGCTTTTCTTTTGGACGCGAAAAACTCACATCTTTGAGTCCGCGGTTAAGAAACGCCAAAATCTCGTTTTTGCGGCTCAACGGAATGATTCTAATTTCGTCGCATTCAATAAGTTTTTTCAATTCATCCTGATATTTGGAAAGTCGAAAAAAATAATCTTCCTCTTTCAATTCCTCCGGAAGGCATTTGTGAATCGGACATAAACCGTTTTCCAAATCTTTATCAGTTAAAAACGCTTCGCATCCGACGCAATATTTGCCGACATAAGTATCTTTGTAAATGTCTCCTGCGGAAACCAACGCATTCCACATTTTGCGCGCGCTCGGCCAGTGTTTGTGTTCGTCCGTGGTGCGGATAAAATCGCTGTTTGAAATATTCAACGCTTCGCATAATTTCAAGAATTTTGCTGAATTTTCATCTCCGAGCTCGCGCGGGGACTTCCCATGTTCTTTTGCCACGTGCGCTGCCTTAGAACCATGTTCGTCCGTACCGGTCAAAAAAAATACATCTTTGCCCAATATGCGTTGATATCGGGCGATTACGTCCGCTTGAATCAGTTCCAATGCAAACCCAATATGCGGCGGGGCATTAGTATAAGGAATAGCTGTTGTAATGTAAAACTTTTCTTGCATACCCTGTAGTGAATTTTCAACTTAATTAACGTTCATTCTCATTACATTATTAATCTTTAGTATACATAACTATTTCTTTTTGTGATACCTAGTGTTTTCTTTTGTCGCTTCGCGACTGTTGAAAATCTACTACGGGGCATACCCTGTAGTGATCCCGTTAATTATTCTATTTATTCCATCTTACAAGTTTAAGGTTGTCCTGTTGCATAGTCTCTGGTTGTTATGACGACTACAACAATCTACGGGACTACTACGGGACATACTACTTCTTAAATCCTAAATACCAAACTCTAAATCCTAAACAAATCCTAATTTCTAAATCCTAAATCCTAAACTTTAAGTCCCTTTTCCTAAACTCTAAACTTTGAGTCTTGAATCCTGGATCCTGAATCGTGAATCATATCAAATCACAAATTTCAAACTGTTTTGAACATTAGAATTTAGAATCTTGTGCTTGTTTAGAATTTAGCGCTTAGGATTTAGTGCTTTCCTTTACGCGCGAGCGCAAAGTGTTGAGAGAGATTTCGCTCTGTGGAAGCCCGTTGAGCCTTGCCTTCGCAAGAACTTTGTTCTTGCGAAGACTTTACTATTTGGATAAAAATGAAGAAATGATGCACGGGCTACGCGCCGGGCATCCTCTCAATCTTTCCCGGAACAACTGTCTTCCTCACTATATACGATTTGAGCTCGGAAATCGAAACCCGTTCCTGCTTGGCAGTATCGCGGTCGCGCACTGTTACGGTGCTGTCCTCAAGTGTTTGGAAATCAATTGTCACACAATACGGCGTCCCGATTTCATCTTGGCTGTAATAGCGTTTGCCGATATTGCCCCTGTCGTCCCATGCAATATTTAACTGACTACCGACTACTGATGACTGATGACTACCTTTTAATATTTCATATACTTTGCGGGCCTTATGGACTAAATCCGGTTTATTGGCTAACAAAGGAAAAACAGCAGTTTTATACGGCGCAATGCTTGGATGTAATTTCAAAATGATTCTATCTTTTTCTTCGGTGTAGGCATCGAGCATCAAAAATAGGAACGTCCGATCAACCCCACCCGATGTTTCAATAATGTTGGGAACAAACTTCTCGCCAGTTTCCGAATCAGTGTAACTTAAATCCTGACCGGAAAACTTCGAATGTCGCGATAAATCCCAATCGCCTCTCCAATGAATCCCTTCTATCTCTTTGCCAAACGGCGATGCCGTATATTCAATATCAAATGCTTTCTTGGCATAATGCGCGAGTTTTTCATGTTCATAAAAACCCAGATTTTCCGGGTGCGTAAAAATACTTTTATACCAATGCATCCGTTCTGCTTTCCAATACTCAAACCATTGTTCCATTTCTGCAGGGCGACAAAACCATTGCAAATCCCACTGTTCGAATTCTCTCTGCCGAAACAAAAAATTCTTCGGTGTCACTTCATTACGAAACGCCTTGCCGATTTGACAAATGCCAAATGGGATTTTTAATCGACTGCTATTCAAAACATTTTTAAAATCCAAATAAATTGTCTGGCAGGCTTCCCCCCGAAGATACACGTTTGTTTTGTCGTCTTCAACAACGCCAATCTGGGTCGGAACCAATATATTAAACATTTTTGGTTCAGTCAATAACCCGCCACAATCCGGACAGGCATTCTTATTAAGGTCGTCTGCTTTAAATCGATGATGGCATTTTTTGCATTCGACCAATGGGTCAACAAAACTCTGCACATGTCCACTGGCATCCCAAACCTTCGGGTGAGTAATAATGGCGCCGTCAATCCCAACCACATTATCGTGTTCGTGAGTCATCCAATTCCACCACAAACTTTTCAGGTTATTTTTCATTTCAACCCCCAACGGGCCGAAATCATAAAAGCCCTGCAACCCGCCGTAAATTTCACTTCCGGGAAATACAAACCCCCTACGCTTGCACAAGCTGACTATTTTATCCATTGTATCCATAGTGTATAAAATTCCAAATTACAAATAATACCAAATGTCAAAATCTCAATGACCATCGCCGCGTTAGTAGAATCCTTACTCTTGATCACATTGTCTCTGTTTTAAATTTCCTGCACTTAAATTTACAAAGAAGGGGCGAGAAGACCACCGGTTTTAACCAATGGTAGTTCACTTAGAGTTCATAATTCTACAAGGATACTCTCCCAGTAATCGCATCAACGCTTGAGTCGTCTGGCAGGTCTGACATAATTCCCTGCGTATGCTGTGATACGACGGTTTGCGTAAACGCATCAGTCGCGTTTGAAGTCGCTTGCCCTAAAATGGGAATTGTTCGTCCAACCTGGTCCACGGACGGTACAACATTCACTTGGACAATTAGCTCTTTTTCAGTATACGCTGAAATGCTCGGAATTGTCCAAACAATTTCGTTGGTGCGGGGATTGCACAAAAACCCCTGCGCATCTCCTTTGACATTGCCCGAACAACTTACACCTGCGGGTAAAACGGTTTGCACTGATATATCGCGAAAATCATTTGCCTGAACAGAAACGCGCATATGAACGCTGTATGCGGTTGTCTGATTCACGCGAAGCGGCATAGGACCGCTTTGCGCAAAACCGCTTGAATACGGGTCACGATACCACACGGTTGCGGTAAGCCCAATCATTCCTTGTATCTTACTCACTATATTCGCCTGGCTTGCAATCGCTGTGCCGATATTTTGGGATGTGTTCGGCGCAGAAATATCCGCATGCACTGCAACCGTATTATTTATTTGCCCTTGCGTAAATCCTTGCCGTATTTTTACGGAAAACGAAACAGCTCCGCTTTGTCCCGGATTAACAACAAGCAATGCAGGGTCTGTGCCGCCGTTCCATGTAACGGTTTTATCTTTTGACGAAAACGAGCCGTTGCGCGCCTGCATGGTATCAAGTAAAAACCACGGGTTTGATACATCGGACATAATCACCACATCTTTCAAAGAAACAGAGGAATTATTTTGAAATGTCAATGTATACTGCGCGATTTCCCCAAGACTGAGCGCATAATCGGGCTTATTGTTCACGCTGATGCTCAAGGTTAAAGGACTGCTAATCACCAATACATTTTTCTGGATTGCTCCAAGTTCAATAGAAACGTTGCGCACCAAAGTCGTGACGCGCATAGTAATTTGTTTTCCCTGCCCCGCGCTTGACGCAATCACCCCCTGTACAGAAATGATTGTCTCCGCCTTAGGCTCCAGTTGCGCAAACGCCGCTGTCCTGGCAGTACCGTCTTGCTTCATATCCGGATCTATTTTGGAAACCGCAAATCCTTCAGGAAATTCAATGCGAACCGTTCCCTGCCCAATACGTGCGGTTCCTATATTCGCATACGAAGCGGAAAATGAAAACTGCTGGTCCGGAAGCACTTGTTCCGGAACGCTCATATGAAGAAATACGACATCGGATGCGATATGCGGAGTATATGAAATTGTTTTTTGAAACCTGGTGCTCAAAGTTCCGAGTTTGTACCAAACCGTCACATCAATAGTCCTTGCATCATTTTGTTTTCCCCAAAAAACAGCTGAAAACGTTTCTGTGTGTTCCTGATTTGGCTGCAAATTATCAATCAAACGTTGCGTGGTAGCAAATAATGGTTTTTCCGGAAACACCGTACCCGCATCTGCCTTGGTAGCAATCGCAATATCGCTTAATGCGTTGGAGCGGTCTATGTTATGAATTGTCACGGTAAAGGTCGTTGTCGCGCCGGGCTGAACCGACTGCGGACCCGAGGCCGTAATAGAAACCGCATCTTGCTGGCCCATATGCAAAAATACATTAACCGCAAGGAATCCAATTCCTGCAATTGCAAAAAACACCAATGCATACAGAGCTATTTTTTTTACATCAAACGGAAATTTTCGCGCACAATGTTCTTGCGCAACAGGCGTTTGCTGTTTTTGTTCAGCAGAGTGAACCCATGATGTTTTTGCCCTCGTGGGGTCAATTTGTGGTTTTGATTGCTCGTTTGGCATAGATTGAAAAGAAAAAATTGAACATGCGTATATTCGTTTCATTAACCAACGGATTCATTATTCGTTGATTTCATTATAGCATGAACTGTTCGCTTTGACGCTCAAAATAATCAGCGCATCTGGTTACTGCTTTTGCATAGTGGTCTTTCAAAACCCATGTGCCGGACATAATTTGTTGGATTGTTTTAAGCACGCTGTATGAAATGCTGTTTGCGCCCGCGCGTAAGGATACGGCGCACGCATCGCATACGAGCTGGTTATCAGCAAGATACGCTCCGCGCGCGGAAAACTGCTTTCCGCATGAATTACACACGGTTACATCGGGCAAAAATCCGAGTAAAGAAAGCCCGCGCAACACGCATTGCGCCCTGATAAAATCAAAATCCGTTTCATTGAGCTGCTCGGCATATGATTCCATATGGTCTAAAAAATCACACCACAGCATAAATACTTTTTCCTCGTCGCCTTGCTGCTTGCCAACTATATGCTGAAATTCGTATGAACCAACAAGAGCGGGCAAAAATACATTTAAAAACTGGCTGCATTGCAACACAGCTTTTAACGCATCGCGATTTTTCCGTATGCGCGCGTACGCCAGCTGTTCCAATGCCTGTGTAATCTGCCATCCTTTGCTGGTTGCAATCACCTCAACCCATGAAAAATGCGGCGCGTCCAAATGTCCTGCAAGCTTGGATTGCGGTTTGCGTACGCTTCGCGCAATGGCAACCACTTTGCCCAATTCCCGCGTTAACAGCGAATATGCGCGGTCGTACTCAAAAACATCCTGCGAGCCCAAAATAAATGCATTCATGAAAGACATTATACAGTAAAAATCCCAAATCCTAATTTTTTCAGCCAAAGGCTGGTCCGCCTATGGCGGAAAATCCTAAACAAATTTTAAATTCTAATAACCAATGTCCTAAGTCTTCGCAAGAACTTTGTTCTTGCGAAGACCTTAATATTCCAAATTCAAAACTGTTTTGTATTTTAGGTTTTGGAAATTGGAATTTGTTCAAGATCCATGATTCAAGATCCATGATTCAAGATTCAAGATCCATGATTTGAAAAGAAGCCCGTGGTCTTCTAACTGAAGGGATAAAAACAAACTCTGCGAAATACAGAGTTGCTTTTATCCTTTTCCATCCCGCAATGCAAGACATTGTTCGAAATTTTGCTTTTGATGAACTACCAAAGTTCTCGCATGTTTTTCAACACTCAATCAGAATTAAATGGTTGGGTACCTACTTCTACGCTGTTTCATTTCGTTGTAAACGCTCCTGGGCAACTCTTAATTCCTTCTTTTTTTCAATAATTCTTTTTC
>Ga0100401_1002313_pt1 | contig 15106 bp, 10 predicted proteins | sample CryGeymeta201525_FD_80421 | JGI IMG/M metagenome (GOLD analysis project Ga0100401, IMG submission 80421) | Groundwater microbial communities from Crystal Geyser aquifers in Utah, USA - Crystal Geyser metaG 2015-25 | ecosystem: Environmental > Aquatic > Deep subsurface > Groundwater | place: USA...
ATTCCGAACCCGGAAGTGAAACGCTGTTGCGCCGATGGTAGTGGGACGATAGGTCCCGTGAGAGTAGGTCGTCGCCAGGTATTTGCCTCGCACTAGCTAACGCTGGTGCGGGGCTCTTTTTTTGCCCGGATCGAACAACTCCATCCGCTACGCTTGGCTACGGATCATCGCTGATTGCCATGCATGGGGATCATCCCTTGGGAAATGGTGCCGTAGTAGTGACGTAGGAGTCTCACTGGGTTGACTGAATTCCTTGCCTCACGGGGATTAGCCCGCATTTCTCATACCCCTTGACGTAGGGGCGGCGGAGGCCTGCTGATGTCAGCCGAAGCGCGGTGCCGGCGGTACTCGATCTTTTTGGGCGGCTTCCATGGCGGCATTTCGTTGATTTCGATGCTTCGTGATCCTCCGGCCGAGTCTTTTGACCCATTTTTCGCCATTTCCCCGTCGCTTGGACATGGCTTCACCCGGCACCCCCGGAGTGGCGCTTCCTAAATACAGTCTGTCACGAGGCGGTTGGGTTTTGTGTGTTGGGCATTGATTTGAACACCAAAACTCCAACCGTTATCAACTCGCCGTATGAGAAATGCGGGCTAGGGATTGACCTCGGCGGTTTGTTGGCGACACTATCGACACCTTGAAACTCCTTGCTGTCTCCGTCTTTTCGCTGCTCCTTGCCTCCATTGCCATGGGTGATTCCGAATACCGCCACCTTGTCCTTTTTAGCTTCAAAGAAGATGCCGCTCCTGAGGCGATCAGGAAAGTTGAGAAGGCTTTTGCGGCGCTTCCTGAGAAGATCGATACGATCCAGGACTTTGAGTGGGGAACGGATGTGAGTCCCGAAGGAAAAGCGAAGGGCTTCACCCATTGCTTCATGGTGACCTTCAAGGACAAGGCGGGTCTTGAGGCCTACATCCCGCACGATGCGCATCAGGCTTTCGTCGCCGGACTGAAAGACGTGCTCAAGGACGTGCTGGTGATCGACTACGTGGCGAAGTGATCTGCCTGAGAATGAGCAGGCAAGCCTATAAGAAATTCGCTCAGTGGATGCTGGGTTTGCTCGCGACGTTGCAGCTATCTGCGGCCGACTCGTGGATGATCCGGGAGACAGAAGACGGGATCAGGCGCTACCGAGCGGTCGCCACGTATGAGAATGAGTCCATTGCGGTCGGAGATGGCGGCGTTGTTTTGTCGACTAAAGACGGAGTGACCTGGGCTCCCAAGAGTGGAACTGGACAGAGCTTGAATGACATCGTCTGGGCCGTTGATCAATTTGTAGCGGTTGGAAGCGGAGGGACGGTTGCAAGGTTTCTGAGAACCGCATTCCAGTATGGTCAAAGGACCTCATCCTCGATCTCCGGGGCGGGCATCCTCAACGGGATTGCATTTAGCGGATCGAAGTTCGTGGCGGTGGGCAATGATGGGAAAATCTACCGAACATCAGGAAAGAGCCCTACGGGTTGGCAGTCTTCGGTGTCTGGGACAACGAAGCACTTGAACGGTATCGCCTGGACGGGAAGCTACTGGATTGCGGTGGGTGATGAAGGTACGATACTCAGGTCGAGTAGCGGGGGTTCGTGGACGACGATGACGAGCGCTACGACGGATGACTTGGAGAAAATCGCGGTCGGGAATGATGGCGTCGTCGCGGTGGGAGAGCGCGGGGTGGTCGTTACATCGACCAAGACAGGCTTCACTTGGACGCGGCGAAGGTATAGCACGCTCTACAGCTGGTGGGATGTCGCCTGGGATGGTAGCCGTTTTCTGGCTGCTGCCGATCTTGGTCGGATCTATGCTTCTGTCGATGGTGTGTCCTGGTCGCTGGAGCCTGGTGGAGTAGGCGTGGATCTTTACGGGATTTCGGCGGATGAAGGTAAGCTTTTAGCGGTCGGCGATGATGTGGTGGTGTGTGCCAACCGTGATGGGGAATGGCAAAGGGCGGCGGGGGCTCCGGTGCCGGGAGGGCCGATTGAGTTTATCAATGGAGAGTTTGTGATGTCTTGTTTCGGAGGGACGGTTGCCTTTTCAAAGGATGGGAGGGTGTGGAGAGAATTTCGGGTGCAGAGGACCCCTTCTAATCTTTATTACGATTATGGTCACGACCGGACATTAAAGCATGGTCGGGGGCTCGTTTGGACGGGGTCACGTTTTCTAGTGGCAGGGCCGGACTATCTCTACGCCTCAAGTGATGGGGAGACCTGGGTGGAAACCTCGGACTACTCGGGGTTGAACCAGTATCGAGCGCTGGCGTGGAATGGATCGATGGCGGTTGCCGTGGGCTCGAATGGCTTTCTTCAAAGCTCCGGGGATGGTTTGAGTTGGACCACGCGCGACACGAGCGAGAATGAGGAGGACTTTTTCGAGGTCGTCTGGACAGGGAGTCGCTGGCTGGCGGCGGGGCTGTATGGAGTTCATAGTTCGGAAGACGGGGTGGAATGGACGGAGCGTTATCGAACCTTTCCAACCTTTATCAGGGATCTGGTATGGACGGGTTCGGAGGCGCTGCTGGCGACCTCTGCTCATGGTGTCGTCCGGTCAGCTGATGGCGAAGTCTGGGTGCCTGCAAGTTTGGATGCGGGGTCATTTCCCGATTTGGGTAGCATTCATGTTAGAGAACAGGTGCTTCATGCTTTTGCCTACGGTTTGGGAAATCGTTTGTTTCGCTCGGAGAGCGGAGGTCTTCAGTGGACGGAAGTGCCGTTTACTCTGGAGGCCGATCTTGAGCCAGATCCGGTAGCTGCAGATCAAGTCGTGAGACTGGGTCAGGATTACTGGGGATTCAGTGATCAGCGCGCGACTTATATGGGGGCTGGGAATCCTCGTTCTCGAACGATCAACGACATGCATTGGAACGGTGAGATGTGCATAGCGGTGGGAAGCCAGGGGTCCATCCGACGTTCTCGGGATGGGCGTGTTTGGCAGTGGAGCGCGGTCACCTTCAGTAATGAACTCAAGGGAGTGGCTTCGTCGGATGATACATGGGTGACTGTGGGGTCGGGGGGATTCATCGCAATCTCGACGGATGCGGTGAATTGGGAGCCGGTTGAAAGCGGGACCACACTGAATTTGCTGGGAGTAGGATGGACGGGTTTTGGGTTTGTAGCGGTCGGTCAATCCGGGACCTTGTTGACGTCTCCCGACGGTCGGACTTGGACGAAGAGAAACACCTATGTCGTGCAAGACCTCGACGCGGTTGGTTGGAATGGAAGCCGTGCCGTCGTCTTGGGTTCGACTGGTGTGGCCTTAAGTTCCGAGGACGGGGAGAGCTGGAGGTTTCGTCTAACACCGAATTCGGCATTTCATCGCTGGGTGGTGTGGACGGGGACGGAGTTTCTTGCAGACGAAATGCGCTCGATTGATGGACTAACCTGGGAGGCCCTTGATGAGACATCTGTGAGTGGTCAGTCCGCAGCTTGGAATGGGCGCGAGTTAATGCTCGCCGGAGGAACGTCTATTTGGAGATCGAAGGATGGGAGAAGTTGGAGTAGTGATCCATCTGGCAGTAACCGCTTGATGTTCGCCGTCGAGTGGATGGGCGATCGCTTTGTGGCGGGGGGCCATGCCGGAGTCATTGTCAGCTCGGGCATGATTTCAAGCTGGGCGGAGGCTGAAGGGATCCCGTTCTGGCTCGCTGGCGATGATCAGGATGCCAATGGTAACGGGATACCGAATGTGGTTGCTTTCGGAATCGGTGCTCCGGGGATGAGGCCTCTTTCTGCGGCAGATCGCGAGCGACTTCCGCGCCTGGTTTGGAATGGCATCAAGGCATCCTGGGAGCTTTGGTTCACAAGGCTTGAACCAATACCCGGCGGATTGAGCTATCGGGTCGAGCAAAGCAGCAACGGCTCCGAATGGGATGTGCTCGGCACCCGATCCGCAGACCAGACGTGGCCTGCCGAGCTGGGAGTCGGAGAGTATGGAGATTTTTTCGGGCCCGAGCGCACGGTGCGCATTCCTCTCGCGACATCTGAGACTTCTTCGATGTGGCGAGTGAGAATCGGGCCGTGATTCAGCGTTCGAGGATTTCGACTTCGTAGCCGTCGGGATCGGTGACGAAGGCCATTTTGCGCTCGCCGCTGGTGAATTTTTCGCGCCACTTGCTGGGCCAGATTTCGATGCCGGCTTTTTCGACCGCGTCGCAGTATTCGACGATGTCGGGGACGCCGAGGGCGGTGTGCATGAGGTCCTCGGGGCAGGTGGTCGAGTAGTCGGCGGACCAGGTGAGTTCGAGGAAGGCGTCGTTGCCGGGGAGTTCGAGGAAGGCGAGCTGGTTGCCTTGGGGTGAGGTTTTGCGTTCCTTTTCCTGATAACCGAGGACTTTGTAGAAGGCGATGGAGCGGTCGAGGTCTTGGACGCGGATGCGGGTGTGGAGGAATTTGATCATGTCGCGGGGAGTGTGGGGGTGGAAGATGGAAGATGGAAGATGGAAGATTGGGGCGCTTCCCATTGGCGCGGTTCTGATTTTGAGCGAGAGTGAGGTGATATTTGGCGGTGCTGCCGTTGATGGATTCGATGGGATGATGCCTCATGAGCCGCCGGAGTCCTCGGTGCGCAGTTTTTTTCTCAAGGTTGATCGGTTGATCGAAAGGGCGGCGGCGAGGTGGGAGGGTTTGCCGTCGAAGCGCTTGAGGAGGATGTTCAGGAGCAGGGTTTCGAGGTCGGCGCTGATGTCCTTATAGTTGGCGTGTTCTTCAAGTTTTCGGTCGACCCAGAATTCGATGGCGTGGGATAGCGCGTGGTCTTTGGCGTGATGCCGGGGGATGTCGGCGAGGTGCTCGGGGATGAACTGGCGGGTGATGAGAGGGGCACCGGTGCTGGTGACGAGGGCGTAGTTGATGACGTTGCGGAGCTCACGCAAGTTGCCGGGCCAATCGTAGGTGGCGAAGATGTCGAGCACGCTGTCGTCGATGCGGGTGGCGGTGCTGGCATCGAGTTCACCGAGGAAGCAGGCGCTGATGGCGGGGAGGTCGTCGATGCGGTCTTTCAGCGAGGGAAGGGTCACTTCAAGAATTTGCAGGCGGTAGTAGAGGTCCTGATCGAATTGGCCGTCGGTGACTTGCTTGAGGAGTCCTTCTTCGGAGGTGGTGACGATCAGGCGCGGGGCTTTGTTTCCAAGTTGATCGAGGGTTTTGGCAAGGAGTGACTGGAGGGCCGGGGGGAGCGCGGCGATCGATTCGATGACCAGCGGTTTCTCTTGGGCTCTGGTGACGGACTCGATGAGTTCGGCTTCGCCTAAAAAGGCGGAGGCGTGAATGATGTGATCATGCTGAAGCGGGCCGGTGCTTTGTTGGATAAGGCGGGCGACGTGAGATTTTCCGCTACCGGTGGCTCCGCGAATGACGACGGCTTGATCGGAAGCGCAGGCGTGGGAGATCTGGCGGAAGACCGGTCTCATCGCGGGCGAGCCGCCGACGAAGGCGGAGGGTTTGCTCGGTGGTTTTTTTGGTGGGGCGAGTAGCTCGGTGGAAACTGTTAGAGAGTGAAAGAAGGCGTGGAGTTCTTTGAAATCGACGGGCTTGTCGAAGAAGTGGGCGATGCCCATCTTTCGGGCGGCGATGGCGTTTTCGATCTCGCCGTGGGCGGTGATCACGGCGATCTCTGGCTTGTGGGGCCACTCCCATTTTTCGGCGAGTTCGAGGCCATGTCCGTCGGGCAGGCCGATATCTAACAGCATGCCGGTGAACTTCGATTGGTGGAGGAGTTCACGGGCTCTTGCGAGGTTCGGGGCGAGTTGGGTTTGGAGGCCGCAGCGTTCGGCGGTCGCGGCGATGGCGATGGCGAGCGCGTGGTGGTCTTCGACGATGAGGATCGAGGCGGACATGTTAGAGAGGCTTGGAACGGGTGTTCAGGGTGCCGGTGATACGGGCGCCGCCGCGGCTTTGATTGTCTGCGGAAAGCGTTCCTCCGTGGGCCTTGATGACGCCGGTGGCGAGCGCGAGTCCGAGGCCCATGCCGCCCTCGCGTTCGGAGTAGAAGGTTTCGCCGAAGTGCTCGAGAGCCATCTGGGAGAAGCCTGCGCCTTCGTCGGTGAGGGTGAACTCCGCGCGGTCGTCATCAAGTTTCTTGAGTTCGAGAGTGATGGTTCCTCCGCACGGCATGGCCTTGATGGCGTTGTCGATGAGGTTACGGGAGACTTGCTCGATGCGTTGGGAATCGCAGGAGATTGAAAGGGATTCCGGGAGCTGGAGATCGAGGGTGCAGCGGTGGAATTTGAGCAAGGGGTGGAGTTTGCCTTTCAGGGTGCGGAGCAGCTTTGTTAGATCGCTTTCGGAGTTCCGGGGTGGCTGAGGTTTGGCGACGAAGAGCCATTGGTTGACGAGTGAAATGATGTGCTCGCCTTCTTCTCGGATGAGTTTTCCGGCTGGGTTCTTGGCATGATCCTCCAGCGCTTTCGCGTGCATGATGATGGCGGCGGCGGGGTTCTTGATTTCGTGGGCGAGCGAGGTGGCGAGGTGGCCGAGGAGCGCCATTTTCTCGGAGCTGCGTCGGCGCTCTTGTTCGTCTAACAGCGCGTTTCGCTCCTCGACAAGCGTGCGGGCGAGGATGCCGATTTCGTCGTGTCGGCGGGTCAGGTGATCGGGGAGGATCATTTCCTTTTCGGAAGGTGCCGAGAAGATGTTGGTGGCGAGTTTTTGAAGAGGTCGCACGACGGAACGCGCGATGAGGAAGGCGGCGGCGACGGCAAGCAGGGTCATGCCGAGTAGCGGGATGACGGAGGAGTCTTTTGAAAAAGTGATCAAGGGGCCGACGGGCTCGATGACGACGATGGAGCCACGGCCGTCGGCGATCGGTCGAACCAGCGCGTTGAATCCCCTGCTCACCGCGATCTGCGAGGGATTATCGTGGGCGAGCAGGGCGGCGGCGCGTTCGTCTTCGCTCCAGCCACGGCCTTCGACGAGGCCTTGATCGGGCATAAAGAAGCCGACTTTCGAGCTGGTGACGACCGAGAGGTTCTCCGCCATTTGGCGCGAGCGTGGGAGCTTGAGGTTTTCGAGGAAGACGGCGTTAGCGGCGGCGACATTGGCCATCCGTTCGTGGTCCTGATTGCGCTGTTGGGCGGCCGCCCAAAGCAGCCCGAGGGTACCGGCGGCGATCGCGATCACTACTTGGGGCAGGATGAAGCGACGGAAAAGGCCACCCCGGCTCTTGGGGTCGCTCTTTACAAATGGCGGGCGAATGCTCAAAACGTGGCCCTTTGTGGATAAAAATTAGCCATTAACAACAAATTTGGACATTAGGCATCAGTTTTCTTGAGCTTCGGTCGTCGGAGGCGGCATGAAAGTCCGCATGTTGCATCTGAGCTCTCATTCGTTCTTCGCTGTTGTGATCTTCGCTTCGACGGGAGTCTCCATTGTTTCCGCCCAGGATGCGCTCGGGGAGCTGGACCCGACGATCGTGACGGCGGGCCGGATTGAGGAGAGTTTGATGGACACGCCTTACTCGGTGGATGTGATTAGCGAGGCATTTATTGTGGAGAACAACCGACGGACGCTGCCCGATGCCTTGCAGTTCACGCCCGGGGTTTTGGTTCAGAAGACGGCGAACGGTCATGGCTCTCCGTTCATCCGCGGCTTCACTGGGCGGCAGAACCTCCTGCTAGTCGACGGGGTGAGGTTGAACAATTCGCTCTATCGAGGAGGGCCAGTGCAGTACTGGAACACGGTGGATCCCTATTCGCTCGACCGAATCGAGCTGATCAGGAGTCAGGGGTCGGTGCTCTATGGGTCCGATGCGGTGGGTGGGACGCTAAATGCGTTTACGAAGTCGTCGGGTTTTCAGGATGAGGATGCCGGGCAGTTTTTTAATCATGGGATGGCCTACTACGAATATCGGAGTAATGGTGAAGCTTCGCACATCGGACGGCTTGAGACGTCGTTCGGTGAGGGTGGGAAGTATGGGATCTTGCTGGGTGTGACGGGAAAGGATTTCGGCGACATCCGCGACTCAGGGGTCGGCCTGATGAAGAATACGGGATATCCCGAGCAGGATCTCGATCTGCATTTTAACATGTCGCTGAATCCCAATACGACGCTGAGCGTGGTGCATCAGAATGTGAATCAGGATGATATTTGGCGCTGGCATTCGACGATTTACAATCCGGGATGGCAACATGATGGTCATGTGGTGGCTCCAGGGAATGATAGGTCGCGGATTTACGATCAGGAGCGTTCGCTGACCTATATCAAGGTTGCGGGAGAGAATCCCGAGGAGTCGGCTTGGATCTCGCGCTGGTCTGCTACGCTGTCCTATCAGACGGGTCGCGATAGTGAAACGCAGGACCGATCGGCGGCTCGCGTCGATCGGCGTTATCAGATTGCGGAAATTGATACGCTAGGTCTTGATCTTTCGTTCGAGTCGCCGCTGGGCGATGGGGATTTGGTTTATGGGTTGGATTACTATCGGGACCTAGTGGATGCCTCGGGCTATCGCGACCGTGGTGCGGGAATGGTTTATGATCCGAGCTTCCGGCCGGCTGCGGATGATTCAACGTATGATTTGTTTGGGGCCTTCGCCCAGTATGTCTGGAGGCCAACGGAGCGTTTTGAAATCACGGCTGGGGGACGCTATACTTATGCGAGTGCCGAGTTGGGTCGTTATTATGATGGGGGCATCGGGACGGATCGTTTTGATGCGACCCGGAACTGGGATAATTTTACGGGATCGCTGCGAGGGCTTTATCGGATCAATGATTGCTGGAATCTGTATGGTGGCGTTTCCCAGGCATTTCGTGCGCCGAATATCAATGATCTGTCCGGCAATCTGACCACTCGATCGGGCATGCCGACGCTGGGTTCGGTGGATGTGGAGCCGGAGGAGTTCGTGGTTTTGGAGCTGGGTGGGCGTTACTCGACGGCGACGCGCTATTTTAACATCTCTGCTTTCTACACGGATATCACGGATACGATTATGAGTGTGCCGACGGCGGCTGGGGCGACGACATCGGTCACGACGAATGTTCAGGATGGCTATATTTACGGAGTTGAGCTAGAAGGTTCGTGGGAGTTCACGCCGGGTTGGACGGTATCGGGATTTGCCGCTTGGCAGGATGGCCGGACTGAGACCCCGGCGTTCTATGGCGGGCCGGTGGTCGACGAACCGGCGTCACGTATGCTTCCTTTGACGGGCTCGCTGGCTCTGAGGTGGACACATCCCTCGGATCGACTTTGGATCGAAGGACGGGTGCTGGCGGCGGCCGAGGCGGATCGCCTGACGGCATCGGACCGGGCGGACACGCAGCGGATTCCAACGGGTGGCACGCCGGGTTATGTGGTGGCGATGCTGCATGCGGGTTGGCAGGCGAACGAAGGCTTGGAGCTGACTTGTGGTTTGGAGAACCTGACGAATGAAGACTACCGGAATCACGGATCAGGTCAGAATGAAGCCGGCTTCAATGCGATTGTGGGAGTGAAGTTGAGTTGGTAGAGGGTTGCCAGAGGTGGGGGAATGGCCGACAAAGCGGGCGTGATTCGTAAGGCATTCCTACTTGGTGCGGGGCTTGGGACCCGGCTTCGTCCGCTGACTGATGTGTTACCGAAGCCGTTGGTGCCGCTCTTTCATCGTCCGCTGGTAGAGTGGGCGATGATGGCGTGTGCGGAGGCGGGGGTGGAGGAGTTTGCGATTAACACGCATCACTTTCCGGAGAGATGGCGGATGGCAGATGGTGGATGGTTGATGGCAGATGGGAGAGGCAGGTGCTGCTGCAGCGGATGGAACGGATTGATGGCAGAGAGCGTGGTTTGGGAGGACAGGCCAGTCAGCTTATTCCATGAGCCGGTCCTGTTAGAGACGGGTGGTGGGATTAAGAATATTGAGGCGTGGGTGGGGAGTGATGATGTGCTGGTTCACAATGGTGACATCTATTCGTCGCTGCCGCTGGAGAAGCTGATGCAGGCGCATGAGGGGTCGGGGAATGTGGTAACGCTGGCGCTTCGTTCTGAGGGGGTGGCGAAGCATATTGCGGTGGAGGATGGGCGGGTTTTTGATATCCGGAACATGCTGGGAAGGGCGGAGGGGAAGTATGTTTTTAGTGGTATTTATATCTTTTCTCCGGAGCTGTTAGAAAAAATTCCGGTAGATGAAAAGGTATCAGTGATTCCGGCGTTTTTGGAGCTGGCGAAGGAGGAACGACTTGGGGGTGTGGTGCTGGATGAGGGGGTGTGGTTCGATCTTGGGGATGCGGAGAGTTATCTGACGGCGCATCGTGAGTTGGGTTTGGGGGATGCGATTCATTCTGAGGCGGTCATTTCACCGGATTCGGTGGTGGAGAGCAGTGTGATCGGAGCGGGGGCGGTGATTGGAGCGGGGGCGGTGGTGAGGGATTCGGTGGTGTGGCCGGGGGCGGTGGTGAAGGAGGGTGCGGTGGTTGAGGGGATGATTGTTTGTGGGTGAGGGACAAGCTAGAGGTAGGCACGGAGCATTGGTTCGCGCCGCTCCGCCCTCCGAACCGGACAAGCGGATCTCCCGCATCCAGCCCTGTGAAGTAACCATACCAGCCGCGAAGTTTCCGGTTTCGTTCAGCCCCCCATGGCATCCATGTCCGGAGCGTTTCGAGCACTTTTGCGGCTTCCTGCTAACTGCGGCAAAGGACGACCATGTCATCCGGGTAGCGCGCCATTGGAAAAGAGGGCTTTTGGACAGGAGCCAGCGCGACCTGTCCCGCAGGGGTGCCTCTTTTCCCAAGCGAGTTGAAGGGGCCTTTCCGCGCTGACCATGTCGATCAGGCCGAACCACTTACCAGCAAAACCAATCCTCTCCAACTCAAGACATCAACCTTCGGGGGCTGCAAGTCTCCGCTCATTGGTTGTCGCTGTTTGGCTTTGACGGATCGCATCGCGACGACGCGTTTTGGAACGCGCCTTGCCCACCCATGGTGCCTGCAAGGTGCCACTCCTTCCGATTTCACCACGCTGGCAACGATTCAAAACGAACCTCTTTACCCGTCCGTGGATGCTCGAAGCCTAGTTCCGCAGCATGCAACCTGAGCTCGCCCGACTTTTTCCCATCGCCATAGAAAGTGTCTCCAACGATCGGAATACCTAAGCCCTTGGTGTGCGCTGAGTGCACCCGCAATTGATGCGTCCGCCCCGTGACCGGCACGAAGGAAATTCGAGTCCTACCATTCTCGATGCCGATCTTTTCCCAATGAGAAACCCCGACCTTTCCGTGCACTTCATCGTAGATTTGGATCGGGCGATTATCGACGTCGAGCCGGAAAGGTAGCTCGATCGTGCCGTGCTCTCCTTCAAGAATGCCATCAAGTAAGGCGATGTAGCGTTTGCTTGTTTTCCGATCCTCAAACTGTCGTGAAAGAATCCGGTGCGCATCGGCCGTCCGTGCCAGCAACTGCAAGCCCGAGGTATCCATGTCAAGGCGATGGACTGCCGGTTGCTCGATACAGCCGGGGTAAAGCTGCTTCACCCGAGTGGCGACGCTATCAATTTTATCAGGCCCCCTTCCCGGCACTGAAAGCATCCCGCTCGCCTTATTGACCACCACGAAATCGGGATCCTCGTGGATGATATCGAGATAGGATTCAGAAGAGTTCATCGATTCCGCAAAGCATGAAGCCAAGCATTAGTTGGCACTTCTCCAGCTTCTCCTCCTACTTCGCCCCATGGGAAGGATCATATTTCGGATTCGGCGTTGGCATCTGGGCACCGACTGATTTCCGCCACGCCTTCAGTTCCATCAAGAGAGCCTGCGCTTTCTCCGGATTCTTCTTGGCGAGGTTGTTCTTCTCACCAGGATCGGCCTTGAGATTGTAGAGCTCCAACTCGCCGTCTTCGAAGAACTCGATCAGCTTCATGTTGCCATGACGGATCGCGCCGTAGGGCTTGGTGCGGTGGTAGTGCGGGTAGTGCCAGAAGAGCACGTCGCGCCCGAGATCCTTCGATTTCCCCGTCAGGAGCGGAAGGATGCTCACGCCATCCTTGTGCTCTTCAGGACGTGCAGGCAGCCCGGCCATTTCCAGCATGGTGGGATAGAAATCGGTGCCGATCACCATTTCATCGCAGCTCGAGTTCGGAGCGATCTTCCCGGGCCACTTGACGATGAATGGCTCACGTACGCCGCCTTCATGGGAGAAGCCTTTGAAGTCCCTCAGCCCACCCGTGGTCTTCGGATCGTCACCCCCGTTGTCGCCTGTTAGAATAACAACCGTGTTGTCAGCGATTCCCATCGCCTCAAGCTTCGCCATAATGCGACCCACGCTGTTGTCGAGTTTCTCGACCATGCCAGCGCGGCGCGGATCGAGGAATTCGTTCTTCCGATTGTCAAAGGTCTTGGCCTTGTCTTCGTATTTCGTCACCAACTCGGGAGGTGCCATGAGCGGGCTATGCAGCGTGTAGTAGGAAAAGTAGAGCAGGAACGGCTGATCGCGCTTCGTCTTATCGAGGAAATCGACTGCCGCATCCGTGAGCTTGTCGGTCAGGAAGTCGCCCTTCTTTCCATCGTCGAGGCCCACCATGTCGAAAGGAGAAAAATACTTTCCTGGTCCCTTAGGATGACCCCATTCGCGACCGCCGACATTGATATCGAAGCCGTGACTGGTCGGGTAGTGCTGATCGAAATCCGGCTGACCGTTCGGCATCAGGTGCCACTTCCCGAAAAACGCGGTGGCGTATCCGCCTTCCTTAAGAGCTTCGGGAAGAAGCACCCGTTCGTGATCGAGCTTCATCTTCCAGTCCGGCACGCTGAGCTTTGCGAGTGGATGGTTGTGACCCGCGATCCAGTCGGTGAGGTGAAGGCGTGCTGGATAGCTGCCGCTCAGGATCGCCGCGCGGCTCGGCGAGCAGACAGTGCAAGCCGCATAGCCATGGCTGAACTGCATGCCTCCGCTGGCAAGGCGATCAATATTCGGCGTTTCATAAAACTCCGCACCATAGCAACCGAAGTCACCCCATCCAAGATCATCGACCAGCAGGAACACAAAGTTCGGACGTGGATTTTCGGCTCGCGCCAGCCCACCAACGGCAAGCAGCAGGATCAGATTCAGGATCTTTTTCATAAGTTGTTTTGAGGCTAGCCAGCGAATCGGCGGTGGCCAGTTAATCGTCCGGATTCGTCATTAGTTTCCACTGAGGATCAATCGGACGAGTCTCCGCCTTCGGGCCACCTTCACGCGGAGGAGCCGGAGGAGCCAGGAGCATCACTTTTCCAAGCGCTTGACGGGCCGCTTCTCCCAGCTCGTCCGCCGCACCCAGCTTCAAGTTCTCCTTTTCGATCAGGTCGGCAGGCACATGGAAGAAGCGACCATCCCGATAGAGCTTGTAGTTCTCATCCCGCACAAACTGGTTCCCCATGAAATTCCCCCAATACGGCTGGTAGTGGCAAAAGACCCACTCGCGCGGGCTGCCCTTTTTGCCCATCAACTGCGGCAGGAAACTGCGACCATCGATCGCGTCCTGCGGGCGGATCGGAACACCCGCCACCTCTGCCAGCGTTGGAAAAAAGTCCGTGAAGTCGATCAGGTCATCAAGCTTCGTGCCCGGTGTCGTCCGCCCTTTCCAACTCGCGATGAAAGGCACATGCGTTCCCATGTCGGTCGTGCCTCCTTTTCCTCCGCTGATACTCGTTCCGTTCCAAAGCGAGGTGATCTTGCGGTTGGTTCCATTGTCGGAGGTGAAGAGGATGATCGTGTTCTCCAATTGGCCGACTTCCTCAATCTGGGCGACGATCTTTCCCACCACCTTGTCGAGGTAGTTCACCATCGCCACGAAGTTCCTTTTCTGGGCAGTAGCGCCTTTTGGGGCGAGGTTGGCCTCATGGGTCCGCGGCGCCGAACCAATGCTGTCAGGCGTTGGAACAAAGGGATCATGCACCAGCACCGTCGGGTAATAGATGAAGAAGGGTTCGTCACGATGACGCATGATGAAGTCACAGATAAAGTCGGACATGATATCCGGACCGTATTTCCCGAGGTTGGCTTGCTTGCTGAGCAACTTGCCATTCTGTTCGAGCGGAGGGCTCCAGAACCTTTCTCCGCCGTCCTTTCCGCCCTTCCCCATCGTCACCTGCCACAAGCAGTATTCATCGAATCCCGCTTTATGGGGGCGGCTGCTGTCATCGCTTCCCTCCGCTCCATGGTAGAGGCCGTTGAGCTGCCACTTCCCGGCGATCGCCGTCTTGTAGCCGGCAGCCTGCATCAACTGACCGAAGGTCTTCTCCTTAGGGTCGAGGTAGCCAAAATGCGTGTAGTTCCGAAAGCTGTATTTCCCGGTCATGATCTCGACTCTGGAAGGCGTGCAGATCGGAGTCGAATAGCAGTGATTGAACTGCACGCCATGCTCGGCGAGCGCATCAAGATTCGGCGTCTCGTAATCCTCTCCACCGTAACTGGAAAAACACTCCCAGCTCACATCATCTGCCATGATCAGTACCACATTCGGCGGACGCTTCGAGGCATCATCCGCCGCATCCGCCGCCATGACCATGCAAGCCGTCAGAAGGGAAAGCGCGATTCGCATGGAGGACTGATACCTCGCATTGGTCTTTCCTATTTCAGCCATTTCCCTCCGGGCGATCACCCCACCATTCCTCTTTCCGAAGGGCTCGCGCTTTCTTATGAAGACGAAGTCCTTCCGCCCACCATGTCGCCCCCCCCATCCGACCCCACCAAAGCCAAAACCAAGCCGGCGCGCCTCCGGCTCAAATCCCGACTTGGAAAGTACCGCATCGAAGCCCGGCTGATGGAAGGCTCCTACTCGAATGTCTACCGCGCCTTTGACACCATCGAAGGTCACCGCGTCGCCCTGAAAATCCCTCATCCCCTCATCCCCATCTCGCGCAGAAATAGATGCCAGGCAAAAAGTAAATTGACGTCCAGAGCAAATTTTGCCACCAGTCACGCAACACGATGAAAACCAACGGAGAAAGAGTGACCGATCCGGTCGAAAAGGCGGGGCTTCCGACGGCTCCGGTGCCGGGCGGATTTCGGCGGGGGAAGGGGCTGGGGCGGAGGCGGATTTTGGGGATGGAGGGACAATCGAATTGCTACCACGTGATGAGCCGCACGGCGGGTGGGGAGATGCTCTTCGGCGACATAGAAAAAGAGGCGTTCGTGCGGGTGATGCGCCGATTGGAACGCTTCGCGGGGGTGGAAATCCTG
>Ga0100401_1002322_pt1 | contig 15071 bp, 13 predicted proteins | sample CryGeymeta201525_FD_80421 | JGI IMG/M metagenome (GOLD analysis project Ga0100401, IMG submission 80421) | Groundwater microbial communities from Crystal Geyser aquifers in Utah, USA - Crystal Geyser metaG 2015-25 | ecosystem: Environmental > Aquatic > Deep subsurface > Groundwater | place: USA...
GCTTCGGCCATGTTGCCGGCGACGCGGTGCTGCGCATGGTGGCATCGCGCATGCGCGAATGGGTTGGCGAAACCGGCCTGGTTGGCCGGATCGGTGGAGAAGAGTTCGCGATCGCCCTGCCCGACGAACGTCCAGAGGCAGTCGCGAAGCGGCTCAGTGAACTGTGCGCCTCGCTGCGTCTGATTCGTAACGGCGATATCGAAGTTCCGGTGACGATGAGTTTCGGCATTGCCGAAACCTCGGCCAGGTTCCGGACCCTTCCGGAATGTCGTGAACGCGCCGATGCTTCCCTGTATCGGGCCAAGAATGCCGGTCGCAACCGGATCGAGTTCGCCGACAACGAATAGTCGCGAAGCCCTGCCGCGACCAGCCAGGCGTTCGTTAGTGGCCGGGCGAACCACCCGCCTCGTGCCGATCGATCCGCTGCAGCATGAACTCGGTCGCCGCCCTCAGCAAGCCATCGCTGCAGCGGTAGCAGGTACCGCGCGCCGGCATGCCCTGGTAGCCCTCGAGTACGCGCCGGTGGACCTCTTCGATGTCGCGAGCGCGCACCGCCGACCAGTCGGCCGGTCGATCAAGCCGCGGCGCGCCGCCGGCGCCGCTGTCATGACAGGCTCGGCAGACCGTTTCGTAGACCGCCTGACCGGGGTTGCCGACCGCGCGTGGCGCTGAGCGCAGCGCCGGGTCGCGAAACAGTCGCAGCAGGCGGCCATCCTGTGTCAGAACCCAGATCGCGCCGTCAGCATCCATTTTCAGATCACGAATCCGCGCGCCCAGCTCGCCGAGTATGCGCTCCTCCGAACGGACGGTCGTCCCGTCGAAGTCGATCTTGCTGACGTGCCGGCCCTTCAGCGCACCGACCAGCAACTGGCCGTCCCATTCCGAAAACATCGGCCCGCGAACCACGGTCAGCGGCGAGATCGCGGTCGACGGCGTGTAGTAGTACAGCGGCTGCTCGAGGCCCGGGTGTGCGGTCTGATCGCCGATCACCCACGGCGGGTCGGTGGCCAGATGAAACTCAAGCTGCGCGCTGGACTGATCCGGCGCAAAGCCCAGGTGCTCGGCGGTGTAGTTGCGACCATACGAAATCACCGGCCAGCCGTAGTTCGCGCCGCGCTCGATCAGGTTGACCTCATCGCCACCCATCGGCCCATGCTCGGCCTCGAACAGGCTGCCGCTGGGTCCATCGAAGTGCAGACCTTGCGGGTTGCGCACGCCCAGTACCCAGATCCGGTCATCGATCTCCGGGTCTGCGACGAAGGGATTGTCGGCCGGCACCGAGCCGTCCTGGTTCAGACGCAGGATCTTGCCCTGCAGCAGGCCGCCCATCTGCGCCGTGACCGGCTCGGAGCGGTCACCGACCGAGAAGAACAGGTAGCCGTCGCCGTCAAACTCGATGATGCCGCCGAAATTCGACGGCGACCAGGCATAGGGCTCGGCAGTCAACAGACGCCGGCGCTGCTCCAGTCGATCCTCACCGAGCAGCGCCGTGTCGAGCACGGTGGCGTAGTAGGCACCGGACGGATCGGCCTCGGTGTAGCTGAAATAGATCCGTCTGTTGTTTTCGAAGTCCGGATGCAGCGCCACATCGAGCAGGCCGGTCTGCTGCTTGTCGGTCGCAATCGGCGGCAGTCCTTCGAGCACCTGCTGCGAACCGTCGATCAGCGAAATCCGCAACATCCGACCGCGGGTCTCGGTAACCAGCAACTCGTCCGGCGACAGGAATTCGAAGGCCCAGGGCTCGGCCAGACCGGCAACCGCCACCTCCAGCACCGCGTCCTCGATGTTGAGTGCACGCACCGACGGGATGTCGATACGCGACCGATCGGCCTGCGCTGTCGCCAGCAGCGGCCAGCCAGACAACATCAACACCAACGCGCCGCGCAGCAAGGCTCTCGGTTCCGGAAAATTCATGTGGATTAGTGTACCCCGCCGCTCCTTCCCTGACTTTCAGAGCGTGACTGAATCGACAGTGCAAGGCGCAATCCGCAGTGGATGGCACTCCCTTTACCAGGGTTGCAACGCCGCAATATCGACTCAGACTCGCTCCCGAAGGGCGAGCCCGAACGAAAAAACAATCGCGCTCATCCGCGGCGTTAGCGCTCTTGGAAAGAGCATGCCATTCCCGGCGAGCCCTGCCTTGCGGCCAGGCACTTTCCGACTCACTGAAAGTTACAGAATGAGTGACGGGGTATACCAACGCTCTCCTGCAACGGTTCGGCGCGGGCACGAATGCCTGCGCCAAACATTGTAGAGGCTGGGCTGCGACGATCCAGAACGTTCACTATCGGGTCTGGTCGCAATCGTAGCCCGCGATCCGGACCAGCCGCTCGAAGCGCCGACTCACCACGCCCATACCGGATTCACCAAAGTCGATTTCGGCTTCGATCACGTTGCAATGGCGCGGCCGCAACGTGATTGTACCGAGCCGTTCCTGGACGACGTCCTCACGGGCATAACCGAACAGCTGCGTAGTGAAGAACTCGCCACCATCCAGGAGCCATAGATTGACCACGACAGCAGACGCGCCAATCGCAAAATCGGCATTGCCGACCACCCAGACCGGTGCGCCGTCGAGGTAGGTATAGAGCGTCAGGAACAGGAAGTTGCGATCCGGCGGCAACTCAGCGACCTGCAAGGCCATGCCCTGGCGCGGCAGCCCCTCGACGATCCAATGTCCGGTATAGCGTCCATTGAACACCGGTGCGACGAACTGCGGCAGATCGCGGTCCTCGTCGTAGGCCGGCATCTGAAGCTCCAGGAACTGGCTCGACGGCCAGTCCAGCTCCAGCACCAGTTCGCCGTTGTAGCCGACCTTGCTGATTGCGGCTTCATCGGTATCGACGACCAGGGTCACGCCTTCGACGACCGTGGCCAGTCCCTGGTCGATCATCGTCGAGTACGAGGCGCCCTCAGGCAGGTAGAAACCGGTCCGGGCGAAGTGGAACAGGCCCGCGCTGTGGCGCTGAAGGTCGGGAGTGACCAGCCGCACCCGCGGATAGGGAATGGCGTCACTGCCGGACTCCAACAGGAAATTGACCGCAATGGCCGAGGCGTTTGGCTCATGGCAGCCGATGCGCCAGGCGCGGATCCGCAGCACGCCGCTGCCGGCCGGGTCGATGACGGTGATTCGCTCGTCGGCGAAAGGCAGTGCCGGCGGTGCATCAAGAGCGGTCGGGACCACGGTCAGGCACCCGTAGGGGATGACCGATGTTCCGGTGAAGTTGTTCGGCAGATCGTGCAGCAGATACTGCGCATTTATGCTATTGGCTGCCAGCAGGACGGCAGCGGCAAGAATCGCTTTCATGATGATTCTCCTTGAAGCCGTTGTGAAGAAAAATGAAACTCTCCACCGCGACCGAGTCAGTCGCGGTGGAGAGGACTGGCCGAGATTCCTGCGTCAGCGGCGCGCTGGATTGCCTTCGAAGCCGTCCTGGAAAACCAGATCGATGAACATCTCGGCGTGGTAGATGCCGGCCCAGCCTTCGGACTCTTCCGGGTCGAGCGGGTCCTCGAACAGCATCCCGACGCTGATCGCGAGCCGATCGTTGCGGAAGCCATCACGTTCGATGGCGACCTCGCTGACCAGCGAATCAACCGGCGCTGCAGGATCGATGTCGGTCCCGAGGGTGACGTCGACTTCGGCAATGGTCCGCAGCGGCAACTGGAACGCGAGTCCTTCGCGCAGGTAGATCCCGGAAGTGGCGTTGCGGCTTGCCTTGAACGCCGCCATCGACGGTCCATTGGCCGACGTCGACAGGCCACCCGTTGCGCTGGAGCGCCAGCGCGCCAGCTCTTCTTCGCCGGCATCGCCGGTTTCCGGGATGCGGCCCGAGAAGTTGTGGAACAGGAAGTCGGTGATGCCTTCACGAAGGGTGCGGGCGATCGAGTAGGTGGTGCCGCTAGGTACGTCATGAACGAAGAAACCCTGGTTCACCGGCACTTCCAGGACGAAGCCGGTCGGATGTTGCTCATTGCAGAACGCGATGATCTCGGGGCGCCCGTCGGTGGGACACAGCAACAGCTTTTCGAAGGTCGCGCTGCCCCAGGCACCCCAGAACAATACGCGCATGCCGTCGCTACTGACCGAGAGAGCTTCACCGAAGGCGTTGAACGTGTTGCCCGGAGCTTCGCCCGGCACCTGCTCGCCGATGCCGGCGATCACCTGCAGGGTCGGCGTCGGTGAGATCGGCGCGCGGTAGATTCCTCCCAGGGTTGGCGCTTCCTCGATATCGAGACCAGTGAAGAATATCCAGCCGTTGGCCGCACTGGGCGGTGCGGTCGAGCCGAACTCCACCATCCCACCGGCGGGCTGATTCGGGATCACGAAGTCGGAATTGGCGATCAGTCCCGTGAATGGCTCCGGCGCGCCGCTGACGACATCGCGGAAGTAGATTCCGGTGCGACCGAGACCGTCGACCAGATCGGTGTAATTGCCTTTGAACACGATGTAACGGCCGTTTGACGCTGCCGGCGAACCCGGAAACTGGTCGAAGCGGGTGCCGAATACTGTACCGGGCACCGAAAACCACGGAAAGGTCAACGTAACCTGGTCCTCCTCGACCGCGGCACCGAGCAGGCTGGCGCCGGTGCGACCGGCTGCGCCGCTGTCGGCCCAGGCGAAGATCCCGGCGGTTCCGATGCGGGTTTCCGAACCATCGGCGAGGAGAAAGCTCCAGACCGGCTTGTGCTGGCCCCTTGTGACGGCCAGTGCCGATCCGGGATCGATCCGCGGCGTTGACGGGAACTCGTTAAATGTCGCCAATAGACCGTTGATGTCGGTATTGTTCGGCTCGGGTACCACGTCGCCCCCGATCGCCAACTTCTCCAGCAGACCGCCAATCAGGTCGAGTCGGTAGACACCTGAATCGAGCGGGCTGCCGGTGTCGACCCGGCTGCGGGCTCGAAACACCATGACCCCCTGATCGTTGATCGCCGGCTGGTTGTAGCTGATGAACTTCGCACCGGGTGTACCTCCCGGTGCCACGGTCGCATTATTGACCGCGGTGTTCCAGTCGATGGCTTGTGCCGATGCCGGTGCTGCTGCAAGGGCCGTGGTAGTCAACGAAATGGCAAGCAGAACTCGCCTGATATTGTGCAGTTTCATGACATCCCTCCCCGGTTGGAAAAATCGAAAAAAGGAAAACTCCGATTCCGACTCTATGCCGAAAGGGACCTGGATACGTTGATGACACACACGCCCTATTAGGGATTTCTATATTATAATATTCTGATATTTTGAGTCGGCGTCAGCATCAGTCTGCTGCGCGGCACGGTTCAAGGCGCGACTGGTATATTTGGCCCCGTGCATCGCCAACTTTTCATCACCCTGCTGGTCGCCGCGATCGTGTTCGCCTTCGCCCGCGCACGGCGCGGCAAGGTCAAGCGCGATGAAGCGCCACCCGGGAACGATTCCGGGCTGCCGACCGGTGCGGTGATCGGCTACGCACTGGCCGCGCTGACCATCCTCGCCTCGGCCGGATTCGGCTGGCACTGGTACCAGGACGCCCATCGAGTCATCCAGGTTGAAGTGGTCGAATCGTCCTCCGGCCAGCGCACCGTCTACCAGGTGCACAAAAAGGATCTGGGTTCGCGCGAATTCCGTACCATTGATGGCCGCTTCGTCTCGCTGGGCGCTTCGGATCGACTGGAGCGGGTCGAATGAACCACTTGATCGCGACCGAACGGGCCACATCCGTGTCAGGTACGCGCCAACTTCCCGATCGCGCCCGAGCGTCTTCATGAACAGTGCCAACCAGCCCAACCCACGCGCGCTGCTGCTTGCCGGGGCAATCTGTCTGCCCGGCATGGTGCTGCTGGCGGCTGGCCTGTATGCGCTGTTCGTCCCTGCTGCAGCCGAGCTGCTGCCGGCGCTGGGTCAGCCGATGGTCGGCTGGGCTCTGATTACGGCCGGACTGATCATCGAGATCGCGGCAACGATCTTCATGATCCGTGTCCTGAGCCGCAGCCGCGGTGGGACAGGCGCGAGCCGCTGAATCATGGGTTCCCCCGCCGTGTTTTACCGATAGCCGCGGCTCGATTCTCCGGATAGACTGCTTGCAAGCACGCTCGGAGCCAGAATTTTGCGCAACTACATCGTGACCGGTGGCAATCGCGGCCTGGGCCGGGGCATCACGGCAGCGCTGGCGGCATCGACAACAGGCCGCGTCGTGCTGGCAGTGCGCGATCCGGCAGCCGGACGACGTGCGGTCACCGAGATTCGTCGAACGCTGGGCCCGCGCTGTCGTGCGCATTTCGAGGTCGAGCCGCTGGACCTGGCCTCGCGCACCAGCGTCGAGGCGTTCATCGAACGCTGGCGCGGACCGATCGCCGGCCTGGTCAACAATGCCGGCGTGCAATTCGAGCGCGGCACCCATTTCAACGACGCAGGCCTGGAGCTGACCTTCGCCGTCAACCATCTGCACGCGCTTCGCCTGAGCCTCGGCCTGCTTGACCGGATGGCCGGCGGCATACTGGTGTGGATCGGCAGCGGCACTCACAACCCGCGCCACCCCACCGCAAGCCGTTTCGGCTTTCGCGGCGAATGCTTCGTTTCGATCGAAGACGCCGCACGCGGCATCGAAGGCGGTAGCGGTAAGGATCGCTATGCGACCAGCAAATTTCTCAACCTGGTAACGACGGTGGAACTTGCGCGACGATTCGAGCCGGGACGGGTCTGTGTCAGTTGCCTGGACCCGGGCCTGATGCCAGGCACTGACCTGCCGCGCACCGCGCCGGGTTTGCTGCGGCTGGGCTGGCACTATGTGCTGCCGTTGATCGCCAAATTACTGCCCGATGCCAGCACCACCCGGCGTTCCGGCAAAGCGGTGGCACGGCTGCTGCTCGACCACGAGCGCAGTCAGGCGCACGGCCAGATCTTCAACTTCAAACTGCAGCCTTCGCGCTATGTCATCGAGCGTGTGTTCGATCCCGAAGTCGGGCGCAGCGTGGTCAACGACTCACTGGCCTTGCTGGCTCGAACTGTCCACTGAGTCTTGATCATTCAGCGACCGGACCTGGCAAGGCAGTGCTCGGCCATCAGCACAGCAGCTTCAGCCCGCCTGATACGCCACCGGCTCGTCGCGAGGCGGCGCCAGGTCCTGTGACTATGGGGTTTCGCGACCGAGCGCCACGGCGCAGACGCACGGCCTGACGGCGCAGCAGTGGAACGGGTGATGAATACGGCGGGTTCAGAGCAAGGCCAGCACCATCAAGCCCAGTGAGGCGCCAAAGCCCGCACCCCAGGAAAGACTGCGCAGGATATGGAAGTCGGCCAGGTAGAGGATGGTGTAGGCGATCCGGGCAGCGATGAACACCAGCGCCAGCAAGGTCGTCCATTGACCATCGGCACCGGCCACCAGCGCCGCCAGCACACCTGCGGCAAAGATCGGAAACGCCTCGAGCATGTTCTGGTGGGATGCCAGCGCGCGTGCGCCGAAGCCCTCCAACCGTGCCTGCTGGGCGCGCGGATGGTGGTTGTCGTAGCCGCCCGGCATGCGCGCCATGGCCATCGCCACGGGCACCTTGGTCAGCAGGATCATGAACGCGGCAAAAAGCAGGCAAAGCAGTGCAATCGACATGGCAAGTTCCGCTGGATCTTGTGTACTGTCTGATCATACCCCGGGCACGCTGGATGCAAGCATCCATGCCGCTCAGTTGCAACCGCTTCGGCCGCGGGTCCTATACTGCGGCCAGCATCCCGAAACGCATGGAGAGGGCCGCGCATGAACCGCGAGATCCTGGTTGCCGACGCGCGCGACGTCGAGAATCTGTATGACGAAATGGCGATCACCATTGCCGCCGACTTCGACCCGGCACCGGTACTGGTCGGCATCCTGCGGCGCGGCCTGCCGATTGCCGAAGCACTGGCCCAGCGACTCGAACGGATCACCGGCCAGCGCCCCGAGACCTGCGAACTGGCGCTGAAGCGCTACGGCGAAAAGCTCGAACTGCTGCACGACCATCCGCTGCTCGACCCCGGCTCGCTCGGCATGGACGTCAGCGGCCGGCGACTGATCTTGGTCGATGACGTGCTCTATACCGGCGAGTCGATGATGCGTGCCGCGAGCTTTCTGCGCAAGGCCGGTGCCCGTCGCATCGAGATCGCGGTGCTGGCCCGACGCTGCGGCCTGACCATGCCGGTCCAGGCGCGCTACATCGGTCTGACCCTGGATGTACGCCCGGACTGGGTGATCCACTGCGAGATTCCGCCGTTCGAGGATGAACTCGGCATTCGTATCCTGCACCGCGACGCGGTATTGAGCCACGGCTGAGAACGGGCCACGTACGAAGCCCGCCCTAGGGTATTTGGGGACGAAAGCGCAACGCACCGTCAGTTCACGTCCCGATCGGCACGACAAGAACTGCCCCCATCCTGTCCTTCGGCCGCAAGCAGGGGAGGGTTGGGTGGGCGCGGCTTTGAGCGTGGCGGGTCGCGCCGCGGAGGGCGCTCCTGCAACGAGCGAAGGTGGCTTGCGACCCGTGGGCGGCCGATCACTCGTCGGCCGCGAACGCCGGCTTGCGAAATTTCAGCGTCATCCGGTTGGATTCGCCAATGGCGGCCATCGCCTCGCGCTCCGGCGTGCCCTCTTCGGTAGTCGCCAGCGAAGGCGCCAGGCGCCAGACGATATCGGCGCTGGTCGGCTGATCGGCCGGATTGGCGTTGATCTCGCTGGAGGCCTCGAACTCGAAACCGGCGGCCTCGGCCTGGGCGATGACGAAATCGCGCTTGAGATAGCCGGCGTCGCCGGCGGCCCAGGCATCAACGGCATCGGCCGGTGCCTCGTGCTGGACAATGCCGAGCACGCCGCCGGGCTTGAGCACGGCATAGGAGTCGGCAAAGGCCTGGTCGAGAAAATCATCGACACCCTGGGTCTGGAACCGGGCCATGTTGTGCAGCGCACGGATGAACAGCACCGCATCGGCCGTGCCGTGTAATTCAGCCGGCAGGTCGCCGAAGAAGAAGCCGCTTACCGAAGCGCAATCCTCGCTGCACCAATCGGCCGCCTGCTGCGGGAAGGTCTCCAGCCAGCCGGCAACACTGGCCATGAACTCCTCGGTGGCGAAGTCGAACTGGCGGAACAGCTCGGCCGGGTAATTGGCACCGATCAATGCGCCGTCCGCACCGAGATAGGCCATCAGGATGCGCGAGTACCAGCCGCCACTGGGCAGCGCCTCGACCACGGTCATGCCCGGCGTGATGCCGAAGAACTCCAGCGTCTGCTGCGGGTTGCGCGCATCGTAGCGGGCCCGCATCTCCGGCGACTGGGCGGCCAGTACGCGCGCCAGCCGCGTCGTGTGCGGCTCGGCCGAGGCCGGAGCCGGGGCCTCCTCGGACGGACGGCAGGCAGTCAGTAGCAGCAGAGCCAGCAGGACAAGGAGCTTGAGCATCGGGAATTCTCCGGTGCGGGAAGTCAGCCCTTGATTATCCAGTGCGATGGCGTGGCCGCGCAAGCTTCAGTACTCGTCCGGCGCGTAAGGCTCGCCCGACTCGCCCGATTCATCCGCGCGCATCCGCGCCAGGCGCTGTTCCTCTTCCTTCCGGGCCGCGTCGATGATGCCCATCAGCTCGCCCAGATTGACGTCGTGCTGCGCCGGTTGATAGCTACCGCTCAGCACGGTATCGGGCTCCAGCGTGCCGGAGGCATAGCGGGCCCACATTTCCTTGCCGTACTCGGTGGTCAACAGCTCGGGCGCGAAACGGCCGAAATAGCGACGCATTCGGTCGACATCACGCACCAGCAGCATCGCCGCACTATTGTTGGCCGAGGCATTGACCGCCTGCGGCAGATCGATGATCACCGGGCCGGCATCATCAACCAGCACGTTGAACTCGGACAAGTCGCCGTGAATCAGGCCGGCGGCCAGCATGCGCACGATCTCGGCAATGATCCGGGCATGGTACTCGCGCGCCTGGTGCGGGCTGAAGCTCATGCCGTCGAGCCGCGGCGCCACACTGCCCTCTTTGTCGACAATCAGCTCCATCAGCAGCACGCCGTCGGTAAAGCCCAACGGCTGCGGCACGCGCACGCCGGCCTGCGACAGTCGATACAGCGCCTCGACCTCGGCGTTCAACCAGGCCTTCTCCTGCTCCTTCTGGCCGTAGCGGGTGCGTTTGTTCATCGCCCGCGCGCGGCGGCTGTTGCGCACGCTGCGGCCCTCCTGGTATTGCACCGCCTGGCGAAAGCCGCGCACATTGGCCTCCTTGAACACCTTGGCACAGCGCAGCTCCGCCCCGCAGCGCACCACGAACACATCGGCCTCCTTGCCGCTCTTCAACGGCCGAAGCACCTCATCGATCAGGCCATCCTCGGCCAGGGGTTCCAGGCGGGCAGGGATTTTCATAGAGCGAGAGTATGGCAGTTTGGGCCCGTGGAATCAGGCCCGGCGCGCACGCAAGACTGCTTTTGTTAGGAGCCGGCCTGCCGGCGATCGGGTTTACTGCAGCCGGAAACGGCTCATCGAAGAACTACAGACAGATGCAGTGGCTGCAAATGATCGTCGCCACCGTCCGAGCAAGCCCCTTGAATCCGGAACCGCTGGATATCGGCCCGTGCCCAATGCATGAAACAAGCCCTGACCCCCGGGCCACCCTCGACGCTGTCCGCCCCTCTCCGGCGGCGATGATACGCGGCACACCGCTCGAGCGCCAGAGGCAGTCCACGCGGGCAGAAGGGTTCAGGCTTGGGTTCGTGCAGCCTGTGCGGCGGCGCTTGCCGCACGCCACGCGTGCAGTTTCCGGTAGCTTTCCAGAAGGCGCTGATGCTTGTCCAGCCCTTCCAGGCGCAGGCTCGTGGGCGTCAGGCCGTGGAAACGTTTCGAGCCCTCCACGAAGCCGACGACATCGTCCATCACCTGCTCGCCGTACATACGGTTCAGGTTGGCCCGATAATCGTCCAGCTCGAGCTCGTCGTCCAGGGCAATGTCCAGAACGGCGCTCACTGCGCGGTAGAACAGGTTGCGTTGCACGGTGTTGTCGTTGAACTGCAGGAACATCTCGACGAAATCCAGCGCGTCCTCACGCTGCTGCAGCGCCAGGCAGATCATCAATTTCAATTCAAGAATCGTGAGCTGGCCCCAGACGGTGTTCTCTTCGAAGTCGATGCCGATCAGCGTGCCGATCAGCATGTAATTGTCGAGCTCGCTGGCTTCCAGTCGCGCGAGCAGGTCGGCCAGGCGGTCGTCGCTCAGGGCGTGGAGGTCGAGAATGTCCTCCCGATAGTCCAGTGCCATGTTGGTGTTGTCCCACACCAGGTCTTCCACCGGGTAGACCTCGGAATAGCCCGGCACCAGGATGCGGCACACCGGCGTGCCGAGGTCTTCGTGAACGGCAACATAGACTTGCTTGTCCATCGCCTCGAGAATGCCGAACAAGCGCGCGGCTTCTTCCTCGTTGGTGCCGGAGAAGTCCCATTCGACGAACTCATGATCGGCCCTGGCGCTGAAGAACCGCCAGGACACCACCCCGGTGGAGTCGATGAAATGCTCGACGAAGTTATTGGGCTCAGTGACGGCCTGGCTGTTGAACGTGGGTGGTGGCACGTCATTCAAGCCCTCGAAACTGCGCCCCTGAAGCAGCTCCGTCAGGCTTCGCTCCAGCGCCACCTCGAAACTGGGGTGCGCGCCGAAGGAGGCGAACACGCCGCCGGTCTTCGGGTTCATCAGCGTCACGCACATCACCGGAAACCGGCCGCCCAGTGATGCGTCCTTGACCAGCACCGGAAAGCCTTGGCTCTCCAGCGCCTGGATGCCCTCGACGATCTCTGGATACTTGGCCAGCACGCCCTGCGGCACGTCCGGAAGAGCGATCTCCTGTTCGATGATCTGTTTCTTGACGGCCCGTTCGAAGATCTCGGACAGGCACTGCACCTGGGCCTCGGCGAGGGTATTGCCGGCGCTCATCCCGTTGCTCAGGAACAGGTTTTCGAGCAGGTTCGAAGGGAAATACACCACCTCATTGTCGGACTGGCGCACGAAAGGAAGCGCCAGAATGCCGCGGTCGGCCCGGCCCGAATTGGTGTCGATCAGGTGGCTGCCCTGCAGCTCGCCGTCGCCCTGTAGCTCGCCGTTAGGATCGTAGATTGCGCGGCAGTGGTCATCGAGAAGCCCGGGGGGCAATTCGTCGCCCGACCCCGGCTGGAACCATCGTTCGTTCGGGTAATGGACAAACTCGGCGTCGGCGATGTCCACGCCGAAGAAATAATCGTTGTAGAAGAAATTGCAGCCCAGCCGCTCGATGAACTCGCCGAGCGCAGAACACAAGGCGGCTTCCTTGGTCGCACCCTTGCCATTGGTGAAGCAGGCCGGCGAGGCCGCATCGCGGAGGTGCAGCGACCACACGTGCGGAACGATATTGCGCCAGGACGCGACCTCGATCTTCATCCCCAGATCCGCCAGCGTCCGGGTCATGTTGGCAATCGTCTGCTCCAGCGGCAGGTCCTTGCCCTCGATGAACGTGCTCGCTTCACCCGGCGGCGCGCTCATCAACAGCGCCTGGGCGTCCTCGGCCAGGTTCTCGACCGGCTCGATCACGAAGTCCGGGCCGACCTGGATCGCCTTCTTCACCGTGCAGCGGTCGATGGACCGCAGGATGCCTTCACGGTCCTTGTCCGAAAGATCCTCCGGCAGCTCGATCTGGATCTTGAAGATCTGCTTGTAGCGGTTCTCCGGATCGACGATGTTGTTCTGGACCAGCCGGATGTTGTCCGTCGAAATCCCCCGGGCCTTGCAGTAGACCCGGACGAAATACCCGGCACACAGCGCCGAAGACGCCAGGAAATAATCGAAAGGACTCGGCGCCGAGCCATCGCCCTTGTAGCGAATCGGCTGGTCGGTGACGACGGTAAAATCGTCGAACTTCGCCTCCAATCGGAGGTTATCGAGAAAATTGACCTTGATTTCCATGGGCGTGGGCACCTGACCCGATTTGGCGAAAGCGGCCCGCCGCCGTTTTCCGAACCCGCCATTATCCGGTTTTCGGGGAAGTTCGTCTCGGGGCCGACTCGTCAGGCAATGGTCATAATGCGCCTCTTTGGAGAGCAGCTGGAAGAATGAGCAACGAAGCAGCCGCGCCAGCGTGGTGGATCTACATTCTGGACTGCGACGGACGCCTCTACACCGGTATCACCACCGACCCGGATCGTCGCTTGCGCGAACATCGCGCCTGCCGCGTTGCGAAAAACTGACGCTTTGCGAAGAATCCCCCGCCGCCGTCCATCTGCTGGAGCGACTGGCGCTGGCGCCGTGATCCCGTTCGACTCCAACGCGATGGCGCAGCGAGGCCTGCCTTCCTGACAAAAAAAATCTGACGGACGCGATTTCAGCGAAACGGCTGTTGTTTCAACGTTCAGCAGGGGCTGTCCAGTTTGTCGGCGAGCGGCAGATGCCTGGCGGCGTGAAATTCACGAAACAAGAGCTGGCTCCTAAACATTCACGCTCCATAAATCGATAGCACATCATTGGTTTAATTGAATAAAGAATTATTTTGATATATACTTATACAGTCTTCAAAACGGATCGCGCCATGTCTCTTCCGGCACCCGTCCAGCCTGTTCCCGAGCGCCGCAGACTCGTCGATATCGAAGACGAAATCACCGAACTTGCCGCCCATATCCATGCCGCCACATTCCGGCTGCTGGAACTGATCCGCGAGTTCGACCGGCGCGAAGGCTGGGGCGGGCCGGGTCTGAAATCCTGCGCACACTGGCTGAACTGGAAGTGCGGCATCGGCCTGGGTGCCGCCAGAGAAAAAGTCCGGGTAGCCCATGCGCTGCGAGGCTTGCCGAAGATCAGCGCTGAATTCCGGCGCGGAACGATCAGCTTCTCCAAGGTCCGTGCAATGACGCGAGTCGCGACGCCGGAGAACGAGGATCAGCTATTGATGATCGCCCGGCACGGAACGGCCTCGCACATGGAAAAGCTCGTCCGCCAGTTCCGCAAGGTCAAGCGTCTCGAGGCCATGGAGCAGGAGAACGCCCGGCACGATCTGCGCGAACTGTCCTGGCACCTCGACGACGACGGCAGCTATGTGCTCAAGGCACGGCTGACTCCGGAACAGGGCGAGCGCGTCATCCAGGCCATTGAAGCCGCGATGGACGAGGAGTTCCAGGAGCGCAGAAACGTTTCCGCGGAAACGTCCGAACGCCCGGAGACCGGACCGAAGAGCGAACCGGTGGCGCAGCGCCGCGCCGATGCGCTGGAACGTCTGGCCGATGCATTCTTCGGCAGCTCGGCCGGCAGCGGATCATCCTTGGTCAGCGGCGGCGACCGCTGCACCATCCACCTCCACACCACGCCCGACACGCTTGCCGTCGACGGCGACACCGCCGAGGCCGAACTCGAATCCGGTGCACGCGTTTCCGCGGAAACGTCGCGCCGGCTGGCCTGCGATTGCGGCGTGGTCCACTGGCATGACGACGAGCACGGCTCGGCCCTGAGTGTCGGCCGCAAGACCCGCAGCATCCCGCCGGCCATCCGCCGCGCGCTGCAGCGACGCGACCAGGGTTGCCGCTTTCCGGGGTGTACCGCGCACAAATACGTTGATGCCCACCACATCCGGCATTGGGCCGACGGCGGCGAAACGAAAATGGACAACCTCGTCCTGCTCTGCCGTCATCACCATCGCCTGGTCCACGAAGGCGGCTACGAAGTCCAGATGACCGTCCAGGGCCCGAAATTCACCGATCCGACCGGCCGAACCCTCCCGCAAGCCGGCGAAACACGTTTCCGCGGAAACGTCTTCACGCTGCGACGGCAAAACCGGAATCAGGGTCTGCGCATCGGGCCGGAAACGACGGTTTCGCTGTGGGAGGGCGGGACCATGGACTACGGAATGGCCGTCGAGGGGTTGTTGTGGCTGGAATCGGCGGAGAATTCCGGATCGAGCTCGGGGAAGTCAGCATGAACAGGAACCTTGAAGTCAGCTACCTGTACCGCGACGGCTGCAACAACAAGAAGCACCAGTCGGTGGTGATCGCCAACCCCGACGGCATTGCACCGGAGCAACTGGAGCAACACCTCCGCTCACGATTCAGCGCGCTGCAGGTGTGGCCGGACATCCTCCACTTCCAGCC
>Ga0100401_1002332_pt1 | contig 15041 bp, 13 predicted proteins | sample CryGeymeta201525_FD_80421 | JGI IMG/M metagenome (GOLD analysis project Ga0100401, IMG submission 80421) | Groundwater microbial communities from Crystal Geyser aquifers in Utah, USA - Crystal Geyser metaG 2015-25 | ecosystem: Environmental > Aquatic > Deep subsurface > Groundwater | place: USA...
ATATCCTTCTGCTTCCAAGGCGGGTTGAGCAGGCCGCCGGCTTGGGCCTGGAGCGCTTTTGCCGGTAGCAGCTCATCCTCGTTCCAGGTCTCGTCCGGCAGGACGGTCGGCGGGGGGGGCGGGGGCGGTTCCGGTCGTCGGCAACTGAAAATTCCGCGTTTTGGCGGTTCGGGGGGCACGGGTGGATTCTGGCGATCCATCTCGGCGGCGACCCGTTTCCTGAACGCGGGCCAGTTGACCATGAGGCCCTCGGGTTTATCCTCACCCCACGGGTACGTTGCGCCCTCAATACCGCGGGCAGCCTTCTCCCACTCCGCCTCGGTTGGTAGGCGTTTCATCGCACCGCGATCAAAGGCGTCCTTGCCATTGACCCAGCGGGCGAAAGCAAAGGCGTCAAACCAGTCCACGCCGACAACGGGCTGGCGGTCGCCGCTCAAATGGCGGTGCGTCCACCCTTTGGCATCGTGCTTCTTGAGCGGCGGGGCATCAGGCTGCTCGAACCAGGATTCGCCGGTGTTTTTCGTGTGTTCCACGAAACGGCGGTAATCCTTATTGGTCACCTCGTACTTGTCCATCAGGAACGGGTTGACATAGACCAGCCGCATCGGGAAGGTGTCTTCCTTGGGGTTGTCGCCCTTGGCCCCCATCAGGAAGTAACCGCCGGGGATATAGGCCATGTCTTTGGGAACGTTGACATGGCCGGCAGGGGGGCGGTTGCCGGCTCCGGTTGGCTGGTAGGTCGTCATGATCTGTTCCATCATCCGCAGGATGAACATGAAGTCCATTCGCCCGAGCACTTCCTGGGCGGGGCCTTCGGTCTGGACAACCTGCGAGATCCAGAACTGCAGGAAGCGCGTGGCCTCGTAGACGGAATTGTGGAAATCCCGTTCGGCCAGCAGGACATCGAGGCGACTGCGCATCAATTCCGGCAGGCGGCGGGCAATGTCGCGGCGTTCGTCGACAAGTTGCTTGTGTGCGGTTGTCACATCCGGATTGGTTTTGAACTCCTTGTGAGCCTCCAGTTGCCGGAGCTGTTCGGACTTGAGGTTGAAGCGTTCGATGGTGGCTGAAACCGGTGGCCACCAGCGATCCTGCACCCGTTCAAGGCCGCGCACGATATTTTCCAGTTCGGCACGAAACGCCTCGCGCTGCAGGCGGATCTCGTCGATCGCCTCGGCGCCGGGGCACTTGGCAAGGAACTCGTCAAACAGGTCGATCTGCCGCTGGTACTCGTCGGCTGCGAAACTGGCATTCGGATCGAGTTTCAGTTCAAGCAGTTTGGCGGCCAGGAAGGGGGTGACATCCGAATCCTGGATGGCCTTGATGTCGCTGCGCATGATCCGGCGGCTGGTCGAAATGGTTTCCGAAACGGGGATTCTCAGCACCAGAGCGCTCGCGGTCTTTGAGGTTACAACGCCTTTTATTTGCCTGCCGTCATTGAGATGGACGGCGATCAACTCCTCGTCGGGAACCAGGGCTTGTGCTGCCGGGGTGAGATCCGCCCGCGTCAGTGCCCGGCAGGGGATGGCGGATGCGAGTGCCAGTAAAAGGCCGGTGCGTAGGAATCGGGATGTTCGCATGGGTGTTGTTCCTTCTTCGCTGCGTTTTCTCATGGTGCCTGTTGCCCGGCCAGCTGCGAGAGCGGGTCGGCAATTAAAAAGTGTGCATTCCTGAACAGACCGGCGGCCCTCGCAGAGTCACCGGCTTTCAAGGCCATCATGCCGCTGGCGATCGCGGCCTCACCGTGATGGTTGACGCTCAAGCGGGCCACCCGTTCGTGCGGGGAGAGATCCTGTGCCGTGATGGTGAGTTCTCGGAATTCACCATTCGAGCCTTGCTCAAAGCACTGCAGCTGGCCATTCTGCAACTCGCCGATGGTCAAAAGGACCCGCCCGCTACCGAGGGCGACCTCGATGGTTTGCCCCTGTTCCATACGGAAGGTCTCCATGATCGAGTCGTCGATGTTGAGCAGGGACTCGAGCCCATTCTCCAGTTCCAATAGTGAATCGTGATACAGGGAAAGGTCGTCGCGCGCCCGCAGTGGCCGGATCAGGTCAAGCGCCTGCTGCAGATCCCCCCGGATGATGGCATGAGCGGCATTCTGCATGACGGGCGTCATGATCTCGCGGCCGAGCTGCTCCTGCCGTCGGCGTGTTTCCATCAGGCGTTCCGATTCGCGTGCGTCGCGGTGTCGCTGGATGTCCTGACGCATGCGCTCGCGGAAGGCGTTATCTGCGGGAAGGTTGCCCGGGTAGGCGGCGACCAGCGCTTCCGCCTGCGCATATTCCCCAGCCTCCTTTTGGGCATTCACCTGTTGCAGCAGCTCCTCGATTTGCTGCCGCCGTGTCGGGGTGCGTTGGACCGGGGATTCGCGGCGTTCGGCAGCGGTGCGGGGAGGATGGGCGATTGATGCCGGTTGGCGGGAAGAAGAAACCGTTCTGGTGGGCGGGGAAGGGGGCGAGCTCACCGGTGCTGCTGGCGGTGTGTGACTGGCCATCGCGAGATAAAACCGGATGGCCATGGCGACGGCCAGAGCGGCGATAGCGGTCCACAGGGTGGTCCAGATGGCTGTGGATCGCGAGAGCGATGATGTGTTTGCCGTCAGCCGTTTCAGGCGTTCGGTGTCGACCGACGATCGACGCTCGCTGCGCTGAACGGTACTCATGTCATCCGCTTGCAGGGGCTGATGCGGCATCAGTCCGCTGTAGACCCGGCGCATATCCGCATGAACCGCCTGCCAGGAATCCCCCCGAAGGTCGGGATTCTTGGCCAGCATGCGTTCAATCAGCGCGCAGGTCGGCTTCGAGAGGGAGGTGTTCAGGTCCATCGGGTCAGGTGCGGTTCCGGTGATCTGCAATTCCAGCGCGGTCTCTTCATCGGCTTCACTGAAGAGCCGTTTGCCGGCAACCAGGTGATAGAGCATGGCACCGAGCGAATAAATGTCGGAACGGAAGTCGAGATGAGCATCACCCCTGGCCTGTTCGGGCGACATATAGGAGGGGGTTCCGAGCACATATCCATCATCCTCGGTATAGCTGGACATGGCATTCAGTGTCCGGGCCAGGCCCAGATCCATGACCTTGACGGTGCCGTCGTCGTCGATCATGACGTTGTCCGGCTTGATATCGCAGTGGATGACCTTGGCGTGGTCCCAGGCGTAGGCCAGTGCATCGCAGACATGTTCGGCCACGAGCAGCGCGTCACGCTCCGGCAGGACGCCCTTGCGGCGCAACCAGTCGCCGACGGTGTAGCCGGCGATGTATTCCATGATGAAGTAATAACTGCCATCGGTCACGCCGGCGTCATAGACCTGGACGATCCCCGCGTGTTTGAGCCGCGCGGCCGCCTGGGCCTCGCTCTGAAAGCGGGCGACTTCCTCGTCGTCAACGGCAAACCGGGGTAGCAGCACCTTGATGGCCACGGTCCGGTCAAGCGAGATCTGGCGAGCCATCCATACGGTGGCCATGCCTCCCTGCCCCAGTTTCCCGAGGATCTCGAAGCCTGCGATTGTCGGTGCCTGTATGTCTGTCATGGATCGCTCTGGGATAGGTCGCGAACGGTTCATCTCGTGGCGACGACTGATTCGTTCGACAGCATAACGGTTTAATCTCGCAGGTCAAGCCGCGTTCCGTTGAATTTATTGGCGGGGCACGCGGGGCACGCGTGGTGACGCGTTGAATACTTGTTTTCGGGCTGTATTCGGAGATCGATCGGTGCGATACTGGCGGCGTGAAAACAGGAGAGCAAACCTTTACCCCGGCCGGTGCGACGCAGGCGTTGGAGTGGATCACCGTGCTCAGCGCGGCCGGTTGCGATTACCGGCTGACCAGCAGCGCTGATGGCGGGGGCTGGCGTCTGCATGTGCCTTGCACGCAGGCTGCGCTCGCGTGGGCGGAACTCTGTCGGTTTGAGAATGAGCGACTGTCTCCCTCTGTGTCTGTGCCGGCAATCCCGGAAACAAGGACTGACGCGGATACCTCTGCGCGCTGGACGGCCTTCTGGTTGGCGTATGCGCTGGTGTTGTCTTTCCTCTGGTTCGGGCCGTACGACGGTCGTAATCCGTTTCATCGGGCTGGCGCGGCGTCTTCCGGTGCCATCATGGCGGGCGAGTGGTGGCGTTGCCTGACGGCACTGACGCTGCATGCCGGGGTGCCGCATCTGCTGGCCAATGTCTTTTTTATCCTGGCTGTCGGGCAGGCGGTGATCCATGCGTTCGGACGTGGTCTGGGCCTGCTGCTGCTGCTTGGCGGTGGATGCGTTGGAAATGCGCTGGCCGCCTGCGTGTCGGCACCGGGCCTGGTCGGCGTGGGGGCTTCGACGATGGGCTTTGCCGCGCTGGGTGTAATGAGCGTGCACCAGACCGTGAACGCCTTCAAACGCTGGCGGCGCTGGCGGGCAGTCTGGCGGCGGGCCTGGTTGCCGATGGCCTCGGGGCTGGCCCTGCTCGGGATGATGGGAACCGGTCCGCAAAGCGATCTGGCCGGTCATGCGTTCGGCTTCATCGCCGGCGCGGTTATCGTGCTGCCGTTCTCATTACCGGTGCAGCCGCCTGTTTTCTCGAAAACGGCCCACTGGGTCATGACCGGCTTCGCGATTCTTTTGCCGCTGCTCGCCTGGCTGCTCGCCTGGCGCTCGGTTTAGCGTCATCACCCCTTGAAGATGAAGAACTTGCGCATGGCGTAATTGATCAGCAGCGCACTGGCGATATTAGTGCCGAAGGCGAGGGTGGTCATCACCCCGTAGCGGGCGATCAACAGGGTCTGCAAGCTCGTGCCGATGACCATCGAAACACCGGAAACCGCATAGAACAGGCCGATTTCAAGCAGCCAATGGTGCTTGCCGCCCTTGAACACGAACAGCACGTTGAGGCTGTAGGCAACCCCGTTGGAAAGCAGGAAGGCGAGCGCGGTCGCGATGGCGGCATTCACGGCACGGCTTCCGCCATCCTGTGCGGCCGCCGGTACGATCCCGAGCAGGCGCACCATGATGTCGTTGTCCGTGAGGCACGGCAGCAGCCGCCAGCCCAAGGCGAAGAAGGCGATAATCTGGGTCAGCGTCGCGAGTCCGCCGGCGATCCCGTATTTGATGAACTGCGCCAGATGGCCGGCATCCTTGCTTAAAAACCGTTTGATCAGATCCATGGTCATTTTCTTTCGCTCGATCCGGGTTCAGGGAACCGGGCAAGCAGTTCGGTCCAGTCGCGGCAGCGCACGACGTTGGGCTGGCTTTCGACCGGGCCGAGTTGCGCATTCCACGGGCGGTCGAACACGGCGATGGGGATTTCCGGCCGGTTGGCCAGCAGACGCACCATGTCGGGCGAATCATCCACCACCAGGGCGAAGTGGCAGGCTTGCAGGTCGGCGAGGGTCATCTGGCGGACGCCCGCGACATCCGCATGCCCCCGCCCATACTTGTCAACAAAGGTGATATCGGCATAAGGCACCGCGTGCCGTTCCAGCCAGGCGCGGGAGGCGTCGTGTGTCTCGGGGGGGCGCCCGGTCACCACATGCACGGTGCAACCGGCGGCCGCCCAGGCGCGCAGGCCTTCGACGGCCCCGGCCACCGGCGGAATCGAGGCCAGCATGTCGGCGTCGTGGAACAACTGGATCAGGATGTCCTGTTCGTGGGGTTGGAGTCCGAACGAGATGCCCAGATCAAAGGAGTGGATTTGCTCGAACGGCGTGCGCCGTCCGAACCGCTCGGCCACGATGTCGGCCAGCCGCCGGGCGGTCTCGCTGAGCACATCGTCGAAGTCGACATAAACCGTCCCGTTCATGCGCCATCCCCTGCCGAGGGTGCCAGCATGGCCCCCGGGCGCACCCAGGCATCGAACTCAGCCTCGGTCACCACGTCGGCAGCCAGCGCCGCCTCGCGTAGCGTCTGCCCCTCGCGCCAGGCCGCCAGCGCCACGGCGGCGGCCTTGTCGTAGCCGATACGCGGAGCCAAAGCGGTAACCAGCATCAGCGAGCGCTCCACATTCTCGGCAATCCGGCGCGTATCGGCCTCCAACCCCTCGATGCAGTGGGCCTGGAACGAGCGGCAGGCGTCATCCAGCAGGGCGATCGACTGGAGCACGGCATGGGCCATCAGCGGCTTGTAGACGTTGAGTTCGAAATTTCCCTGCGAGCCGGCCAGCGCGATGGCGGCGTCGTTGCCGTAGACGCGGCAGCAGACCATCGTCAGCATCTCGCACTGGGTCGGATTCACCTTGCCGGGCATGATCGAGCTGCCCGGCTCGTTGGCGGGCAGGACCAGTTCGCCGAGCCCGCTGCGCGGTCCGCTGCCGAGCCAACGGATGTCGTTGGCGATCTTCATCAGCGCCGCCGCCAGACTGCGCAGCATTCCCGACAACCGCACGACGGCATCATGGGCCGCTAGCCCGGCGAATTTGTTGCTCTGCACGGCAACGGTCAGGCCGGTCAGGCGGCTGAGCTGTTCGGCAACCATCCAATCGAAATCGGGGTGCGTATTGAGACCGGTGCCGACGGCGGTGCCGCCGATGGCCAGGCATGAAAGTTCGGGGATGCAGGTGGAGATGGCGGCATGGGCCTGCTTGACCTGCGCCGCGTAGCCGGAGAATTCCTGGCCGAGGGTTAGCGGTGTCGCATCCTGTAGGTGGGTGCGGCCGATCTTGACGATCTTGCTGAAGGCGACAGCCTTGCCGTCCAAGGCCTCCTCGAGTGCCCGCAGGGTCGGCAGCAACCGGCCGCGCAGTTCCAGCAGGCAGGCGATATGCATCGAGGCCGGGACGGTGTCGTTGGTCGATTGCCCCAGGTTGACATGATCGTTGGGATGCACGGGCGATTTACTCCCCAGCGGCTGGCCCAGGATCTCGTTGGCCCGGTTGGCGATCACCTCGTTGACGTTCATGTTGGTCTGGGTGCCGCTGCCGCTTTGCCAGATGACCAGCGGGAACTGCGCGTCGAGCTTGCCGACGATGACCTCGTCGGCCGCTGTCGCGATGGCCTTGGCCAGCTTTTTCGGCAACAGGCCCAGTCCGCTATTCACTAGTGCGGCGGCCTTCTTGACCATGGCATGCGCCCGGATAAAGGCGGCGGGGAAACGTTCGTCGCCGATCTTGAAGTTATCACATGCCCGCTGGGTCTGTGCCCCGTAGTAGCAATCGTCCGGCACGTCCACCGCGCCAAGCGCATCTTTTTCTTTTCGCATAACCAAGCTCCATTTGTCCGGATTGCCCTCAAACATAATAGCGGTAAGTAGGTCGCGGCACCTTGCCCGACCTGCCGAGCCATAGCCGGTTGCTATGGAACTCAGGCTCGGCTGGACAGGCAGGGTGCCTGTCCTACACGGACGCCGCCATCCTACAACATCAGCCGCTGTGTTGTCACTTCCGAACCGCATGCCTTTTTGCTTACGCCTTTTTGCTTTGCCCGGCTGCCGGTCGGCGTGTTAGGATAACACCTGTCCAGTCAAAAGGAAACGCGAGGTGTAGACGTGGAAACAAAACGAAAATCGATTCATGGCGGTCTGTCCTGTCTGATCACGGGCGGGACGCTGACGGTGGTCGGTACGATCCGGCTTTTCGCCTTTCTGGACCGGATCCGGGAAGACAAGGCCGTGACGGTCGGCCAGCTTCTGCGTGAACTGGTGCTGCCGCACATCGTGCTGCTGGCCGGTCTCGGGCTGCTTACCGCCGCCTTTGTCCTCTACGCCCGCCGGGCGATCATCCACCGGCGGCAACAGCACGGGGAACCATAGGGCGGGAGGTGGCCATGCCGTTTGTCACGCAAAAAGGACTCGATGGGCTGGTCTGGGTGCCCGAGGAAACCGACGCGGCCAGCAAGAAACACAACTGCCGCGACTGCGAGCACTGCAACCACTGTAGCGACAGCCGCTGCCGTCTGTGTCTCAACCGCAAGACCTGCCGCCGGACGCGCAAGAGGGTCTTGCAAACCCCTTCGGCGTGAACCGGCTCGGCACAGCCTCGCCCTCCAGTTTTTTAATAACGGTTGTTTTATTTTGGAGGGCGAACCTATGGTGAGCCGTTGCGCGTGGTTTTGCAAATGTCCCGCAAATAAAAAGGCGGCATTTACGGCCACGCAATTCTGTCTGGACGCGGGGGGGGCATCAGGGTAGTCTATAGTGCCGTTTGGGAGTTGAGAAGTTACCGTTCAGCGGGAAATAAATTTATGGGACAGTCAGTGGTATCGGGAGGTAACCTGCTGGTCGCCGTTCAGGCGACATTCGCGCTGATCAAGGTGAGCGGCCGGGCGACATTCAAGTTGGCACCGTCGCTGAAGCGTTTCTGTATCACCGCCCTTGATCATGGCTGTCGGGATATCATCTTCGATATGGAGGATTGCCTTGGGATGGACAGCACATTCATGGGGGTGCTGGCAGGCATCGCGATTCACCCCGGCGATACGCATGTGATCGTCATGAACCTGACAGCGCGCACACACGAGATGCTCGTCACGCTCGGGTTGGAGCGGGTACTGGAATGCCACGAGCAGAACGATCCCCAGCCGGAATTGAAACAGCGTCTGGCCTCCGCGCTTCATCTCCAAGGGCTGGATGAGGATGACAACCGGGCGTTATCGCTGACCACCATGCTACAGGCGCATCAGCACCTGGTTGATGTTGACCCCGAAAATATGGCGCGTTTCCGTGATGTGCTGACCTACCTCGACCAGGAAGTTCGGCTTAATGGCGTGGGCACCACGCAATCGTGATAAACGGTAGCCCACTCGCGCCGCGAGTGCGGCTTCATCGTTGTAAGCGAACGGTTGATTGCCATAGTCGAGGTAAGATGCGTAACCGCACGCGAAACCCCGCTGCCTAAGTTGCGGCGCCACTGGGCTACATTTGTAATCGCTAAAGCGGTGGCCGGGAGTTCTGTAGCACGTAGATGCGGATGGCGAGCGCGATGCCATCGGCGATACGGTTCCGGTAGTGCGTTTCCGCCAGTCGATTGCGCTCGGGCGTATTCGACAGGAATCCAATCTCAACCAGCGCGGCGGGGCAGGGTGCCAGGCGCAGCACTTCAAAACGGGCCCGCTTGACGCCGCGGTCGAGAGTCTGCGTCTGGTCGATCAGTTCGCGTTGCAGCAGGTAGGCAAGTTGGAGGGAAGCGGCATCATGACGGTTGCCAGGGAACGATTCCGCCACCGGCACGGTCTCGGCGGTCGAGGGAAATCCGGCGGCCGGCAGAACAAAGGTCTCGATGCCGCAGGCCGCGGAGCTGGGGGCCTTGTTGGCGTGGATGCTCACCAGCGCACTGCCGCGGCACCGACGGGCGAATTCGGGGCGCTCGGCCAGTGTCAGCGTCTTGTCGCCAGCACGCGTCATGCGCACCTCGATGCCGGCGGCATTCAGCCGTCGTCGCACCCGCCGGGCGACATCCAGCACCAGCGTTTTTTCATGGGGCATGTCCGCCACGACCGCCCCCGGATCCTCCCCGCCATGGCCGGGGTCGAGGATTACGATAAAGGGATCGGACTGATCGGACCGATCAGTCGGGGTCAGCAGCGGTACGAGCACGGTGTCGACATCGGTCTGTGCGAGGGTGCGCGTCAGAGCCGTTGCGGGCGCGTTGGTTGCGGCGGCTAATGTGTTGGTGGCCGCATTCGTGGTGGTTGCCCCGTTCATCCAGAGCAGGGTGCCGTTGAACTCCAGCCGGCGCGACCCGTCAAAAAAACGCAGGCTGGCATCCGGCGTTGCCCAGGTGGTGATGCCAGCGTTAGTCGTGACGGCGACCACACCGAAACCGTTAGTCAGGGCGTCGAGCGAAACCCATGAACGCGTCGCCGATTCCCCGTCTGGAGGGCGAGCGTCCTCGCGAGCCGTTGCGTGGTTGACGATACCACTAGCGGCCATCATCAGGAACGCGACGCCAGCAACCCTTGCGGCATGGCGGAGTGCAATTCGTTTGCGACTCGTCCCCCGTTGCCACGCACGGCTCACCACAGGTTCGCCCTCCATTCGGTGCGCCAAGCGCAATGAGACCCTCTGGAACGATGCCTTACTCAGCCACCGGTGCCGGTGGTGGCGCGTCATCGACAGCCGGCGCCTCGATGGCGGGCGGCTCCACGGGCGGAGGCGGGATAACGACGGGAACCGAGGCTGCTTCAGGCAGCGAGGAGACATCGCCGGCCGGGGCGGGAATCTCGACCGGGCCGCTTGCGGGTGGCAGTTCGGCCGCCTCCGGCGGCATACCACCTGGCATGCCGGATGGCTGGAAGGGCGGTGGTGCAGGTGGCGCCACCTCGATGGTATCCATCACCGAGCCGCCGCCTTGATGCCGGGCGGTCAGGATCGTCAGCAAAACGGTGTTCAGCAAAAAGATCCCCCCCAGCACCACGGTGGCTTTCGTCAGCACGTTGCCCATGCGCGAGCCGAAAATCGCCTCGCCCGCCCCGCCACCAAAGGCGCTGCCACCCATGCCTCCCTTGGTCTTCTGCATGAAGATAATGGCGATCAGCATCAGGCTCAGCAGCCCCTCGAACACGATCAATAACCCGTAGATAAAGCCCATAGTACGTCTTCCTTACTTCTGCTGGGCGATACGCACCAGCTCGACAAACGATTTTGCCTCCAGCGAGGCCCCGCCGATCAATCCCCCGTCGATGTCCGGCTTGGCCAGCAATTCCGCCGCATTCGAAGGTTTCATGCTGCCACCATACTGGATCCGCACGCTCTGTGCAACATCTTCGTTCGACAGTTCCGCCAGGACAGAACGGATGAAGGCATGCATCTCCTGCGCCTGTTCCGGGGTTGCCGTCAGTCCGGTGCCGATGGCCCAGACCGGCTCATAGGCGATCACAAGCTTCTTCAGGTCCGCCGGGGCGATTCCCGCCAGGCTGCCCTGCACCTGGGTGCGCACGACGTCCATATGCTTCTCGGCCTGGCGCTCCTCGATGGTCTCGCCCACGCAGACGATCGGCGTCAGCGACGCGGCCAGCGCGGCCTTGGTCTTCTTGTTGACGATCTCGTCGGTCTCGCCGAAGTACGAGCGCCGCTCGCTATGCCCGAGGATCACGAAGTGGCAGTACAGCGAGCGCAGCATAAAGGGCGAGATTTCGCCGGTATAGGCCCCGTTGGCCTCCCAGTGCATGTTCTGCGCGCCGAACTTGATGGCCGTCTCGCCGACCACATCCGCCACGACCGGCAGCGAGGTGAACGGCGGGCAGAGCACGACCTCCACATCGCTGCACTCGGCCAGCTCGCGCTTGATTTCCTCGGCCAGCGTCTGCGATTCGCTGGCCGTCTTGTTCATCTTCCAGTTACCTGCAATAATCCGTTTCCTGAGTTTCATGATGTCCTTTATCTATCCTCGCCGTATTACTTGTTGCTCAATGCCGCCACGCCGGGCAGTTCCTTGCCTTCGAGGAATTCGAGGCTGGCGCCGCCGCCGGTGCTGATGTGGGTCATCTTCGGCGCCAGGCCGCTCTTGTTGACCGCGCTGACGCTGTCGCCGCCGCCGATAATGCTGACCGAATCGCTGTCGGCCACCGCCTGGCAGACGCCCAGCGTGCCCTTGGCGAAGGGGGCCATCTCGAAGCAGCCCATTGGCCCGTTCCAGACAACCGTTTTAGCGTTTCTGCACGCTGCCGCGTATAGCGCCGTGGTCTCGGGGCCGATATCCAGCGCCATCCAGCCTTCGGGGATGTCGTTGCCGACCGTGCGCGTGTTGGCGTCAGCGGCGAAGTTGTCGGCGGCGATGTTGTCAACCGGCAGCAGGAAGTTGACACCGCGTGCCTCGGCGTCGGCCAGCATGGCCCGGGCGTAGTCGAGCTGGTCGAGTTCGCAGAGCGACTTGCCGATTTCATGTCCCTGGGCCTTGAGGAAGGTGTAGGCCATGCCGCCGCCGATGATCAGCGTGTCGACCTTCGTCAGCAGGTTCTTGACCACCGCCAGCTTGTCACTGACCTTGGCGCCACCCAGGATCGCCACGAAGGGGCGCGCCGGATTCTCCACCGCGCCGCCGAGATACTCGATCTCCTTCTCCATCAGCAGCCCGGCCACGCTCTGGCCGATGTACTTGCAGATCACCGCCGTCGAGGCATGCGCCCGGTGGGCGGCACCAAAGGCGTCGTTGCAGAAGATGTCGCCGTAGGAGGCCAGTTTCCGCGCCATGGCCTGCTGTTTTTCCTTCAGCTCGGCCTTCTTCGCGGCATAGGCCTCGTCGCTCATGTCGTCGGTCTTCTTGACCTTGCCCTCTTCCTCGGCATAGAAGCGCGTGTTCTCGAGCATCACGACCGAGCCGGGCGCGGCGGCCTTGACGATTTCGTCCGCTGCCAGGCAGTCCGGCGCGAAGGTGACTTTGCGGGCCAGCACCTTTTCCAGATGCGTCGCCACGGGGGCCAGCGAGAAGTCTGCCTCGTAGCCTTTGCCCTTGGGCCGTCCGAGATGGCTCATCAGCACCAGCGTGCCGCCCTGTTCGAGCACGTATTTGATGCTCGGCAGCGCCGCCTGCACGCGCGTGTCGTCGCTGATCACGCCGCCCTTGATCGGCACATTGAAATCCACGCGCATGATCACGTGTTTGCCGTTGAGTTCCACATCGCGAAGCGTCTTCTTGTTCATGGTTGGCTCCTTTGGAATTACAGATCACAGATTACGAATTACAGATTGCGAATGGTTGGGGAAAAAGAAACGCGGCGTGCCGTTGCCGACGCCGCCGCGTTTTCGGGATTCAATGCTGCGTCCGTAAACGCGGCGTCATTTACTTCACGGTGTCCATATGCACGATCAGGTCGACCAGCTTGTTGGAGTAGCCCCACTCGTTATCGTACCAGGAGACCAGCTTCGCGAAGCTCGGGTTGAGCATGATGCCCGCACCGGCGTCGAACACCGAGGTGCGCTTCTCGTGGTTGAAGTCGCTCGAGACCACATCGTCCTCGGTGTAGCCCAGCACGCCCTTGAGCTCGCCTTCGCTGGCCGCCTTCATGGCCGCCTTGATCGCCGCGTAGGCCGCGTCCGTGTCCGCGCCGGCCGGCTTGGCCAGCTTGACCGTCAGGTCAACCACCGAGACGTTCAGCGTCGGGACGCGGAAGGCCATGCCGGTGAGCTTGCCGTTGAGTTCGGGGATCACCTTGCCGACCGCCTTGGCCGCGCCGGTCGAGGAGGGGATGATGTTGCCCGCCGCCGCGCGCCCGCCGCGGTAGTCCTTCTTGCCGCCCGGTCCGTCCACCGTCTTCTGCGTGGCGGTCGTGGCATGCACCGTGGTCATCAGGCCTTCGGCGATGCCCCAGTTGTCGTTGATCACCTTGGCGATCGGTGCCAGGCAGTTGGTCGTGCAGGAGGCGTTCGAGACGAACGTCTGACCGGCGTAGCTCTTGTGGTTCACGCCCATTACGAACATCGGCGTGGAATCCTTCGACGGAGCGCTCATGACGACGCGCTTGGCACCAGCCTTGATGTGCCCGCCAGCGCTGGCCTCATCCAGGAAGAACCCGGTCGACTCGCAGATATACTCGGCGCCGACAGCGTCCCACTTCAGGTTCGCCGGATCGCGCTCGGCCGTCAGGCGGATCGATTTGCCGTTGACGATCAGGGCCTTGTCGCCCGCTTTCACCGTGCCTTTGAAGGCGCCGTGGATCGTGTCGAACTTGAGCATGTACGCGAGCTGCTGGGCGTCGAACAGATCGTTGATGCCGACCACTTCCACCGCCGGATTCTCCATTGCCGCCCGGAAAACGAGCCGTCCGATACGTCCGAAACCATTGATCCCGATCTTGATTGCCATGCCGTCTTCTCCTTGCCTTACTAGGTTTACCTTCAGAAATTCAGTATGCCGTCTTGTGGAACATCCCTGAAAAAGAACCCGCACTATAGACGAACCGCCCCCCGCCGTCAATCCCGAACCCTGTTTTTGTCGCGAGATGTGCCCGGTCGGGGTTGACGGGGCGGGTGGGGAGCGGTAGAGTAGTTCCGGGAGAGGGGCGGGGGGGACGTTTGAGAACGCGCTTAACAAGAGGAGGCGGGTATGCACGCGAGAGCAATCAAGAACGGGATTGAGGCGATTTGCTGCGTCCACTGGGAGCGGCGGCTGTTTGACGCGCTGATCCCCCTGCCGGATGGCACCAGCTACAATGCCTACCTGGTCCGCGGCGAGAAGGCCACCGCGCTGATCGACAGCACCGACCCGATGCTGCGCGACCAGTTGATGGAACAGCTTGCGGACGTCGAGACGCTTGACTATGTGGTCTCGCAGCACTCGGAACAGGACCATGCCGGCACCCTGCCAAATGTACTGGCCCGCTTCCCGTCCGCCACCCTGCTCTGCAGCAAGAAGGCTCATGAGATGCTGGTCACACACCTGGACATAGATCCTGAACGCATCCGGGTGGTAGACGACGGTGAGCAGATCCCGCTCGGCGGCAAAACCCTGCAATTCGTCTATACCCCGTGGGTTCACTGGCCGGAGACCATGTGTACCTACATTCCGGAGGATAAATGCCTCTTCTCGTGCGACTTTTTCGGGTCGCATCTGGCGACAACCGACCTGTTTGTCACCGATCAGGCCCAGGTCTACGAGGCGGCCAAGCGCTATTACGCCGAAATCATGATGCCGTTCCGGACGGTCATCACCCGTAACCTAGACAAGCTCGGGGCGCTTGATTTCGACATGATCGCGCCGAGTCACGGGCCGGTTTACGACAAGCCGGCGTTCATCCTCGAGGCCTATCGCGATTGGGTGTCGCCCGCCATGCGTAACGAAGTGGTGCTGCCCTATATCAGCATGCACGGCTCGACCGAGATCATGGTCAGGCACCTGATCGACGCCCTGGCGGCCGAGGGCGTTTCCGTTCAGGCGTTCGATCTGGCGGTGACCGACATCGGCAAGCTGGCGATCGCGCTGGTGGATGCCGCCACGTTGATCGTCGGGACGCCGACGGTGCACGTCGGTCCGCATCCGGCCGTTTACTTTGCCTCGCACCTCGCCAACCTGCTCAAACCGAAGCTCAAGTACGCGGCGATTATCGGATCCTACGGCTGGAGCAGCAAGGCCATCGAACAGATTGCCGGGCTGATCCCGAATCTCAAGGTCGAGGTGCTCGGCACCGTCCTGCACAAGG
>Ga0100401_1002350_pt1 | contig 14981 bp, 18 predicted proteins | sample CryGeymeta201525_FD_80421 | JGI IMG/M metagenome (GOLD analysis project Ga0100401, IMG submission 80421) | Groundwater microbial communities from Crystal Geyser aquifers in Utah, USA - Crystal Geyser metaG 2015-25 | ecosystem: Environmental > Aquatic > Deep subsurface > Groundwater | place: USA...
AAAAACCTCCGGCAATCCTCCTTCAAGGACTTTCACGACGCGATGAATAAGTTCAACAATCGCCTCGCTTTCGCCACCATCACAGCCCGCCTGTGAACCCTCCCCGTGCAAAAATCCGCCGTGGTCAGATACTGATGAATCCAAAGGGGGGTTGACAGACCTGTTAAAATACCATGCAGCGTGAGCCATATCCACACGGTGGAGTATTTGGACTCGCGCTGATTTTTTATAACCACCACCCGAACCACCACCCGAACCACCACCCGAACCACCACCAGACCTCTTCCAACCGGAAGGGGTCTTTTTTTGCGTCCATCTCCCCACGACCAAGACCCATCTCCAAGCTGCTCGGAGCGGAGAGGGTTTCACAAAAACTAGATCATCATCGAGCAAAATCCGACACCCGATGCCCTCTGCGGGGCGAGAGAGGGAGAGGCAGAGGGATGAATAAAAACTAACTTATCATGGAAACCGCCACCCGGCCTGGGAGGCGAAATCCGAAGAATAAAAACAAGGCCACAATGGAAAGCGCCACCGACCGGCAAACCGCACCCCTCTCATAACCAACGACAACCAGAACAATGAACACCCCCGAACCCATCCAAGCCCTCAGGCAACTCATCGGCAGCATCGACATTCCCACCTCTCCGAAAGGCAGGCATGTCTCCGCCTTCACCATCAATCCCGTTGCCAAGACCTACCACCGCGGGACCCGCGAAGCTTACGCCCTCCGTTTCCACCACTTCAAAATTCTCATGGCTTTGGAGCATGGAGGCGGAATCGATGCCGTCCCCAACGCATCCGCCCGCCGCACCCTCTGGCTCTACATGTTCCACTGCCTCCCCGCCTACGAAGGGAAAGCGGATGAGCTGCGCGATCTGGAAAACCTCCACAACGCCAACCTCCTCATGCAGGGCATCGAGAAAATCATCCTTCGGAAACTCGCCTCCGGAGAGATCAGCGATTCCGGCTATGCCGCGCTAGTCCGCGATCCGGACAACTTTCTCGATTTCGCCAACGACTGGTTCTCCCGCCCCGAAGGTAACAGGGCCAAAGCCAGGAAATCGAAGGACGGAGCGATCTGAGCCACCTCCCCAAACCCCTCTCCACAAACAAACAACAAAGCAAACACATGAACTACGCAGTAAAACTGGAGCGCGGAAGCGCCAAAATCGTCAACACCGCCAACGGATCCACCGTCCGCGTCATTCCCGGGCCATTCACCGCCGCGGTCGTCCAAGGCGATGAAGCCCACCTCACCCAACCCAACGGCAAGGTGAAAATCGTCAACATCCGCAACGGCTCAACCATCCGCGTCATCTGAACCGTGGCGGCGGATTGCATCCGCCATGCCAACCAAACTCCAGACGGAAGTCCAATCCCTCCGTCACGTCCACACATCTCTCTCCTGAAATCCGAACTCCGCAATCCCATGTTGAATCTCCTCCTGCTTCCCTTCCGCATCATCGCCTTCTTCCTCCGCATGACCCTTTGGATCATCGCCATCCCCCTAATCATCGTGATCCGCATCCTTGAAGTCATCGCCCCTGAGATCATGCGCCCTCTCCGCAACGCGATCACCGCTGTCATCGGAATCTTCAAATTCTAACCCGTCACACGAACCACAGAACACCATGTCCATCAAACTCACGCACTTCAATTCGGAATACTTTTCCGCCGAACCTCCGGATGAATTCAAGGATGAAGCAAACCCTCTGCTCGTGCTGCTGCGAGAGCATCTGGAAGCACGCGGAATCGACCGCCTCACCATGGCCAAGGCTCTTGCCAACGTCAATCTGGAGAAGGCCCGTGGCCGCATCGATCAGGTGCTCGATGGCAGGCGCTTTATGAAAGACTGGTTCGACAAAATCGTCGCCTATCTGGAAATCCCCGACGAAGAGACCGAATCGGCGCGGCGCGATGAGGCCGAATGGCGTGCTCGGCGCGGGAAATTCAAGGTGCGCCGCAAACGCCTCCGCTCCTTCGCAAAACTCGGACCCTACGTTTACGCGCTCCCGCAGCCGGATTGGCGTCCATCCTTGCTCGGCATCGCAGGTGACGGCTACTTGTATCGTTCCATTCCACCCGAAGTGCTCGGTGATGCGGAAGCGCCCGAGATGGAAGCGATCTTAGAATGGATCCACGCCGGACTGGGTGAGAAATTCACCCCTGCCATCTGTTCGGGATTCCTTGTGCATCTCCAGCCCGAGGAGATCCGCTTTTTCTCTCACGATGGCGAACTAATCAAAACCGGCGACGTCGGCGCAACCCTTCCTCCGGGAACCAAAGAGTTCCTTTTTGGCTGACGCCGGAATCCGGAAAAATCACCAACCCCCACAAGCCATGTTCACCAAAATCAGAATCATCCTCAAAATCATCGGCCTCACCATCAAAGAGATCTTCGAACTCCTCATCGGCAAACGCAAGTGGAGCTGAAACCAAACCCACCCATCCCCATGCCACCCATCCATCCGATCGCTCCCACCCATTGCTTCCGCGAGCTCAGCCCGGAGGTTCCACCCGAAATCATGGCTCAACTCGACCTCGGAGATCCGCCGGACTTGCTCAAGACGAAGGCTCATCCCATCGCGCGCCTGCTCTGGCAGCATTCCAAAAGGCAGCAAGCCGACGTTCTTTACCTTGCCAGAGCCATCGGCGGGGAAAAGAACGTGAACAAAAGCCTGCGCCGCATCCGGGAAGTTTTCTCCGGCGAAAGGCTCCATCCATTCTGGATCAAACACCTTGAGGAAAGCCTCGCCATCCCACCCGAGGATCTGGCGAAGGCTAGGGAGAGAGCCGTTGAGTGGGAAGCCGAACGCGCCGGCTTTGATCTACGCCAGAAACGTCATCGCCTGTTCGCCCGGCTCGGCCCCTATATCAGGGCCATCTCATCCGCGCTGCCGACCACAGAGGCGAAGCCACCCGCAGACCCACGCCCACGCCTCTCCTGCGATGTTTTCTCCATCCCCGGAGACCCCGATCTCAGCGAGATCAGCGCGTGGATCGCCTCAAATTCTAACACAGCAAGCTGGCGCGAAACCATCACCGGCTACCTCTACCACCGCCACCCGGAGGAAATCCATTTCTTCGGCCGCGAGGGTGAGATGCTCGGCAAACGAAACGTCGAATGCAGTGGAACGGGGGTCTTCGGGGAGATTTGATCACTGGAACTCCCTCTTTCAGCAAAACAGCATATCTACCATCGGAAAGAACTGCCTCGGATCGCCCATGGAATCCACCGCCAGCCGGTCGGCTTGGAACGAAGCGTGGGCACCGATCAGGTGATAGGGAAGCATGTGGGGTTCTTTGCGGCTTCTCATGAAATCACGGTAAGCCATCTGCGCGGTGAGCGGTTGGATGGGATCGTAGTGGATGTGCAAGGAATGGAGGTGCTGAAGAGCCATTTCCGGTTTGCGGTATCCTTGGGAGAACTCCCCGAACACCACGCAGCAAACCACAAGCGGCCCCTCGTTGGCGGCTTTCGTCAGGGCTTTCGCCCACCTCTCCCAACGCTCCCCTTGGCGGGCGATGGTCATCAGAACGGAAGTATCAATGGCGGTGATCATAAACTTATTTGTGGTTTTCTTGCGACGGGCCGTGACCCCGGAATGTGCGGACTGCGGCGAGGACATCAAGATCGGGAAATGGATCCGCCCAGCCCTTGCGGAGTTCTTTCCATGCATCCAGTGAAATCACCTTTTCCGCGCCTTTCTCCCCGGATCTTGCAAGACGGAGCAGGGCAGCGCTTTCCTCCGCTAGGTTCGCGTAATCCTGATTTTCAAATCTCTTCGGCGCTTCGTAGCGCTCCGGTTGCCATTCCGCTCCTATACCGACCTCCTCCATCGCGACCTTGATGGTCGCCCAGTCGAATCCCTCGTTCCAGCGGGTGTCTTTGCTTCCCTCTTTCACCAGCCGCCATTGGGTGACGGTTCCTTCGTGCACCCGCAGCTCAAGGCAGTATTCCCGGATCGTCTCGTAACGCGCCTTCTCGGTCAGCGTCTCATCCACCTCACCTACCGGGATTTGGAACGTCGCCTTGACCCAATCCGCAAGCAGCGGGCTTTCCTCCAGATAAAACTGGCCTGATAGCGATGTGAGGAAAAGCCGACCATCCTCCTCGATCTCCCACTTCGCCAAATAACCACGATGCAGCGCCGAGCATTTCTTCGGCGACGGAATCCGCGGATCTCCCGGCTTGGGTTTGGTAACATCGATGATCGCCGGATGCTTCGAAGGGATCTTACACGGAGATTCCACACCCACGGCGATGCCGCAGAGGACGAGGGTGTCTGGGATTTGGAAGGTCATGGTTTTTGGGTGATGGTATGCTGACTATCCTGTGGCTTTCACTTCCCGGGATTCTCATCGAAAAACTCTCCCTGCGTATCGCCCGTTTCGGGAGGCTTGGTTTTCCGTGACCCCATCATCTTTTCCCCCAACCGCTTGGCATAGGCCTCCGCGCGCTCCTCGAAAGACTCTTCCCGCGCCGCCCAGGTTTCCCGCCAGCCGTCCCTGGCCATCACATCCGGCTTGAGCGGCAGGTGGGTCACGGCGAAATGATCGTAGCGCATCCCCTCCTCTTTCCCCTGCTCCTCCCACAACCCATCCGCACTACGGCGGAGCAGGACGTTCCGCTTCTCATCCAGCACCTCACCTCTCTCCCCATCCACGATCACGCCATGATACACCCCGATCTTCGCCCAGCCTTCGCAGCGCGCCCAGAGGCAGGCGGAGGGACGGGGGAGGCGTTTGGGGTTCATGGGCATTGCGGATGACTATGCTTGGGGATGCGGGAGGGCAGCGAAGCGGGTCTTGGCAATCATGCGCGGCTCAGTGAGTTTTGGATACTCCGGATCGTTGCCAAAACCTGCTCAAAGGAGGGCGGCACGCCGAAAAACATCGACTTCATTTTCACGAAATCCGACTGCCATGCGCCAATCCGATCAGGCGGCGGGAGCAGTTTCAGATCGCCGGGCGAAAGCTCCAGATGGTTCACCCAGCCATACGGGAAGAAGTCGCTGCGATGTGCCATCACTTTCCTGAACATCGGATCCTGATGGGTGATGGATGCCATCAGGTTCCCTACCGTCCATAGTTGGTGGAGGTCATACAGGTGCCGGGACTGCCGGTTGGCGGGCTCCACTGGCTTCGGATGGGTATGCTGCTCATGGAGCAACGCCGCCTTTTCCCAGAAGGTGCGTTGGGGCAGGATGCATGAAATGGGAGTGGTCTCGTCTGCGAAAAGTTCAGGGAAAACCTCGCGGACGTAGGGAACGATTTCCCGGGATTCCGCCGGTGCGTCCTCCGCCCTGCCACTCAGCTCGATTTTCACGGACGGCTGGAAATAGTCGTCGCGTGGCGTGAGTCCCGAGCCAGGATACTCCACCCGAACCACGAAGGGATCGCGGTCGGATGCAATGCTCTCCGTGATGACCCTTTCCCTGCCTCGCTCCGAAATCGCCTCCAAACATTCAATCAGGTACGGAGCGATGACATCCCCGATCACCCGGCGGCACTGCTCGCGCAACCGCTTGTAACGCCGTTCCCGCTCGCTCGTGGTGAGGCCGGTTTTGAGTTCAACAAGTTCCTCGCCTCCCACCCAGCTTCGGTTGATCGCCAGATCGATGTCTTCCGAAAATCGTTCGATGCACTGCCACCCCTTCGAGAGCGAAGTGCCGCCACGGAACACCAGGTTTTCACCGATCCTCTCACTGCGAAACAAGCTTGTCAGCGTCCAGCACACCCAGAAATCCTTCTCGACATGGAAGGGGTCGAAACCCAGCCGTGCGCCTGCCTCGGTGAAAATTTGTCCCCGCTCCTTGGGCGGCAGTCTGGCGATGGCGTTCACGGGTCCACCCCGCTTTCCTCGGCGATTTCACGGAAAATGGGAGCCATCCAGGCGGGGGCGTAGGGGATGTCTTTCAGCAGTTGCCGGCGTTCGGCGGGCTTGAGGCGCTGGCGCAACTTTTTCACCACCTCGCCGCCCACCTGCTGGCGGCGCAGGAAGCGCAGCGCTTGGATCACCACACCGCTGACCCGCCCCGCCGTGGCGAGGTTCCGGGGTGTCGTCTGTTTGAGTTCCACGCTGATGCGCTTCACCATCACCCGGCAGGGCGGTCCATCCGTCAGATACTCCACCTTCGCCGGCACCTGGTCGCTGAGTCCCAGGAGATTGGCCGCCAACGCCCCGGAGGGCAGCAACTTTTGGGCACCGCGCCGCGCCAGCGCCTTGGCCACCACCTCGGGCGATGGCGAAATCTCACCAATCAGGCGGTTGATCTGCGGATAGGCATACACGCCCCTGGAAACCCGCGTAAGCACGTTCTTCTTCACCAGCCGGGAAAGGGATTGATCCACGGCTGCCCGCGTTCCCAGGTCGAGGAAATCCGCCGGTGTCGCCGCCGAACCACGCCCCCGCCCCCGAACCCGCTTCATGATTGATTCTTCAATGGTTGCCATGCATTCCAGGGTCTTCTTCCAGTCAGAACTCTAGGCATGTTTTTCTGACTGGCAAGCTGAATTTACCAGATCCCGCCTCCTCTTTCCCCGGCTCCTCCCAAGCGAGTCTGCATTTTCTTCCAACCCGTTAAACCGGAATCCCCAATCCCCAATCCCCAATCTCTCTTTCAGAGACTGACACACCCCGATCTTCGCCCAGCCTTCGCAGCGAGCCCAGAGGTAGGCGGAGGGACGGGGGAGGCGTTTGGGTTTCATGGCTTCTGTTTTCTAGCTCCCGAGTATCAGTTGTGTGCCAAAATTTTGGATTGGTATTGCGTGTGATGAGGAAGCCAAGGGTTCAAAAATCAGCATCCATTCGCGAATTGTTTGATCGCTATCATGAGTGACTGATTCAGCCATTCTTCAAAACGCCTACGTAGTAATTCGATGGGTTCGGTGTGGTGGAAAACGAAAAGATCCTCGCTCACGGGGAATAGCGTTGTCCGGTTAGAACCATCTTCATCTTCGTCCCTGAATTCCAAGAAGGGGGCACAGACAAGAGCCCCGGTGAATTCGCTTCCTGTGCCATGGAATGCATATACGAGATGAGCCTTACGCTCCCAGTAGACTCGTAGCGCTATCCATTCGCGGTAGCGCCCTTCATTCAAGTTCGCGTAATAATGGTAATTCTGACGCGCATTTTCGATGATTTGCCCTCGATACCAGTGCTGCTTTTCCCGGTCGGAGCGACACACATACGTGTTTGCTACGATTCCACGGTTGGCAATGAATTGCTCGAGTTTTGGTTTGATGAATTCCATTTGCTCCAGCGTGTCCTGTTCAAGGATGGCGGAGTGCTCGAAGACGCGGTTGTAATTTGATGCCTCTGCGCTCGAATTTTCTCTTTTCGTGCGAACTAGCCCTGCCAGCAGAGTTGCCACATCATCAGCCGCTGTGATCACATTTTCCGCAGTGGCGATAGCCTTCAGAGCTTGGTTGGTTTGCAGTTTGGCAAAGAGTTTGATGAGTTTACTCAGATCGCCGCAGTCTGCGGACTCCAGAGCATCAAGGTATTGGGTGCGATGATCTCTCGTAACAACCAGCGGGAACAAGCCAGCTTGAATGAGAACCAAGGACGCGAGCGCACGGCATACACGGCCATTACCGTCCTGAAATGGGTGGATTTGTGAAAAGCGATGATGAAGCCAAGCGGCTTCGACATCCGCAGAAACTCCATCATCCATGTGCTGATGATGCATTTTCACCAAGCGATCCATTTCTGAAGCCACCTGTTCCGGAGGACAATAGGCGAAGAGGACACCGTCACGTGTGGGATAGTTGGGGTGTGACTTCCATTCGCCCTTGATCAAGGTAACGTCGATGTGATTGCCGCTGGCATCGACCGCCTCGGTCGTATCCTGACTCCTCAATAAGCCGGCGTGTAGCTCCTTGATGTAGGATGTGGAGAGTTCCCTTCTCCGTGCGACAAAATCAAAGACCCCATCAAGCGCTTCGCGCTGGTCGTTGAGAAGATTTAGGACATAAGCGGTAGGCTTGTTGGTGGATCCGTGCGTTAGCAGATTCGCTTGGAATCCTTGTTCGATAAGAGTCTGTGTTACACCACGATCAATATCATAGAGATTTTCAATGATGCCGGTTTCGATAGCCCATTCGCGGCTGAGCCGCTCGGTGAATCTGGTCAGGGTGTCGCTACCTGCGAGACGCTCGCGTTGGGTTTGCCAAATGCTTTTGATGCCGGGTATGTCCGAGGCAGCCAATTCCTGCCAAGGCTTCTCCAGATCGGTAATGCCTGTATCTGGATTCCAGATGTGTTGAGTAGATGGTTTCATTAGCAGATATTGTTAGATCAGGATCGCATCCGTCATAACCGGATTTGTCAAAGTCTTGTTCCAAACAAGCATGTCGTCCGAAGATTGATTACCTGCCCAAACCATCACACGAATGAGGCGCTCTTCTTCATGGCTATGGCTCCATGCGTGCCCGGTGACAATCAAGGGATCGTTCCCATAAGTTTGCGCAGGGCGCAGATGCCATGGAAGCTCGCCAACTAGGTTCGTGGTGAACTCTACGATCTCCTTGATCCATTTGCCGCATTTCCTTGACTCTTCATGAGAAAGGGGTGGCGCTGGTGTGTCGTGCGAATGCGCATTCAGTAGGTCCGTAACCTTGGAGGAATGATCATTGATTGTAAGGATCGCGTCTTTGCATCCATTTTCTGGGAAAGCTAGTTCAAGCAAGTTTTTGAGCAGAACGTTGGCCGCTCCAGCTGTGATTGTGTTTACCTCTTCCGACCATGTCTTGATACCACCTTTTTTATCCATTTTACGATCAAATTTGGGGCAATGATTTGAGAGTTGAAAATCAATATCCGATTCATTCCACCCGAGGGTGGCTAAGGAAATACGGAGGAGGTCTTTGAGGAAGCTCTCAAAGGCAATGCGTGTTTCATTTGGCGAGTGAGCAAGAGTTAGTTCTCCAGCATCATCGTTTTTGAGACAGCGGAGGAGCGGACGGGACACCTGCTCTGAGGGTTTCTTCCAGCCCCATTTTTCCAAAAGTATTTCGGCCTGTTGTTTATCTGTAGGTGCCGGGAGAAGTAAATCATTGGAATTACCTTCTGGTTTAAGAATAGCATCAAAGTCACGTGGACTCAATAATTTACAAATTAGGCCGCAAGTCGCTTCCCATGGATTCATTCTAACTGCAGAGATGGATACATAATGGGCGTAGTCTGCAAATACACTTCCATTAAACTCAACATTGGCAGGCTGACTGATTCCATTTTCTTTGCATGTGTCGGACATGACCGATCTGGCCGCCGTCAAGAGGTGGCTTAAACGCTGGCCAGGGATAGAAACATGGAGTTTCCATCCGATCATGCGGGCAGGATCCCAAGCGATAGAACGGGCATTGTAGACTTTTGATCGTGATGCTACGTTTTCCAGTTGCAGAAGGAATCTCGGGCCCAGTTCCCACTGGGAGGCATTCGCGACCGACAAGATCTTTCGGTAATTTTGTTCTGTATCGCGGAGCCGCTTTTGCCAGTCAGATTTTTTGTTCTCATACTGTTGTTTGGCAAGTTCATGAGCACCCAGCATGGCATCGAAGCGGGATTGAAGATTTTCGCGAACAGTTTCCAATCCATTCTCTATCTGTTGGCGAAGCTCCGATCTGAATTCAACTTCCAAAAAATCTGGAAGTTGATCAATTCGCAAATCTGGCCATGAACGCTGCAGAAAGCTGAGTTTTTTAACGAGTGACGATTGCCGTTTGTCGATTCTGGAGAGATAGGACTCTCTTCCGGATTCATCAACTTTTAGAAAATCATTCCAAAGCATCTTTAGTGCTTCGAAGTCACGATTTATTTCAGTAGGTAAGGCTTTGATAATATCGGCGTATATATTCAGATCGCCCCAGAAATTCTCTTTGATCAGTGATGTGTCTTCGAGTTCCTTGTTCAGTCCGTCTTTGACCTGCGTCGAAGCACTTTCGATTTCACCTTTCGTTCCGGAAAAAGCTTTTTCGACCAACAAATCGATATTCAGAAGTAATTGTTTTAAGGTATCAAGTTCCAGTGGTCTCTTTGGCTTTGTTGGTTCCAGTGAGTAAATTTTCTTTCTTTCGTGATACGCTTTCGCCCCATCTTTTATGGATTGCAGCTTTTCTGCATCACAGGAAATGCCAATCACCTCTTTTAGCAATTCTTCCAATCCATGCGGATCAGCGGAACGTCTATCCATATTTACAAGCACGCCCCAACCGGGTTGGGGCCATGAACCAGATAAAATCAGCAAGCGTTTATCGGAGGATGATCGATCACTGCGAAAGTCAGGATGATGAGCTTTCGCTTCTGGTATCAAATCTAGCAGGCTACCGCCATCGACTTCAGCAAGAGTTTTTTGAAGGTTTGCAGTCTGGCCATGTCCCTGCTGGAGTTTCTCTTTTTCATTCTTAGCAAGCAGCAACCCCAGTTCTTGGCAGGTTCCATTGTTTTGGGTGAAATGAAACCACCATTCCTCTAGTTCGAATGCGCTCCATTTGCCGATCGGTAAAACCCAGAAGAGCGTTGAGACCGCCTTTCCCGGCAGAGCAATCTTTTTGAGCTCTTCGCGCGTGTATCTATCGATTCGGTATCCCATGATCTTTTATTTGGTTGAGTTGTGAAGGGCTTATTTATCTGTCTAAAACGCACCTGGCCAGCCGCCGTGGGCGTTGATGACTTGGTCGGTCGCGGACATGAGGCGGATGGTTTCGGTGAGGGCGATGTAATCTTCGGTAAAGGAGAGCGGCCTTTCCGGTCTTGGTCTGCTCAAGGCTCCAAGATGCGACAGCTGCTTCGGGGGATGAATTGTCGTAAAGCACGGTATGAAATAGAACTAGGGAAGAGATTGATGAAGGGGAAGGAAGAAGGGTGATAGAGGGATGATAGCTGAATAGCTGGGATCGGAATTCAGGCTTCGAGTTCGTGCCAGGCTTGGCGGGTGGCGATGGATTTGGCGGTGGGGGTGGAGAGGTATTCGGGATCCGGGGTGATGCCGACGCGGCCGAGGTCGAGGCGGTCGGCGTCGAGGCAGACGGCGAGGGTGGGATCGGTTTGGGGTGGTGCGCCGTTGTGGATCTCGCAGGCGGTGACGAGGAGAGTCATGCGGGTGTCGTCGAGGTGGAAGTGGCCGGCTTGGCGGAAGGCGATGGCGAGTTGTGCGCCGCGCGGGCCGTGGAGGGGATCGGCGTATTCGTCCTCGCGGCAGGAATCGTGGAAGACGGCGAAGAGGCGGACGATTTCCTCATCGGCTCCATGCAACGGGGCGAGGTGGAGGCCGTTGCGGCGGACGGTCAGCCAGTGGGACGGGCCGTGGTCGGTGTGCTGACCGAGGCGGAACTGGGCGGTGACGAGTTGCCAGAGAGGGAGTTCGTGAGGGAGGAGCATGGGAAGAAGTGACGAGTGACGAGTGACGAGTGATCAGTGATCAGTGGGAGATTGGAGATTGGAGATTTATTCTTCGGGTTCGAGGGCTGCAAACTTCTCTTTCATGGTGGGGTTGCCGTGGGTGAGTTTTTTGATGGTGATGTCCTGGGCTTTGTCGTTGGCGAGGCGGAGATTGTTCTGTGAGCCGATGAGTGCTTCTTTCGTTTTTTGGAGGTGGTTGATCGACTTGTCGATTTCTTCGATGGCGGTTTGGAATTTCTTAGAGGCGAGGTCGTAGTTCCGGGAGAAGGCGGTTTTGAATGTATCCAGTTTCTCCTCGAAATGGGTGACGTCGATGCTCTGGGATTTCACTAGGGCGAGTTCCGCTTTGTATTGCAGGGAGTTTATCGCGGCGTTGCGTAGTAAGGTGATCATCGGGATGAAGAACTGGGGGCGGATGACGTACATCTTGGGGTAGCGGTGGGAGACATCGACGATGCCGGAGTTGTAGAGTTCGCTCTCCGGTTCGAGCAGGGAGACGAGGACGGCGTATTCGCAGCCTTTTTCACTGCGGTCTTTGTCGAGTTCCCTGAGGAAGTCCTCGTTCTTCTTTTTGGTGGCGGTGGCGTCGCTCTCGTTTTTCATTTCGAACATGATCGAGACGATCTCGTTGTTGTCCGTGTCCGCATCGCGAAAGATGTAGTCACCCTTGCTGCCGCTCCTGGCGTCGTTGTCCTTTTCAAAATAGGCTTTGCTGAAAGCGGTGGCGCGGAGGCGGTTGAACTCGGTCTCGCAGTGTTGCTCCAGGGTCTCGCCGACCATTTTGGTGGAGAGCTTCGCCTTCATGTCGCGGAGGCGCTCAATGGCGATGTCCCGGTCTTTGAGCTGGGCTTCGTAGCGATCCTTGAGGGATTGCTCGGCGAGTTGTTTCTGGAGTTCGAGTTGCTGGAGGTTGTTCTGGAGGGTGTCGCGCTCTTTCTGGACGGCTTCGAGGGCTTCCTTGATGGCGAGTTTTTGATTCAGATCGGTGGCTTCCAGCCTGTTTTTCAGCGCTTGGATTTCGGCGTCCTTCGCGGCTGCGGCTTCCTGGAGGTCTTTGCTGCGCTTGAGCTCGGCCATTTGTGAGGCGGCTTGGGTCTCCTGCTTGGCTTGGGCGAGTTCGGCCGCCAATCTGTCGCGTTCCTTTTCCACGGCGGCCATGGCTTCCGCGACCGCCAACTTGCGGGATTCCTCGCCCTTATCCAACCGGGCTTTCAATTCCTGGATTTCAGCTTCCTTCGCGGCGGCGGCCTTTTGCATTTCGCCGTCGGCCTTCTCTTTGGCGAGCTCGAGGGCGTTGAGCTTTTCCTTTTCAGCGAGTTCGAGGCGCTGGTGCAGTTGCTCTTCAAACTCGCTGTTGCGAACTTGTTTGAGGATATCCGCGTAGCCGGCTTCATCGACTTTGAACGCTTTATGGCAATGGGGGCAGATGATGTCTTTCATGGTTTGAATCGAGATTGGGGATTGCTGATTGGTCAGAGGGGTGTTCCCAGCCAGTGGGAGGCGGGGGCTTGTAGGAATTCGGCGATGGGGATGCCTTGTCCGCCGACGAGGAGTTTGGCGGTGGGGTGGTGGGTTTTGTCGAAGGCGGCGATGCCGGGGAGGGTTTGCTTGCGTCCGCCGCTTTTGACCTCGATGGCGACGAGGGAGTCGCCACGCTGGAGGACGAAATCGACTTCCAGGTTCCGCTCGCGCCAGTAGCTGACGGTGATGCCGGTGCCGATGGAGGTGTTGACGAGGTGGGCGCCGACGGCGGATTCGATGAGGTGGCCCCAGGCATCGCCATCGGTGCGCAAGGCCTCGGGGCTGCGGCCGGATTGGGCGGTCATGAGGGCGGTGTTGAGCACTTGGAGCTTGGGGCTGGAGGCGCGCTGGCGGATCAGGTTTCCGGAAAATTTCTGCAAACCGGCGACCATGCCCGCACCTTCGAGGAGCTGGAGGTAATGGGCGAGGGTGACGGTGTTGCCCGCATCGACGAGCTGGCCGAGCATTTTCTGATAGGCGAGGATCTGGCCGGAATAGGCGCAGGCGAGCTGGAACATGCGCCGGAGGAGGGCGGGCTTGTCCACTCGGGTGAGCAGGAGGATGTCGCGGGAAAGGGTCGTTTCGATCAGCGAGTCGTTGATGTATTGCCGCCAGCGGTCGGGATCGTCCGCCAGAGGAGCGGCACCTGGATAGGCACCGAAGAGCAGGTATTTTTCCAAATCCCAACCAAAGGCCTCCCGCATTTCGGCAAAAGACCAGTGAGGAACGGGAATGGTTTCGAAGCGGCCTGCCAAGCTCTCGGTGAGGCCGGATTGGATGAGCAGGGGCGATGAGCCGAGCAGGATGACTTTCAAGGGGGTGGCGTCGTGGGTGTCGGCGTCCCAGAGGAGTTTGACGACTTCCGGCCAGCGGGCAGCTTTCTGAATTTCATCGATGACGAGCAGCGCACCCTCGGGGTGGTTGCGGGCTTTGATGCGTGCGAGATCCCATTGCTGCTCCAGCCATGCCTGGTCGCGGAGGGTGGGTTCGTCGGCGGAAGCGTAATGGGCGGGAAGTCCGCAGGCTTCGATGACTTGCCGCACCAAGGTGGTTTTCCCGACCTGACGCGGCCCCGCCAGCACCTGGATGAAACGGCGCGGCTCGCAGATGCGGGATAGCAGCAGGGAATGGAGGTGGGAGCGCTTCATATTATTTACTCAGCACAGTGAGTAAATTGTTAGGGGTTGGTGAGCAAGCGGGAAAATGGGTGAATTTCAATCGTCGTTGAAGGAGGCGAAGACGCAGATTAGGGCGACGAGACAGGCGGCGAAGCGGGTGATGAGGATGGTGGTGGGGTCGGCTCCGATGGCGGCGAGGAATTGGCAGGAGGTGGGGCGCATGGCGTAGAGGAGGAGCGGGAGGCCGATGATGACGAAGCCGATGCCGCTCAGTTCGTAGTTGAAGGAGCGGGTGAGGATGTAGCCGCCGATGAGCGCGATCATGAGGCCGAGGAAGTAGCAGAACCACGGCAGGGCATCGATGAGCGGCAGCGAGGTGCCGATGACGATGACGGGGAAGCCGATGAGGAGGCGGAGGAATTTGAGCTTGGGCATGGATGGGAGGGTGATGTTTTCCAACCGCGAACTGTCGGACGAGGATTCATCGTTTCTACGGGAGGACATCAGGGTCAGGGGCTCGGACTATTGAGTTAGGAATGCGAATTCCTCCGGGCTGATGAGGCGGAGGGCGGACTCCAAGGGGAGGCCGGCTTTGGCGATGTCTTGGGCGGCTTTGACGCGGTTGTATTCGGTTTTGCGGAGTTCGACGCGGCGGGATTCCGGATCCCAGAGAACCCAGCAGGCGCGGCGGTCGTCTTCGGAGCGGGGTTGGCCGACGGAACCGACCATGACGACGCAGGGTTGACCGGTGGGGATGGTGAAGGTGGTTTCGTTCTCCCAGGTGAGCTTCGTTTTGGGATGGTGGAAAATTTCCTGCTCATGGGTGTGGCCGAAGAAGCCGACCTTGAATGTTTGGGCGGCGAGAAATTTGAGAGTGGAAACGGCGCTGTTGTAGCTCTGGATGTAGTCAAAGCACTCGGGATCATCGAGGTTGG
>Ga0100401_1002358_pt1 | contig 14937 bp, 10 predicted proteins | sample CryGeymeta201525_FD_80421 | JGI IMG/M metagenome (GOLD analysis project Ga0100401, IMG submission 80421) | Groundwater microbial communities from Crystal Geyser aquifers in Utah, USA - Crystal Geyser metaG 2015-25 | ecosystem: Environmental > Aquatic > Deep subsurface > Groundwater | place: USA...
AAAAAATTTATGAACTATTTAAATTTAAACAAAGAGAAAAATAAAAATACGGTAAATGAGCTAAATATTCTATTAGCAGACTATCACGTATATTATCAAAAATTGCGTAACTTTCACTGGAATATAGTAGGCAAAAGTTTTTTTAATTTGCATATCAAGTTTGAGGAAATGTATGACGATGCGATTTTAAAAATTGATGAACTGGCAGAACGAATATTAACTCTTCGTTTTCAGCCTATTAGCAATTTTAGCTTATACTTAAAAATGTCCAATTTAAATGAATCTAATTCTGATTTGACAGACCTAAAAATGGTAGAAACGCTGCTAAAAGACCATGGTATTTTAATTCAACAAATGCGAAAAACTTCTGAATTAGCCGTTAAAGCCGGAGATGAGGGAACCATAGATTTACTTGGTGCTTATATTAGAGATATAGAAAAAACCAGTTGGATGCTAGATGCTTGGCGAATGAATGCCTCCGAAAACCATCCAAAAACATAAAATAACCAACCCTTACATTTTATATGTTTACCGATTTTAACTTAGGAAATGCTCTAGAAAAATTAATAGAAAAACTTTCCGGATGGGGAGAAGAAATTATTTTAAAAGTTCCTAATTTTATTCTTGCCATACTGGTTTTTATCCTTTTTTGGAATTTAGGCAAGTATTTTAGCAAGTTTTTAAAGAATATACTACTAAAAAAAGTTGGTCAGGAATCAGTAAAAAGTATCATAGCCAGAACCACTTTTGTTGTAATTGTAGTTATCGGATTTTTTATTGCCCTTGGCATACTAGACCTTGATAAAATATTAACTTCTGTTCTTGCTGGTGCCGGCGTTATAGGTCTAGCTATTGGTTTAGCACTTCAAGGTACTTTAAACAATACTTTTTCAGGTGTTATTCTCTCGTTTTTACCAAATATTCAAATAGGCGATTGGATTGAAACCAACAGCCATGAGGGCAGGGTAATCGATATTAATTTGAGAAGTGTAACCGTTTTAGAAGCAGACAATAATTTTGTTTTGATTCCTAACTCCAAAATAATTGAATCTCCTTTTAAAAATTATTCACATACAGAGCGTTCACGAATAAATATTACTTGTGGTGTTGGGTATGAAAGTGATTTAGAGTTTGTAAAAAAAATAACCTCAGAGGCAATCCTAGAACTATTTCCACAAAATGCCAATGAAGAGATTGAATTTTTCTATACTGGTTTTGAAGACAGCTCCATAAATTATCTCCTTCGGTTTTGGGTAAATGCCAAAGACCGAAAAGATATTCTTTTAACTCAAAGCAAAGGCATTATGGCTATTAAGAAAGCCTATAACGAAAATAAAATTAACATCCCATTCCCAATTCGTACATTGGATTTTGCTAAAAATAAATTTCGATCAGAAACTCTTAGCATTATTAATAAAAAAGAAATAGAAGAATAGCGGTTTCCCCACTTTCTTCTATTTTTTTTATTTTTTTAAAACCCAACACCAAGTCCAAAAGATAAGCGCACCCCATCCGCACCATTGAAAGCATTAAATGTTGCGCTGATATTGTCTGCTCCCACTATCCAAAATCCACCTCCATACGAGTTATGCCATAGTTCAGAATTTTCGCTTCTATACCAAACTCTACCCACATCATAACCCGCAAAAACACCCACTTGTAAAGGAAGTAATCCCGTTTTGAAGGAATTAAAACTATATCGCAAGTCTGCACTTGAAAGAAACGAGGTTTTACCTGTAAAACGTTCATTTCTAAAAGCTCGTAAACCTGTGTTTCCGCCAAGCGTTGCTGCCTGATAAAATTCAAAATCGTCACCTAGGAGAATTTGTGCAGAAACATCTGTTTTTAAAACTAGTTTTCTGTTTGTAGAAATGGCATTATAAAATCCTAATCGTGGTTTTAAATAGCCGAAAGTTTTTGATTCTTCCAAATTAGTTGTTCCTCCTGCAACTAAATCAAAAAGCATGCCTCGAGTTGGGTTTAAAGCATTGTCAACGCTTTTGTAGGTATATGCGGACTCTAGAGTTAAAAAATAAGTTCTATCCTCAATGCCTACAATCGGATTTTGTGAAAGAAATCGATCTGGGGTGATTTCAATATCCACTGTTTCTCCTCTAGCTTTTAACTGAAAGGAGCTTCCAAAATTGCCATTTTTCTTTAAACCAATTTCTGCTGCTAGGATTCGCCATCGCACTCTATTAAAATCTAAACCAAGAGCATCCTCTTGGTTTTTTGTTTCGTTTCCAAATCCAAAAAAGTTTCTAGCAAATGTGGGGGAAGTATATTGAGCTCCAACTAATAAATTTATAGAGTTTAAAAATTTTGCGAATTCACCTATATAATGTAAATCAAAACCATTCGTTGCAAAATAATACCCTCCTTTTACACTATGTTTTTGCGAAAATGGATTTCTTTGAAAACCATTTAGGGTATATGTATTTGTTACTCCTATTAAAAATCCGTCATCCGGATTAGCACCTATTCTTGGCAATAAAGTGTTTGAGGATGTTATTTTTTTGTCTATATCATAGTTGTTATTATCATAATCATTGGTAAAACGAAATCTAGCACCACCTTTTTGCTCTATTGTATTTGGCAGCGATTTCCAATCGTAAACACGAATTTTTTTACCTTCTTCTATAGCATAAATATCCTTTCCCTGACCTCCTATTATGCGAATTAATATAGGATTTTTAGCTTTTCCTTTTACAATAAAGGAATCTGTGTCATTTAAACCGTACACCCAAATTTCTTTGGTTTCCTTTTTATTAAAATCCTTGTCAGAAAGGAGATTTTTTTTAACACCTTTTATATTTCTATATACTTTAATATTGGTAATTCCATCGAGTTTTCTGGTAATTTCAATAATATCATCTTTATTAGTGGCTGTAACAACCTGTAGTTTGGAAAAAACTTGGTAATATTCTTCAGCAATTTTCACCATATTTTCTCTTCTTCCTCTAAGTTTTGTTTTAATTTCTTCTAGAGTTTGCTCTTGAACTTCCTTTGGCACATCAAGAAAGGCTTCTTCTATGATGGCATCTGTAATATTTTTTTGAAGATATTCAGCTTCTTTAATCCAATCTTCATAAGAGGTGTTGTGCAGCAATGCTCTATCTAATTTCATTCCAGCTGCATTAAACCATTTGGTGTTTTTTAATTCAGAATCATATACTTGAAGTTGTCTGCTTGCTCCCACAAGGGAACGAAGGACCTCTAAAAAAGAACCGTCAAAATTAGCAAATACTTGGTCTCTATCTCTTGGAATAGGCACAAAAATATCTACTCCGTCATCGCCTTTGTATTCCGCCCATCTCCATTGGTCGGCATGTCTATCCCAATCGCCTATAAGCATATCAAAAAGTCTTGCACGTATGTAGGCCTTTTCATCGAGTACATTGTTTTCACTTTTCAATATTTTTTCAAAAAGTTCATCCGTACTTCTTATATTATCGGCATAATCAAATATTTCTTTTCCTCTGTATTTTCCGTGAGGTCGCTCTACAATCATATACAATTCGTCTCCATAATCTTCATTAAATTGTCCTAAGGCTTTTTGTTTTGGAACATAATAAAGTATTGGAGTGGTATACAAAACACCGGCTGCATCAGCTAATTTAGGTATGGCAAAAGGAGCATAAGGATGTGCTGCCGTATAAAAATCATAGATAAGGTCTTCTGTAATGGTATTTTCAAAATCTTTTGCTATATCGGAGTCCTTTAAAACCACAGATTGTAAGTATTGAATTGCACTTTTTTTAATAGCGCGCATATTGTAATTTTTTCCGTTTTTATCCACAAGACGTAACGATTTTGTTTGGTGACCACCACCAGCTCTTACAGGAGTTAAGCCACCATAAAGCGTATCTAGCAAGGCAACATTTGCTTCTACTTTTGTACCATAAACTTGTCTGTATCTTTGCCCCCAAATGGTTTTAAAAAAACCAGATTTATCTGTTCTTTCTATATCATAAACAGAGGATCGTATTGTTTTTGGGAAATTATTAGGAAAGAGGGGTTCTTTATATGCAATTTTTGATGTATTTACTTTATGTTCAAACAATAATTTTGGTGTGTTTTCTCCTTCTATTCCATAAAATTTGACTTTTGATGACCCATCTTTAAAAATGTCTAAAACAGCAAAACCAAAACCGCCATAACTAAAAAGACCATTTTTTCCTAGAGCACCAGAGGATTCCTTAGATGTTGCTCCAGATACAATTTGTTTAATGTTACCATCTTCAATATATTGTAAATTGTGCTCGTGACCAGATAGGAGTATTACTTGTTCTGTATTTGTTACTATAACAGAAAGTCGCTGCATCAATTCATTATATTTTTCATTATATCGGTCTTGTTTTGAAATTCCACCTTGCGAACGTATTTGAGCAATTAATGATGAAAAAATGGGTAAAGGAAAATTACTTTGTGTAGGATAAAGATGATTTTTTAAAGCATATTTACCACCATGTATTCCATTAGTAAACATAGGGTGGTGCATGGCCAAAAGGATTGTTTTGTTTTGATTTTTATGTAATTCCCCCTCTATTTCTTGAAAAAATTTTTCTCGAGTATTTATACTACAATCTTTATTTATGGTGGGATGTTGGTTCCAATCCTCTAAATACCATTGGGTATCTAAAATAACAAGTTGCATGTTTTCAGAAATTTCAATACTTTCTAAAGGGCAACCATCTTTCGGTAAAAATATGTTTTTGTTTTTTGAAATTTTTTTAAGGTATTCCTGTTCCTGAGATAAACTTTGCAATCCATTGTTATACCAATCATGATTTCCTGGAATAAAAAATACATCCTTTACTCCATTTTTTACACTTTCATATTGTACATTTAATCGATGTTCTGCTAGCTCTCTTTTTTTATTTTTTTTAGAAACCATGCCACTAGGATAAATATTGTCACCTAAAAAAAGTGCCATATTTGTGGTAGATGGATTTAGTTTTAAATACTTTTTAAAAGCAATAAGTGCTGGGGTGCTTTGCCCTAAATCTGCATTTCCCCCATCACCAAAAAGATATATTGTTTTTTCAATATCTTTGTTTGTAATATTTTGACTATCAGGATTGGGATTTCTATATTGTGGAGTATAGGTTGCACAAGAAATTAGAAAAAAAGTGAAAACAAAATAATAAAATATGTAAGGTATTTTCATATGGATTAACTATTAAAAAGTATTAACTATATTTATAATTATTTTTTTTGAGTTGCTTTTTAAGATAGTTTTGTCGTGAATTATAATTTTAATAACAAAGTTGTATAAATATAAATCTAATTTAAACTTTTAATGAATACACTTATTGAAAAAACGGATGTTTTTGTTTTACAACTTTTTAATGAAAAACTTCCACAGACTTTTATATATCATAATTATAAGCATACTTGCCGGGTGGTAAAAAGTACTAAGGAAATTATTGAAAATACAGAAGACCTTTCCGAAGAAGAAGTTACTATCCTTTTAGCCGCTGCTTGGTTGCATGACACCGGTTATACAGTAAGTTGTGACAATCACGAAGACCACAGTATAAAGATTGCGACCAATTTTTTAACCAGTGAAAAAGTTTCAAAAAACGTATTAGAAGGAGTTGTTTCGTGTATTGAAGCTACTCGCATGTCAAATATTCCTAAAAATAAATTAGATGAAATTTTAAGAGATGCAGATGCATCACACTTAGCCAAAGAATATTATAGTGAAACCTCAGAATTACTTAGACAAGAATTAATACTTAATGGTAGAAAAAAATATTCTGTTAAAGAATGGCTAGATGCTAATATTGAATTATTTACAAAAAACCATCATTATTACACTCCTTATGCTATAAAAAATTGGCAACCTAAAAAAGAAGAAAATCTTTTGGCTCTGCTGAAAGAAAAGAAAAAACAACAGAAAAATTTTCAAAAGGAACAACAAAAAGTCACTTTAAAAAATGATAACCCGGAGCGAAGTATTCAAACTCTTTTTAGAGTAACCATGAGGAATCATCTAAAATTAAGTGATATTGCTGATACAAAAGCAAATATTTTACTTTCAGTTAATGCTATTATTATTACGGTTGCCGTTTCAAATTTAGGGCCAAAATTAGATAATCCTAATAATATGCATTTATTAATTCCAACTCTAATTTTGTTACTTTTTAGTGTTGCGGCTATAATAGGTGCTATTTTATCCACTCGTCCAAATGTTACTAGTGGCCAATTTACGAAAGAGCAGGTTTTAAAAAGAGAAGTAAATGTCTTATTTTTTGGAAACTTTCATAAAATGCCTTACAAAGAATATAAATGGGCAATGGAAGAAATTATTCATGATAAGGAATACGTGTATGAGTCTTTAATGAAAGATTTATATTTGTTGGGCATTGTTTTAGACAAAAAATACAAACTTCTAAGAATAACTTATACCATTTTTATGGCAGGCATAATTATTTCGGTATTTGCTTTTATTTTTTCTTTTAAATTTATTTAAGAACTTCTTCTTTTATACAATCTTTATCGATAGTTTTTTCTGTTGTAAACTGCTGATAGATTACTTCTACTCGTAAAGCTTTTAACCCAACAACTCCTTGTAAATCCTCTATTTCAAAATTTTCGATTGTATTACCCAAATATTTATTTGACTGTAAAAAATGAATATATTTTCTATATTCTTTTTCGTCACTTTTATTGGAATAAACGATTACAATTTTTCCTTTTTGGGTAATTCTTTCTTGGGTATTTTTAATAGTTGCTTTGTCTATTCTTTTTTTAATGATTTCATACCTAGCATTATACGTACCATCCACATCAAATTTCTTTTCATCCATACGGTATCTTATAGAAAGAGTATTGTTATATACTAAAATAAGTGAGGAAGCCTCTAATGGAAGAGAAAAGTCTTTTTGAATTTCATAAAATTTATTTTCTACCTCACACATGGTTTGCAATTGCCACAATCGTAAATTCTGAAGGTAAATTTTGTGAAACTTTCTGTCGTGTACCATCGATTCGCCAATATAAATATTGTGATCAACACCATCGGTTTTATATCGCTCAAAATAATGGGGATATATTTTTTGTGCTTCTTTTTGTTTCTTGTCTAAAGTTGCGGCAATTGTTTTGTTAAGGATTGAAACTGTTTCATCATAGATTTTACGATGATGGTATATCCCTCCTATTTGCAAATCTATTTGTTCATTATATGCTTTAATATCTATACTTAGTTTGGATGATATTTGTTCTATATGCTTTAATAATGGATTGATTTCAGTGCTTATAAAATTGACAATCTTTTGCTCGGTAGAGGTGTTAAAATTTAATAATAAATCTGCTTTAATCTTATTTATTTGAAAAACATTATGTTCATATAATTGTAAAGCTTCTTCTTCTATGGCATTTTTAAAAATTATATCTAAACAATTCAATTGTTCTAATAAATCTTTAATTATGGCCTCATTTCGAACTTTTGATGAACCAATAATATCTATTTGGCCATAAAGAGGATACACATTTTCAAACACGATATCTTTAAAGGTAGCTACTCCGGTTTTATCCAACTCTTGAATATATCTTTTTGCTTCTTTTTCAAAAACCCATAAAACATTAGGATGAATAGAAGTACATTCTTGTTGAATTACCGCTTTTATTTTGTTTTCATAGGACTCTAAATTTCGCTCTAATGCGGTAATAATATAGGGCAATACATCTTCTAGTTTGTTGGCATTTATTCTGTTTAATTCATTTTTTCTGTAGGAAACCAATTCTAAAACAGCCAGTAACTTGCCGTTTTTAGCTATTGGAGCTAGGATACAACTTTTTACTTCAAATTTTTGTAAACTGCTAGCTAAAAAATTGTACCCGCTTCGTTTTGCATAGGCATCCACATTAGTTAAAACATAAAATTCATGTTTTTCAATAAGTGATTTGTAAGAGGATGGGCATAATCCTGTTAAACAATCTTTATGACTATTTTCATTTAATATAAAGTTTGGTGTTTTTATAAAATCAAATTGTTTAAGTTCTTTATTTCTATAATCAAATTCGGTTAGCCCTACACGTAAATCTTTAATTTTAAATATTGATTGAAATATTTTCTGAAACTTTTCAATTATTTGTTCTGATTTTTCTTGAATTAAAAGGGTAGTTTTTAATTCTGAAATAGCATTATCTAAGGTAACATCGGTTAAATTTACTATAGCAAAACCTTTAAATATCCAACTTTTAGGGGGAAATTTTTCTCTCCAAAAAGTAATATCTTCTGTGTCTTGCAGAAGTATGTCAATATCCTCCTTCGTGATGCTTACAGAAGTTTGAGTGGGTAAAATATCAATAAAATCGGCATTATAAGAAATTCGGTAGTTTTTTATATTCCCCTCAGCATCCGGAATATCATAGTAAATCGGTCTTGAAATATCTATATCAAAACCAAAATTTGTTTTTAATATTAACATGCATGACATAACAAAGAAAAAATCTTCGTTAAAATTTCGAATTTGTAACTCAAACTCTTTACCAGCATTATCTAATATAAATGAAAATCGTTTCGAAGGATGTAAAATAAAGTTTTGATAAGGAACTGTAATTGCTTTTATTTCATTTAAAGTCAATAAATTTGGAAATAAATCATTTAACAATACATCCATTACTACTTTATATTTTTTTAAAGTTTCAAAATCACTAATTCCCTGTATGAGCTCAGGATATGGTTTAATAAACTCTAAAACCCCATGTGCATATTGTTTTTCAAAATCATTGGCACTAGAATCTTTTAATTTTTTTTCATAAAATTCTACAATTTTATGAAAACTAATTATAGTTTCAAGTGGAAAATGTTTATGATGCGCATTCATTGTGTATTTTTGTTATTCAATATACAAAAAAAAATGATTTGTTTAACTACTTTATATAGTCTATATAACTGAAATTAGTTTACAATTTTTATAGCTATTTTAAGAAATTTTTAATTTCAAATATATAGATTTGTGCAAATTATTAAATAATCAAATTATGATATTACGTTTACTACTCTTCACCTTAGCATTATTTTTTGTTTCGTGTCAAGAGACTTCAAAAACAATTTTAGTAAAAGGAACAGCACAAGGTGCAGAAAATGGAACTAGAATGGTTTTTCAAAAAATTAATGAAAACACACAGCCTTTTGATGTGGATACCATATTTATTGAAAACGGAAGCTTTACTTTTGAAATAGAAAAAAAAGATTTTCCTGAAATTGGTTTACTCACTTTTGAAAACTTAAATACCAATGTTATTTTCTTTATTGAAGATAAAAATTTAAATGCTACTATTTTTATGGACAGTATTTACTCTTCTAAAATATCAGGAAGTAAAGAAAATGATCTCTTTAATGCATTTACCGTGGAAATCAAAAAATTCAACGAACGTAAACAACATAATATGCTAGAGTTTCAAGAAGCTCGTAAAAATATGGACAACCAAACTATTGTGCGTTTGCAAACAGAAAATGCAGTCTTAGTTAATGAAGAAAAATTATTTAAAAAAGACTTTTTAGAAAAAAACAACACAACATTATTAGCAGTCATGCTACTTAATGAAATGTTTACAAGACAAGAATTGACGATTGAAGAATCTAAAAAACTTTTTGCTGGTATAAACCCAAAACTTGAAAATAACGCTATAGTAAAACAAATAAAAACAAAACTAGAAGCTGCACAAATAGCACAAATAGGTGGTATGGCTCCCGATTTTTCAGGACCTACACCTGATGGTTCTACACTTACATTACAAGAAGCTTTGGGAAAAGTAACCCTAATAGATTTCTGGGCATCTTGGTGCAGACCTTGTCGTCAAGAAAATCCAAATGTAGTAAATGTATATAACCAATATAAAGACCTAGGATTTAAAATTATTAGCATTTCATTAGACAAACCGGGAGATAAAGAAAGATGGTTAAAAGCAATTGCCGATGATAAAATGGATTGGCAGCACATTTCTAATCTGGAATATTGGTCTGAACCAATTGCAAGACTATATGGGGTAAAAGCGATTCCTGCAACTTATATTTTAGATGAAAGTGGTCGAATAGTTGCAAAAGACCTACGTGGTCCTGCACTAGGTAAAAAAATTGGAGAATTGTTAAGTGAGGATTTGGGTGCTCTTTAACCGTTATTAACTATTTAAAAAAAGAGGCTATTCAAAAGTAGTCTCTTTTTTTTATCTCTACTTATTATTGCAATTCAAAACTTACATTAATCTCAGCTTTTATTGACATTTCGCCCACAGCAAGAGTTTCCATTTCTACCGATTCAGCATCCATAGTACGCATCATACCATTTTTATATAATGGCATTGGATTGCTCTGCCCTATTTCACTAATTTGGATAGCTTTTCCAACTTTCTGATTAAGAACATTAGCATATTCAGTGGCTTTCATTTTTGCGTCGGCAACTGCTTTAATTCGTGCTTCCGATTTTAAAGCATCTATTGAAGAAGAACCAAAATTTATTCCGTCTATCCTATTGATGCCACTTTCCATAAGTCCCGATATGATTTTTTCATAGTTAGTTATATCTAATAATAAAATAGTAATGGACTGAGATGCATTATAGCTATACGTTTTTGTGTTATAGTCATAACTTTTATTTAATCGCACATATTGCGTTTGAACCTCTTTACGCGTTATTCCGGATTTCTTTAAAAATTGTAATACCGTATCAACCAATGCATCATTTGCGTTTTTTACTTCTTGAGCTTTTTTACCTTGTGATTCCACACTTACATTAATCGTTACCAGATCTGGAACAACTTTAACAATGCCTTCACCCATAACGGTAACCAAAGGTTGAATTTTTTCTTGAGCCATAATTTGCAAACTTGACAGTAGAAAAAGTACTGTGATTATTTTATTCATGCTATTTTATGTTTTAAAAGGTTTGACTTGATTGTCCTCTTCTTTTGACAATTGTTATGCCAAACTATAAATTTCCGGAACGCTGCATTACAAAGAGGATAACAATAGGTACCGCTAACAATAAGATAATCCATAATTGTTCTTGAAATAGATATGGAGCAATCAATAAAGTAACCACATAGCCGGCAGCAGCACCCCCAAAATGGGCATCATGACCTATATTGCCTAGTTGTTTTTTCATTCCATATATGGAATACATCAAATACAAAATACCAAAAATCCAAGCTGGAATTTCAATAGGTATAAAAAACAAATAAAGACCCATATTGGGGTAAAATAATATAGCCGAATACAAAACGCCTGTTACAGCTCCACTTGCTCCTACTGCACTATAATAGTATTCATTCTTATGGAAATGGTAGGAAAGCAAATTGCCTACTAACAAGCTTACCAGATAAATTAATAAAAAAGCAGTAGTACCGGCAGTTTGTATGATAACCTCTGCAAAAAAAAATAAAGTGAACATATTAAAAAACAAATGCATGGTATTAACATGCAAAAAAGCCGAAGTAAATAACCGAATAAACTCTCCTTTTCTTATTGCGGCAATATTGAATTTATACTTCTCAAAAAAAGCAAAATCGTTAAATCCTTTCATCGAAATAATAACATTTGCAGCAATAAGAATAATGGTAATAATGCTTAAAGAACCCATAGGCTAAATTCATTTTTAATGGTAGCTAAAATACATAGAATTTATGAGTTAAGCTTGGTAGATTTTAAAATCTTGTATTAGAATCTCATTTAGGATTTGATTTATTTAGAAAAGAAAAAATCAGTTTTTAGCTTTTACACGCCATTCAAATTCCATCGTTGAAACCTCTTCACCTGTTTCATCCTTTCCAACAGAAGTCATCCAGAAAGAAATTCCTTCACCCGAATGTAGCGTTTCTTGAAGTGCTTGCAAAACTTTTTCGCCATCGGTGCAACAAAAGGTAATTCTACCAACCGCTTTTTTTGTATAAATTCCTTTTTGTTGAACCACTAGCATCGATATATTTTTGCCGGTTTCTTTAATGTAGCTAAGCACCAATGCGCCTGTTGTAAGTTCTGCTGCCATTGCTTGTACCGCAAAATACATAGACCCAAACGGATTTTGATTAATCCACCTGTGTTTAACAGTAGTAATACACTTGTGCTTGTCTATACTTTTTAAACGAACCCCACAAAAATAAGCTGTAGGTAGTTTGAAAAATAAAAAGGCGTTTATTTTTAGTGATGTTAGTGACATAATATCACGAAAATACATCTATTTTTTTAATCTAAAGGAGATTTTAAAAACATAATAGTTGTTAATTTTTTGTTAAATTTTGGTACTATGTTTTGCATAATACCTTTTTTTAGCCATATATTTGTATTGTATTCTAATATTACATTTATTTTCATGTAAAAAGGGATTCATTCATCAAGTATCAATCATCAAAATCAATCAAAAAATGAGCACGTTAGTAAGTTTTATGTTAGCTTTAGTAATGAAGATTTTATCAACCTTCACTTCTTTCTCGACAGAAATTAGTACGATATGTCCGGATAGATTTACCCAAAAAACAGAAGTTGTTTCTTTTGAACAAAGACTAACAGTAACCCCAATTAAAAATTGTTAATATGAATATTGAAAACACAAAAGCACAAATGCGAAAAGGTGTCTTAGAGTATTGCATCCTCTCTATTTTAAAAGATGGCGAGGCATATACATCAGACCTCCTTGAAACATTAAAAGATGCTAAAATGCTAGTTGTCGAGGGCACTGTTTATCCCCTACTCACACGATTAAAAAACGCAGGCTTATTAAGCTATCGTTGGGAAGAATCCACTAGTGGACCACCAAGAAAATACTATGAACTTACCGATAAAGGTAAAACATCCCTAAAAGAATTAGACGGCACTTGGGATGATTTAATCGCTGCCGTTTCTAAAGTAACTCGCCAAAACAAATAACCATGAACAAGACAGTTAATATAAATTTAGCAGGAACCTTTTTCCACATCGATGAGGATGCCTTTGGCAAATTAAATCGCTATTTAAATGCCATAAAAAATTCTTTCACCAATCCGCAGGGACAAGATGAAATTATCAGAGACATTGAAGCTCGTATAGCAGAACTTTTTTCAGAAAAACTAGATAATAACAAACAGGTTATTACCATGAAAGAGCTGGACGAAGTGATTAGTATCATGGGACAGCCCGAAGACTATGCCGTGGACGAAGAGTTATTTGATGACACTCCCGAAGGAGAAAAACAACAAAACCCGAAAGGATATAAAAAGCTTTTCAGAGATATAGATAATAAATATATAGGAGGTGTATCTTCAGGTCTTGGGCACTATTTAGGAATGGATGCCATTTGGGTGCGCTTACTTTGGATTTTACTCACTATTTTCACTAGTGGAACGTTTATTTTAATCTATATCATTTTCTGGATTTTAGTGCCGGAAGCAAAAACGGTAGCCGAAAAACTAACAATGACAGGCGAGCCGGTAAATATTTCAAACATTGAAAGAAAAATAAAAGAAAATTATGATGAAATAACCGATAGAATTAAAAATGCTGACTACGACAAATACGGAAAACGGATTAAATCGGGTTCAGAAAATTTTTTTGATACTTTAGGTAAAATCATAATGGCTTTACTCACTGTATTTGTAAAATTCTTAGGGGTTATCCTAATACTAATTTCTGCCTTAACCCTTATTGGTTTATTTATAGGACTTTTTATTACAGGCATTTCGGGAATATTTGGTACTTGGTACACTGACTTTTTTAATATAGTTAATGACACCGTTATACCAATATGGCTGGTTTCTATTATGTTCTTTTTTGCCATTGGTATTCCATTTTTCTTCCTATTTATTTTAGGATTAAAAATATTAGTAAACAATCTTAAATCCATAGGAAAAATAACAAAACTTTCTTTATTAGGAATCTGGATATTATCCATTTTAGGATTGATTTTATTTGGAATATTTCAGGCTTCAGAACAAGCCTATGAAGGCAATGTTATAAAATCTGAAAAATTAGAAATCAAAGCGCAAGACACCATTTATTTAAGCATGGTGAGTAATGAAATCTTTGATCGAGAAATGAAAAGAGGGTTTAACCTCTCTGTTAAATTGGATGAAAATGACAAGGAAGTGCTTTATTCAAACGGTATTCGCTTGATTGTTAAATCAACTAAAGACAGTATAGCAACCATTACTACCAATAAAAAAGCAAAAGGCAGTAACTATTTAACCGCAAAAAATAGAGCAAACGCCATAGATTATAACTATGTTTTAGAAGGAAACACATTAAAATTAGACGCTTACTTTCTTACAGAAATAGAAGAAAAATATCGAGGACAAGAAATTGAAATTACTTTATATTTGCCTATCGGAACCATACTCAATGCCGATAGTAATACCCAAAGTTTTCATCGTAACTCCAATTGGTACCAAGACATTTTAGAAAACGGTGATGAGGAATATTTTTTAGAAATTCAAGACGGTAAAACCCTTTGCTTAAACTGCCCTGAAGGAATAAAAAAGCAGGAAGAAGAAAATGATGATAATTTTCGAGTGGATTGGGAAGATGAAAATTGGCAAGATACCTGGAAAGATGGCAATAAAATTAAAATAGATAAAGAAGGTATTGACATTCAAATTTTAGATGAAGTAGATTCTGTAAATGTAAAATTAAACCGAAAAGGAATTAATGTAAAAACAAACTAACCCATGAAAACAAATTTTAAATTTATCATTGTTTTTTCCGTTTTTCTGGCTTTTACCACAAGTTCTTGTAATATTAATTATTTAATAGGAGGTATAGAAGGAAATGGTAATGTTACAAAAATAGAAAGAAAAACTACTGAAAAAATAACAAGTATTAAAGCAGCAAATGGTCTGGATGTAATTATTGTAAATAGTACCGCCCAACTTGTTACTGTTGAAGCCGATGAAAATCTGCATGACATAATTGAAACCAAACTGGAAGATGGAACACTTTATATTAAAGCAACCAAAAAC
>Ga0100401_1002361_pt1 | contig 14935 bp, 15 predicted proteins | sample CryGeymeta201525_FD_80421 | JGI IMG/M metagenome (GOLD analysis project Ga0100401, IMG submission 80421) | Groundwater microbial communities from Crystal Geyser aquifers in Utah, USA - Crystal Geyser metaG 2015-25 | ecosystem: Environmental > Aquatic > Deep subsurface > Groundwater | place: USA...
AAAGTTGATTTCCACTGTTGGCCGTGGCCCTTCCAGACGGGAGCCGTCCGAGATCCGGCAAAGGGCAATCTGCTCGGCGGTGAGCTCACCCAGTCAGCTTCCCGAGGCCGTGGCGATGAGGCGGTCAGCATCCAGCCGCAACGACAGGTTGCCGCTGCTGCAACGCAGCAGTTGCTGGGCGGCGGCCTGGTGGCAGGCCTGGATAAACGCATCGGCCATTTGCTGTGGGATATCAATCATGATGCTTATTCCTTGGACGTGCCCGTTTCCGCCCAGTTGGCTACCTTCAGCCCCTTAACCCTATTAAATTCGCTGACGTTGTTTGTTACCAAGGTTACACCCAGTGAGCGGGCATGCGCAGCGATCATGAGATCCATAGCCCCGATTGGCTGTCCGGCCTGTTCCAGTTCGCAGCGGATCTCGCCATAATGTCGCGGCAGGTTCACGGAATCGCCCTCCGCCCGCTCGAAGGGAGCCAGGATCTTGGAAAGCGCCCGGCGCTCTTTTGCCGGATCAACCGCTTTGCCAGCGCCATACTCCAGTTCGCAGATTGTGACCATGGAAATATAGATCGCCGCGCCATGCCGTAATTCACGCTCGATCCGGTTGCGGATCCGTTCCGCCCGCTGGTGGATATCCCGTCCCGCATTCGCCGCCTTGAAGCCCCGCAGCATATAAACGAGGATATTCGTGTCGAGCATATAGGCACCGCCACTCATGCCAGGGAAACCCGATCCTCGAGTGGCGGCTGGACACGGTCAGGCATAAAGTCACCAGACAGCTCGTCAACGCCTTCCCGGAACAGTTCCCACGGTCCTTTTTCCGTCAGTAGTAGACCGTCTGCCGTCGCCAGTACATTAACCTCGGAGGAGTGAAAGCGATAACGCATTGGCACCCGTACCGCCTGACTCCGCCCCGACTTGAATACTTTTGCCGTTACCATGACAAGTCTCCTTAGATATCTATCAATAAAGATATATCTCTAACTGCGGGTTCGTCAAGGCAAAATAGCAAAGGCAGAGGCCTTTGATCATTGATAGATGTGGTTCAGGCAATAATAGATGCCCGCCAGGATGAAGGCGGTGCCGGCGAGGCGGCGGATCCAGATCTCAATGTGGGTGAGTTTATTGAAGGCCTTGCCGAGGCTGGCGGAACCGAAGGCCAGGATGAAGGCGAAGACCACCACCGGCAGCGAGGTGCCGATGCCGTAGACGACCGGCAGCAGGGCCGTCGACTGCTGCTTCAACGCCAGCGGCAGCAATCCGCCGAAGAAGAGACCGGCCGAGACCGGGCAGAAGGAGAGGGCAAAGATGAAGCCGATCGGTACGGCCCAGATGATGCCACCCTGTTTGGCCTTTTCCTGCAGTTTCTCGCCGCCCACGTGCAGCGAGATGCCGGAACCGATCCAGCCCAACAGCACCAGCCCCAGGAGGATCAGGATCGGCCCGAGGGCCTCGTTCATGTACTTTTGAAGGAAACGCGAAATCTCAGCGCTGCCCAGCAGGCCGGCCGTGATCACCGCTCCGAGAAGCACGTAGGCCAGGGTGCGGCCCGCCGAATAAAGCAGTCCCGAACCGATGACGTGCGGCTTGTGCCCGGCCTTGCGGCCGATAAAGGAGATCGCGGCAATGTTGGTCGCCAGCGGGCAGGGGCTGATCGCAGTCAAAATGCCGAGCCAGAAAGCCGATACGATACCGGTCCAGATCATGATTCGCCGCCCGCCTGCTTCAGGTAACCGTCAATAGCCTCGCTAATATATGCATTGAAAGCCGCCGGATCCTGCATGCGGGTCCAGACGTCATCCAGCCGCTTGTAGCCGCGTACGGCGCCATCGCGCATGTCTGCCACGACGACGCAGCTGGCCGCCACCTCGAACTGCCGGGCCAGTGCCGCCTCCTGCATGAAGTCGGCTTCGATCCATTGGATGGTCCCATCCGTCAGCTCCTTGCTGTAGACGCTGTCCAGCAGCTCGCGGGTCATCGACTCGATGGTGTTACAGGTGATGCAGCGGAAGGTGGAATGCAGATAGTAGACGGCGATCTGCCGTCCGTTGGCGGCGGGCTGTGGGGCCACGGGGTTGGACGACGGCTGCGCGGCGTGCTTGCCCAGTGCAAAGCCGATACTGATCAGCGCAAAGGCCACCAGTCCCTTGGTCAGAATGTGTTTTGCTTTTTGCATTTGCGACTCCTATTGATGTTCACAACGAATGTTTTTGCACAGCGAATGAGTTGCACAGCGAATGTTTTTGCACAGCGAATGTTTGAGGTTATGGGGAAACATATTTGAGGTATAGTTCGTTAGATCCAAAGGTGGCGATAATGCCATCAGATAAATTGGTTTTGCGAAGGTAGCTCAACATGCGCGCTAAAAGAATATCGGAGGTTTTTTCGCGCTGAGCATTCACTAATAGCAGCAGATCGGAATCAAGGCAGAGAACGTCTGCCTGTTTTTCCCCGAGCATTAAAGAGTCGTAATAAAGAGGGATGACCGGCATTTCGCAGGAGCAGTTTTTGAAATGACATTCGGTACGTACAAGATTGCGGTAGACATAGGTGCCATATCCAAGCCCGTGGGCGTCCACAATTGCTTGAAGAATGGATTCAACGTGGTTCGCTTTTGCGGGGTTGGTTTCCTGAAAGTGTTTGTAGGCATCGTTACTGGTTAATGGGCCGGTACGCGGAGTAAAGGGGATCCGTTCAAATTGAAGGCGATCAAGACCAAAGTTGAGCAGAATTCCTAATTGTTTCTTCCAGAATTTCTGATAATTGATCAATTGAATCATGTGAGCGGGGTGAAACTTGCCCACAAGGTGTTTTAATTCCAGAATGATCGAATCTTCGACAAGGATGTCCAGCTCAAATGTGTCAGCATACAGCTCGCGCTGTTTAAGCACACCTCGCAGCTTGCTTTCTGTTTTAAGGCTGGCTTTTCGCAACGCGTGTAGTAATGCAGAATGATAGGCATCTTCATCCCACCCAGGCCCCAGTTGATTATGGACGTGCATCGCCGCGCCCATGATCTTGTAGGACAACTCAGGATAGATAAGATTATCGTTCAAAGCATTAGTCACATTGTCACCTTGTGATTGCATTACGTAATGAATAGGGGAAGAGAAGTTGCGGTAAAAAAGGAATGTATTTGCACAACGAATGGGCTGCACAACGAATGGGAATAAGGGTGAACATCGTTACCATATTATATGATTCCCCATTTGCTGTGTTCCATATTCGTTGTGCAAAAAATTCGTTGTGTCCCATATTCGTTGTGTCGATCATTCGTTGTGTTCCATATCCGCTTTCGTCTTAATACTCACGCCAAGTGCTTGCCACTTCTTCAGGATATCCTCTTTGGCGATGAAACCCTCATGACGCCCCAGTTCCTTACCTTTGGAGTCCAGGAAAATCTGCGTCGGGATCGACTTGATCCCGTAAGTCTTGGCTTTTTCCTGGTTCTCGGGTTGCCAGACATCGATGAACTCGACATCGAAGACGCCTTTGTATTCCGTGGTCAGTTCCTCCAGGATCGGGGCCATCTTCTTGCAGGGGATGCAAGCCTTGGCACCCAGATCGACCAGCTTCGGCAAGGCGACCTTCGCCTCGGCCGCCGGTGCCGGCGTCTCGGCATCCTTGGCGCACGCAGTCATCGCGAGCAGTCCAATCCCCATCAATACGCACAAACTGTTTTTCAGCATCGTCATCATCATACCTCCTGAAGAACGGCTGCACCCTGTGCCGCCGCTTTTGCAATATTGGTTTCGTTCACATCGGTTGCGCCCTTGGTCATGCCGAGATCGGCCAACTGCAGGTGCTTGAAGTTGCCGAATCCGGCCTCGGTCAAACTGCTCTTGACGCAGTTGAGCGGGCAGCCGTCGATGGCTAGGATGGCCTCGGCCGCCTCGGTCGTCTTCAGGATCCCGCTGATGCGTCCGCCGATCCCTACCGTACAGAACATCTTGCCCACGCCGTCGCGGGTCAGCTTGCGGGCAGCCTGATCGGCCACTGCGCCGACGTCGGCAGCCCCTGAGCAGGCGAAAATCAGTTTCGGCGCGGCACTGCATGCACAATTCGTACCCATGATGTCTTCTCCTTTCCTTATTTGAGGAACTTCTTGATCTCTTCAGGGCTCAATATCTTGCCTGTGCTCTTGACCACGCCATCGACCGCGAGGGCGGGGGTCATCATCACACCCATGGCCATGATGTCGTTGATGTCCGAGACCTTTTCCAGCTCATAGGCGAGCCCGAGTTCCTTGGCGGCAATCTCAGCGGCTTCGGTCAGTTTCTTGCATTTCGGGCACCCCGTGCCCAGGATCTGGATCTTCATTTTGCGTCCTCCTTTGTTTGGTGCGGCGTTGTTGTGAACAGTATATACAATACCGGCATGAGAAACAAGGCGACGGCGATTTCCATGACGAGGCCGCCGATGCCGGCGATGGCCATGGGTTTGAGCAGGTCGCCGCCTTCGCCCAGGTTCAGCGCCAGTGGTATGAGCCCCGCGATGGTGCTGAGCGTGGTCATCACACGCGGGCGCAGCCGGATTTTGGCGGCGGTCAAGACCGCTTCAACGGGCGAACGGTTCTCCTTCGTGTGCAGCTCTTCCGCATAGCTCAGCAGCAGCACGCCATCGTTGACGGCTGCCGCGATAACTACAAATACACCGATGGCGACAGTCGCGCCGATCGACAGACCGGTCAGCAGCAGGGCATAGACCAGCCCAGCCAGGCAGAAGGGGACGGAAAGAAGGATAATTAGCGGCAGGCGGTAGCTCTCGAACTGGACCGCCAGCGTTACGAACGCGAAAAAGAGCGCGAAGCCGAAGATCAGCCCCATCGTGCGACTGTTTTCCGCCATCATCTGCGCCTGGCCGCCGGGAACGGTCTGCACCCCCGGCGGCGAAGGGAGCTTGCGGACGGCTTCCATCGCGCGTCGGGTCGCTTCGCCCACGCTGATGCCTGCCGCATCGGCCCGCACCAGCACCTGCTTGATCTGGTTTTCGCGGTTGATCTCCACCGGTCCGACCGCGCGCCGCACCTCGGCCACATCGCGCACATAAAGGGGGCTACCGTTGCGCGAGTCAAGGATCAGGTTTTCCAGATCTTCCTTGCCCCGGATCTGCGGTTCCGGGACCATGACGCGGATGTCGTAGTATTCGCTGCCTTCACGGTATTCGGTGGCGACGCTTCCGCCGATCAGTCCGCGCAACACATCGGCAATGCTGGCGACCGGAATGCCCAGCGCGGCGGCGCGCGCCCGGTCAATGTAGATCCGGTACTCCGGCTTGGTCATATCCATCGAGATGTTCACGCCGGAAAGACCGGGGGTCTGGCCCAGCGCGGCGGCGGCCTGGCGGGCGAAGTTGTAGATGTCAACGGTGTCGTCGCCCTGTACTTTCAGCTCAACATCCTGTGTGCCGATCTGTCGGATGCCCTTGATCTTCATCTGCATGATCGGCATCTTCGCGCCGGGTGCCATCGCCTTCCTGACCAGCGGCCTGATTTTCTCGACAAAGGCTTCCGTGCTGATGTCACGCTGCGCCTTGGGCTTGAGCTGGATATCGACTTCACCTTCCTCGGCAATCTCATAGGTGGCCAGCCCCCAGACACGGCCGCCCGCCATAGTGAAGACTCGGTCGATCTCCGGCAGACCGACCAGTTGCGCCTCGACCGCGGCCAGAATCCGATCGGTCTCGCCGACGGCGGTTCCCGCGGGCATCTTGAGTTTCACCATGGCACGCCCGTCATCCACTTGCGGCAGGAATTCTGTGCCGATCGTCCCGCTCATCCACAGCGCGACGGCACCGACGGCAATAAACAGGATCAGGGCGACCCAGCGGAACCGCAAAACACGGGAAAGACCGTTGCCGTAGGCCGACGTGATGCGCTCCACGCCCCGGTCGAACCAGATGGCCAGCCGTCCGCTCTTCTGCCCGCCATGGATCCGCTCGAGCAGCAGGTCGGAGAGGAACGGGGTCAGGGTAATAGCCACCAGCAGCGACAGCAGGACCACGCCCGCGACCACGAGGACTAGTTCCTTGAATAGCAACGAGGCGAGCCCGGGAATGAACAGGAAAGGCAGGAAAATCGCCAGGAACGCCACGGTCGAGGCGATCATCGCCGGTCCGACTTCGGCGACGGCCCGCACCAGGGTCTGCGGGCTGTGCGGCCGTCCGGCAAGGTCTTCCTCGTGCTTCAGGCGCGTGATGTTCTCCAGCACGATGATCGAGTTGTCGAGAATCACCCCCAGCGCCACCACCAGTCCGCCAAGAGAGAATAGGTTCAACGAAAAGCCAGCCAGCCGCATCAGCATGAAATTCGCCAGCAAGGTGACCGGCAACGCCAGCGCCATAACCATGACCTGCCGCCAGTGCCCCAGGAACAGATACGTGACCAGGATCACCAGAATAGCCGCCAGTACGGCCGAGTCGCGCACGCTGAGGATCGCGCCGTTGACATAATCGCCCTGGTTCTCGAACACGCCGAACTCGATATCCGGAGGCATCTGGTCGCGCAGCCGCTCCAGTTGCCGCTCGACCGCCTGCGCCACCTTCACCGTGTTGGCCTCGGCCTGCTTAAGCACATTGACCTTCACGCAGGGGCGACCGTTGAAGCGGGTGCTGACGCGCAATTCCTTGTGCGAGTCCTCCACACGCGCCACATCGCGCACATAAACCAGATTGCCGCCTGCGCCTTTCGCGATGGCGGTATCGCGAATCTCGTCGAGCGACTCGAATTCGCCCATGGTCCGGGCAATGATCTCGCGCGTTTCAACCGTGATCCGCCCGGCAAAAATCTGGCGGTTCTCCTGGCGCAAGGCGGTCGCAACCTGCGCCGGCGAGAGACCGAAGGCAGTCAGCCTGGCGGGATCGAGATGGACCCGGATTTCGCGTTCCAGTCCGCCGACCACCTCTGCGCCCGCCGTGCCAGGCACGGCGCTCAGCCGATCTACCAGCCAGTTGTCGACCCACTCCCGCAGCCAGACCAGGCTGCGCTGGTCCGAGGCGATAGTTACCTCCATCACCGGCAGTTGCGAGGGATCAGCCTTGATGATCACCGGCGGATCCATGTCATCCGGCAGCAGGCGATTGACGCGCCCCATCACGGCCAGCACATCCTGGTAGGCGGAGTCCACGTCCACGCCGTAGTTGAAATTCACCAGCAGCGTGTACATGCCTTCGATACAGGAGCCATCGAGATAGTCGAGATTATCCACCGTCGCCATCGCCCGCTCGACCGGTTCGGCCACATTCGTCTCCATCTCCTCGGGCGTCGCCCCGCTCCAGTAGATATGGATCTTGACCATCGGATAGGTGATCTCAGGCAGGTAATCCACATCCAGTCGCGTCAGGCTGAAAAAGCCCGCGACCGCCGCGGCAACGGACAGCATCGTGACTGCCACCCGGCGTCTTAAACTGATGTCGGTAATTCTCATTTGGCTGCTTTTTCCGGTTTTGATCCCATTCCCTTGACCATCGCCCCATCCTTGAGCGACTCGTTGCCGCGCACGATGACGGTGCTTCCCGGTTTCATACCACGCACCGCCACCTTTCCGCCCGCCTCAAGCACGGGCTCCACCACCACCTGCCGAGCCGTCCCGTCCTCAAGCAGGAAAATCACAGTCTCTCCGTTCGGACGCACAATCAGGGCACTTTCGGGAAAAATCATGACGTCGTTAGCGGTCTGTACCGGCAAATCAACACGGGCAAACATACCGCTTATCAGCTCCACCGGTTCCTTCAATACCGCTTCCACGGTGACGGTGCGGGTTGTACGGTCCAGTTCGGGGTAGATGCGAGTGATCTCGGCCGGAAAGGATTTGCCGGGATGGGCATCGAGCAGAATCTGCACCGCGGTTCCTGTCCGCACAGAAAGCGCATGTTGTTCGGGAACCGCGAGGCGCACGACCAGGCTTTGCGGGTCGTAGAGTTCGACCAGCGGCGTGCGCGGGGCGACATAATTGCCTTCAGAAATCCAGACCTTGGAAACCAGGCCGCCCCAAGGGGCGTTGATCTCGTAGTCGTCGGCACCGGTCTCCATCGCGGCCACCTGTGCCTCGGCGCGACGCAGATTCGAGCGCGCCGTGTCGAGCTGGTCGCCGGGCAGCGAACCGCTTTTGACCAGTTGCTCCACCCGCTGGAATTCCGCTTCCTGCCGCCGCAGTTCCTCGCGGGCCGCGGTGAGCCCTGTTTTCGCAATCCGGCTGCGCCCGACGCGGGCCAGCCGCTGTCCGGCCTCGACGCGATCGCCTTCGCGCACCGGGCATTCCACGATCGGCCCTTCGGCCGGCGAGGCCATCCGGGCGGTCTTGACGGGTTCGACGGAACCGGTGTAGGTGATGAAGCGCGTCAGGTCGCCGGACTTGACAGGGACGGCCTGGACCATGGGAACCGGTTTGGGCGGTGCATCGTCCCCGCCGTTCTTGCCACAGCCACCCAGCAAGGCGGCGGATAATCCCGCCGCCAGTATTCGCGTCATCGGTCTCATGGGGTTAACTCTCCTGTCGCCAGTTTGCGGCGGGCATCGGATACGGCCAGATCGGCCAGTGCCCGCGCATAGGTTGTTTCCGCCAGCACAAGCGCCGCCTGTGCATCGAGCACATCAACGATCACGCCTTTGCCAAGATCATATTTCTCACGGATAATCCGGAAGCTTTCCCGAGCTTGCTCAACCGCCTTGGCCGTGGCTTCTGTCCGTTCGCGAGCCGATGCCATCTCGGCCCGGGCGATTTCCACTTCTGTACGGATCAGAAGTTCGAGTTTACGAACCTGTTCCTGCCGGGCATGGTAGCGGGCGGTCTGCTCGCGGACTTGCGCGCGGATCGCACCGCCTTCAAACAGGGGGATCTCGGCAACCAGCCCGATGCGGCCGATATCCTGCGAGTCGTCGCTCCCGGCTGGTTGATCGCTGATATTCCCGATCCACCGGCCGCCATAGGAAGCCTGGAGCGAAAGGGTCGGAAAATAACCGGCGCGGGAGGCCTTGATGCTCTCGTCCTGCGCCTGAGTTTGCTGCAGGGCGGCCTGGTAGTCGCGGCGCTGCGCCAGCGCCATACGCAGGCAATCCGCTGCCGCCGGGCATGAGGACATCGTGACCGGAAGCAGATCCCCGCCCACATCGGGAGCCGTCCCGCCGGTCTCCGTCCCCAGCAGCGCCGCCAGCGCCCAGCGCTGGATGGTGAGCGTATTGCGTTCGCGGGTCAACTTCTCCTTCAACTCCGCCAGCCGGACTTCCGCCCGCAGCAGATCCACACGGGCGGCCTTCTGCGCCTCCACCTGCGCCTCGATGCTGTGCCGGTGTTCCGCTGTGGCGCTGACCGCCGACTCGAATGACCGGATCACCTCGCGCTGTGCCAGCATGTTGTAGAAAAGACTGGTGACGTTGAACACCACCGTTTCGCGCGTGTATGCCAGTCCGCCTTCCGCCGCCTGTCGCAATAATTCAGCGGCGCTGACGGTGCTACGGAGCCTGCCGCCGGTAAAGAGCGGCAGGCTCAGGACGGCATCCGCCGCCATCAGATCGCTGCCGAATACCCCCGCCTCGCCGTTGGCCGTTGCCGGAAACAGGCGCTGATCCTCCGACGCGACATCATACGATCCGTGCAACTTAAGGGACGGCAGCCGACGGGCACGGACCGTATCGCCTGCTGCCGCGGCCGCATCGGCATTCCAGCGGGCAGATGCAATATCCGGATTGTGTTCGAGGGCGACCTGAACCGCCTGCTCCAGCGTCAGCAATGGTGCATTGGATTCCAGCGCCTGTAGCGGGAGCGGCAATAGGCTGCTGAGCGCTAAGCAAAGGTTAAAACAGGTCTTCATTTCACAAACGCTCCGAAAAGCATCCCGCTGAACGTAGCCATGATGATCACCAGCGAGACGAAAACGACCGTCTTCTTGGTGCCGAGCACGCTGCGGATGACCAGCATGTTCGGCAGGCTCAAGGCCGGACCGGCCAGCAGCAGCGCCAGGGCGGGGCCCTTGCCCATGCCGTTGCCGATCAACCCCTGCAGGATCGGCACTTCCGTCAGCGTGGCGAAATACATGAAGGCGCCGGCGAAGGAGGCGAAGAAGTTAGATGCCAGGGAATTGCCACCCACCGCCCTGGAAACCCATTCCGACGGGATCAGTCCTTCATAGCCGACGCGCCCGAGCAGGGCGCCGGCCACCAGGACGCCGATCAGCAGCAGCGGCATGATCTGCTTGGCGAAGCCCCACGACGATGAGAACCATTCGCCTGCCTCGCCCTTGTCGAGGCTGGTGAACCAGGAAAGCCCGACCACGGCGGCGGCAAACGCCACCATCGGCTGTTCGGGAAAGACGATGCCCAGCGCCACCGTCGGCAGGGCGGTCAGTCCGACCTTCCACCATTTGACCTCGAACCAGATGACCAGCATCACGCCCAGGGCCGCGGCGAAAAGCGCGGACACGATCCATTTGGAGGCGTAGATGGACGCCCAGAGGCCCGTTGGCACCTGCGGCTTGCCCCAGTTGGCAAATACCAGGATGCCGACCATCGAGGCGAAATAGAGCGCATTCTGCCAGAGCGGCCGCGTGACCTCTTCCTCCGGCAGCAGCATCTGGGCGGCCGCTTTCTGCTTCTCTTCCTTGATGAAGATCAGATGCATCAGGACCCCGATCACCACGCTGAAGATCACCGCCCCGAGCGCACGGGCGACTCCCAGCTCGATCCCGAGGACGCGCGCGGTCATCACAATCGCCAGGATGTTGATCGCCGGGCCGGAATAAAGGAACGCCGACGCCGGCCCCAGGCCCGCGCCCATGCGGTAGATCCCCGCAAAAAGCGGCAGCACCGTGCAGGAGCAGACCGCCAGGATCGTGCCCGACACGGCAGCCACGCCGTAGGCCAGGATCTTGTTCGCCTTGGCGCCGAGATACTTCATCACCGAGCCCTGGCTGACGAATACCGCGATGGCGCCCGCGATGAAGAAGGCCGGGATCAGGCATAGCAGCACATGCTCCTGCGCATACCATTTGGCCAGATGCAGCGACTCCATGATCGCGTTATCGAAGCGTTCCCGGCCCACCGGCAGATAAAAGAACGCCAGGAATATCCCCACGATCCACGCCAGTTTCTTCCACTCATCTTTCCAGTTCATGTCGTGCCCCCGTTTTTTTAATTTCACCACCGGCGCAATCCCGGTGTGATCGCTTAGCCCCACATACACTCACTCGCGCACACATATCCCCGCTGCCTCAGTGGCGGCGCAACCGGGCTACCATTTTCTTTCACTCCACCATCGCGGCCTGGCGTTGCGCATTCGACTGGATCACCCCCATCGCGCAATCAAACACATTCAGGATGCAGGGGGTTTCGAGTTTCAGGAAAATGCGCACGCCATCGCGCCGCTCGCTGATGATGCCCACGTTGCGCAGCTCGGCCACATGACGCGAGAGCGTCGACTTGTTCATCGTGAACAGCGGCTGCAGCTCGCACAGGCAGCGCTCACCCCGGCTCAATTCATCCACAATCCGCAGCCGCACCGGACTCGCCAGCGCCTTTAGAATCGTGGCCCGCGCCGCATATGAGTTTTCATTCATGCGGACTAAAGTATCATAGTTGCGCAACAATGCAACTATTAAATTTGCTCGAAATAGTGGGAGCGGGGCGAGGCGCTGGGCTCGACGCGGCGGATGACGCCTTCGTCGCAGAGGGTTTTCAGGTATTTGGTGGCGGTATTGGGGGAGACGCCGAGAATGTGGACGATTTCGCTGCGGGTAAGCTTACCGTGTTCCGCGAACATGGTTTTGAGTCGTTCGAGGCGACGCAACGCGGAATTCCCGTGCTGGAGGAAATGCGCGATTTTCGCCTCGTTGTGCGCCCCGTGATGGACGGGTTCCACCCCGTCCGCCGTCTGGAGGGACGGGTTCCACCCCGTCCGCGGCGTTGTAAGTGGAGGGACGGGTTCCGCCCCGTCCGCCGCGTTGTAAGGCCGTTCGGAAGTCCAGGATCGCTGCTCTTCCCCCGCCCTGCCTTCCCCCGCCCTGGCGGGCAGCGGTATCCGCTCGGGCAGCGGGCGGGGCGGCAGCGGCGCGCGCCGGATCTCGAGATCAGCCTCGGTGTAGGTGAGCTTGTCGGAATGGGTCAGGCGCATGCGCTCGATCACGTTGCGCAATTCGCGCACATTCCCCGGCCAGTCGTATTGGCGCGCGGTTTCGACGAAGGTCGCTGAGACCGAGGCGTGCGTGCCGACCGGGCGTCCCTCATCGAGAAAGTGCCGGACCAGCGGCATGATGTCCTCGCGACGCTCACGCAGCGGCGGCACGTGGATGGTCAGGCGCTGCAGCCGGTAGAGCAGATCCTGGCGGAAGGTGCCTTGCGCGACGCGCGCCTCCAGCTCGGCATTGGTTGCCGCCAGAATACGGCAATGGATCTGGCGTGACTGCGAGCTGCCGATGGCGCGGATCTCGCCTTTTTCCAGCACGCGCAGCAGCACCGCCTGTAGGCGGGGGGAAATGTCACCGATCTCGTCCAGCAGCAACGTCCCGTTGCCGGCATCCTCGAACAGGCCTCCGGTCGTGCGATCAGCCCCGGTGAAGGAACCCCGTTCGTGACCGAAAAGCTCGGATTCGAGCAGCGTTTCGCTGATGGCGCTGCAATTGACCGCGATAAATGGCTTGTTCGCCCGGTTGCCGGCCGTGTGCAGAGCGCTGGCGACCACTTCCTTGCCGGTGCCGGTTTCGCCGGTGATAAGCACCGGTACATCCAGACTGGCCATTTGCAGGATCGTTTCGCGCAATTTCAGGATGTCCGGGCTGCGTCCGTTGATCGGCGGCAGGCGCGGATCGGCGGGGGCCGGCGGTGCGGGTTTGGCCTTCAGGCGCGGGACGAGGCGCTTGCCCGCCGGTGTGGCGGCCGCTTGGGTCACGGGGGGCGTTGGGGCGAGGGGGGGTGTTCGGGGCTTGCGCTCTGCGGCAAAAAAGACTTTGGCCAGGTCGGCCGGGGCGAGGCATCCGCCTTCGCTAAAGCTACGGTGGACAAGGGCCTCGCCCCTACGCAATTCCAGGGCTAGGCGCAGCTCGAAATCGAGGCGGCCTTCGGCGTCGTAGCGCTGCGCGGCCGCCTGGGCCTCGCGGAAGCGTTCGGCAGCCTCTTGCGGGCGATCCATCAACAGGGCGCAGCGGGCGCGGAACAGCGGGTCGAGGTAATGGGCATTGCCGCGCGAGGCGCGCATATCGAGCAGGCGATTGGCGGCTTCGGCATTGCCAGCCGCCAGTTCGGCGCGGATCAGGTTCAGCGCCCCGAAGCCGGTGCCGAAAATCGAGGCCATCAGTCGTTTTGCCTCCAGCCGCGCCAACCGCAACGCCCCGGCGGCATCATCGGAAAGCAGGTGGTTGAGCGTCTGGATCCAGACAGGCGTGTAGTCGGTTCCGGGTTCTTGGTTCCTTGTGCTTCGTGCTTGGTTCCTGGTGCTTGGTTCTGCGTTGGTGAAAGCAGGATGTTGGCTGCTGATTTCGACTTTCCCAATTTCGACTTTCGACTTTACTCCATCGTCTTCAGTCCTCCCCACCCGGTGCATCAGGGCCAGCAGCTGCTGGTATTCGCGGTAGAGGCGGCGGTTGGTGGCGGGGGCGGTGGCGAGGGCGGACATGCGTTCAGCGGCGGCGCGGGTGCGGCCAGTCTCGACGGCATCGATGAAATGCAGGCGGTCGAGCTGCTCCAGCGGGAAGCGTGCGCCGGTTTGCCAGGTCAGCAGCTTCATTTCGGGCCTGAATTCGATGCCGCGCCCCTGGCGGGCCAGCAGCAGGCCGAGTTCCCAGAGATAGAATTTGCGCCGCGGGGAGTGCTCTGGCAGTTCAGCGTTGGTCTGCCGCAGCAATCGCTCGCGTTCCTGCTGGTTGCCGCGCACCTCGTGCAGCACGCTCGCGGCGAAATGGATCGTGGCGCGTATCTCCGGGTGCGTCTGGTCTGTGAACAGGCTGCGGGCGTGGTGCAGCAGGGCCTCGGCCTCCGAGGGACGCGAGATGCGGCAGGCCAGTTCCGCCCAGCGGGCCAGCAGCAGGATTGTCAGCTCCGGATCCTGTCCCTTCATCGCCACCGCCTCGGCGGCCTCGATCGCATCGCGCGCCAGCCGCCGCCCGTCCAGACAGTCGCACAGCAGCAACAAGGCGGTCAGGATTGGCGGCAGCGGCGCTGGACCGACGGCGGCGATAACCTCCTGTAAAGGCAAGTCGGTAGTGGCGAACCGGTCAACGACCGGATTAAAGCGACGGGGTAATGGTGGTGGTTGCATGACAGCCTTTATACGCAAAATATGAGCGTAGGATAAGCGCAGTAATGCGCCTTGTCAAGGGGGTTGTTAAAATCGGATATCGTGTCCGAAAGCCAAAAATGCCGTATTGGCGAGCCAAAAGGCAACAATCAACAAGTTGGCATGATAGCTGCTTGTAAAGGCTGGGGTGATCCAAATGCTGCCGATGAGAAACGTGTTGTCGCTACGCTCGCCAGAGCGTGGACGGAATGCGCGAGCGGCCTGGGTGGGCCATCCGCGTTCTGGCGAACGCAGCTACAAGTGTATGAAGTTACAGGTCTCGATCCTGGGGTGTGCCAGATGATGCATGTTGAAACTTTATTGGGTGAATGCGACCTCCGGGCTCGTTGTGTCCGTGTGGTGCGCATGAGTTGTTCTTGGTGATGGTTATGAGCGGTGTATAGAAATTTGCGAAAATAGATTGAAGACGCGATGATTCTTTGGCAGTATGGGCTACAGTTATATTGACGGCAGGAATGTCTTTCCGGTGTCCGTATGATGGCTTTTATAGGGAGGAGAGCATGATGACAGGGATTTCGATGCGGGCCGGCGGTCTGTTGTTGGCAGTTGTTCTGTGGACGGCTGTGGTCCCGCTCTGTGCAGCGCAGGAGGCATTGCCGGCAGGCGAGGAGATGGCGGCGGATGCCGCGCCGGACCCGCTCGTTCTTGAGCGGG
>Ga0100401_1002364_pt1 | contig 14924 bp, 17 predicted proteins | sample CryGeymeta201525_FD_80421 | JGI IMG/M metagenome (GOLD analysis project Ga0100401, IMG submission 80421) | Groundwater microbial communities from Crystal Geyser aquifers in Utah, USA - Crystal Geyser metaG 2015-25 | ecosystem: Environmental > Aquatic > Deep subsurface > Groundwater | place: USA...
GCGCCGTCAATATTCCACAACCGCCCGGATCGACTTGCCTTCGTGCATCAGATCGAACCCGTGGTTGATCTCGTCGAGGCGCAGGGTGTGGGTGATCATCGGGTCGATCTCGATCTTGCCCTGCATGTACCAGTCCACGATCTTCGGCACGTCCGTGCGCCCGCGTGCCCCGCCAAAGGCCGTGCCGCGCCATGACCGGCCCGTGACCAGCTGGAACGGCCGCGTCGAAATCTCCGCCCCCGCGGGGGCCACGCCGATGATGATGCTCTCGCCCCAGCCCTTGTGGGCGCATTCCAGCGCCGTGCGCATCACGCCGACATTGCCCGTGGCATCGAAGGTGTAGTCCGCCCCGCCCCCGGTCAGATCCACGAGATACGGCACAAGGTCCCCTTCCACCTCTGCCGGATTGACGAAATCGGTCATCCCGAAGCGTTCGGCCATGACGCGCTTGGCGGGGTTCAGGTCCACGCCCACGATCTGGTCGGCCCCGGCCAGCCGCAGACCCTGGATCACGTTCAGCCCGATGCCGCCCAGCCCGAAGACGACCGCGCGGCTGCCGATTTCCACCTTGGCGGTGTTGATGACTGCGCCGATCCCCGTGGTGACCCCGCAGCCGATATAGCAGATCTTGTCGAAGGGCGCGTCATTGCGCACCTTGGCCAGCGCGATCTCGGGCAGGACGGTGTGGTTGGCGAAGGTCGAACAGCCCATGTAATGCAGGATCGGGTCGCCATCGAGCGTGGTGAACCGCGACGTGCCGTCGGGCATCAGCCCGCGGCCTTGGGTTGTGCGGATCGCCTGGCACAGGTTTGTCTTGGGGTTCAGGCAATACTCGCACTCCCGGCATTCGGGCGTGTAGAGCGGGATGATATGGTCGCCCGGCTTGAGGCTGGTCACGCCCGCACCGACCTCCAGCACCACGCCCGCGCCTTCGTGGCCGAGGATCGCAGGAAACAGCCCCTCCGGATCCGCGCCCGACCGGGTGAATTCGTCCGTGTGGCACAGGCCGGTCGCCTTGATTTCCACCAGCACCTCGCCCGCCTTTGGCCCGTCGAGGTTCACGTCCATGATTTCCAGCGGCTTGCCCGCCGCCACTGCCACTGCAGCCCGTGTCCGCATGTTCCTGCCCCCTGCCGATCCTGTTCCGGTTGCCCGTGACATTGTTCGAAAAGCCACAGGGTTTCAACGGCCCCATGACCGGCGCGCGCTTGGCCTTGCGGCGCAGGCGGGCTGGGGGCAGGTTGCATCAAAAGAGGTTGCCGATGCGTTACGCCCTGCTGTTCCTGCCGATGCTCGCCGCGCTGGCGGCCTGCGCGCCGCCTGCCCCCGAACCCGTGGCCCCCGTCGTGCCCGAGATCACCTGTGAGGCCAGCTTCTTCGCGTACCTGCGCGGCGAACCGATCGCGGTGGTGGACACGCTCCAGACCGGGCTGCGCGTCCGCGTGCTGGGGCCGGACGATTTCGTGCCCCGCGATTTCGACGCGAACCGGCTGACCTTCACCACCTCGCCCGAGGGCGATGTCAGCCGGGTGTTCTGCGGCTAGGCACAGCGCCGGTAGACCTGATGGGCGGACTCGACTCCGCCCCCATCCGTCCCATACTATGGAACGGAACAAGAACATTATTGCTGCCACAATAATGACACATCGTCGAATCCTGTCCCTGTGGTTCCCGCGTCTGGGGGCCGAACGGCTGCTGCGCCTTGGCCGCAGGCCGCCCGATGACGCGCTCGCCGTGGTCGCCGTCTCCGGTCAGGGGCAGACGGTCGCAAGCGTCACCGTGGCGGCGGAGGCGCGGGGGCTGCGCGTCGGCATGGCGCTGGCGGATGCCCGCGCGATCCTGCCCGATCTGGTGACCTACCCGGCGCATCCGCGGGCCGAGGCCGCGTTCCTTGGCGCGCTGCGCCGCTGGGCGGAGCGGTTCACGCCGTGGGTGGGCAAGGACGGGCCGGACGGGCTGCTGCTCGACGTGACCGGCTGCGCGCATCTGGTGGGTGGCGAGGCCGCGCTGGCAAAGACCGTGGCAGAGGGCTGCACCGATCTGGGGCTGACCGCGCGGCTGGGGCTGGCCGACACGGTGGGCGCGGCCTGGGCACTCGCGCATTTTGCGGGGCAAGGCGCGGCCCTCCATCGCAGCGGCGATGCCATCGACCAGGAGGCCCGCGCGACCCGCGCGCGTGCGGGCCGCCGCCGGGGGACCGGGCCCGCGCCGGGTGGCGGCGCGCCGACAGGCGGGGCCATCGCGCCGCCGGGGCAGATGCGCAGCGCGCTCGACCCGCTGCCAGTGGCCGCCCTGCGGCTTGACCCCGACACTTGCGCGGCGCTGGCGCGGCTGGGGCTGCGGCGGGTGGGCGATCTCGCGGGGCAGCCGCGCGCGGGGCTGGCGCGGCGCTTCGGCACCGATCTTGCGCGGCGACTCGACCAGGCATTCGGGCTGGTGGCCGAACCCGTGGCCCCGCCGCGCCCCGGCCCGCGCTTCGTGCTGCGGCTGACCCTGCCCGACCCGATCGGGCTTGAGGCCGACCTGCGCGCGGGACTCGACCGGTTGCTGCCGCCGCTCGCGCGCCGTCTGGCCGATGCGGGGCAGGGCGCGCGCGTGCTGCGGCTGGAGGCGCTGCGCTGCGATCACCGCACCGTCGCGGTCGAGGTCGCGCTCGCCGCCGCCACCGCCGACCCCGCGCGCATCCGCCCGCTGCTGGACATGAAACTGCCGGACCTCGACGCCGGGCCGGGGATCGATGCGCTGCGGCTGACCGCCGTGCGGACCGAACCGCTGCGCGCGCGCACTGCGGCCGGCCATCTTGCGGCCACGGCCCGGGCCGGGCACGCGGGCGCGCAGACCGCGCTGGAGGATCTGGTGGCGCGGCTGGGCGCGCGGCTGGGGGGCACCGCTGCCAGCCGCCTGCACCCCGCCGACACTCATATCCCGGAAAAGACCGCGACGGTCCATGCCGCGGGCTGGTCCGCGCCCGCGGGCGACTGGCCGCCCGCGCCGACGCCGCGACCGCTGCTGATGTGGCGCCCCGAACCGGTGACGCCCGTGGCAGGCAGCCCCGCGCCCGAGGCCGACAGCGATACACCCTGCGACATCACCGGGCCGGTTGCCGACCCGGACGCCCCCGCCCCCTACACCCCTTCACCGGACCTGCGCACGCCGCCCCCGGTCCGCTTCCGCTGGCGGCGCGCCCGGCACGCCTGCGCGGCGGCGACGGGGCCGGAACGCATCGCCCCGGAATGGTGGCTGGACGATCCCGACTGGCGCAGCGGCACCCGCGATTACTGGCAGATCACCACCACGGGCGGCGCGCGGCTATGGCTGTTCCACGCCCATGGCGGGGCGCTGCCGGGCGGCTGGTTCTGCCAGGGCGCCTTCGCCTGACCCCGGGGCCCGATTTCGCCTGTCCGAGACACGCTAGCCCGCCTCCCGGTTTCGCGCGATATGCGCCAAGGGGCTGTCGCAGCCCGGTTTGTCCAAACCATCCGGATCCGGCCTCCTGTCGCGTGTCCCGGCGCAGGCCGTGCCGGGGAACCGGACCACACGCACCACCGCCCGCACCGGCGCACAGCCCGCACCACGGGTCCCGCCGCCGCGCGCCCCGCGCGGCCGGGCCCAACGGGATGAGACGCGGCGCAGCCGTGGCGAAGACGGGCGGGAGCCCCCCTTGCCCGGTCGCCACGGCACGGACACGTCGCCGCGCGGGCCCCTTGATTTCCACAAGGCCGCGCGCCACCCTTCCTCCATGACGATGCAACCGCCTGCGCCCCTGCCGAATGCCCATGGCCTGCCCGAACAGGTCGCCTTTGATCGCGCCGAGTTGTCGGCGATCCTCACACTCTATGGCCGCATGGTCGCCGCCGGTGAATGGCGCGACTACGGCATCTCCTGCCTGCGCGACCGGGCCGTGTTCTCGATCTTCCGGCGCACCGCGGAAAACCCGCTCTACCGCGTGGAAAAGCACCCGCGCCTGCGCAGCCGGCAGGGCATGTACGCGGTCATAGGGATGGACGGGCAGATCCTGCGGCGCGGCCACGATCTGCGCACGGTCCTGCGGGTGCTGGAACGCAAGCTGATCCGGCCCGTCTGACGCCCGTCCCGCTTTTTCGCAGGCCCCGCCCCGGCCGCCCCGGCAGGTTCAGACCGCCAGCCGCCGCCGCCCCGTCACGGTGCCGCCACCCTGCCCCGCGATCCGGCGCACAGCGTCCTCCGCGCCTTCATGGACCACCGCCATGTGATGGACATTCGCATGGATCAACTGCCGGTCGTCCAGCGCCAGCGCCACATGCCCCTTCCAGAACAGCAGATCGCCGCGCGCAAGCGGCGCCTCCGGCGCGACCTCCGCCCCCGCCACGCGGGCCTGCGCGGCGCTGTCGCCGGGACAGGACAGGCCGCAGGCGTGGCACGCCGCCTGCACAAGGCCGGAACAGTCGATCCCCAACCGGCTATTGCCACCCCACAGATACGGCGTGCCAAGGAACAGTTCCGCCACTGCCGCCGGATCGGCAAACCGCCGCCGCAGCGGGGCGACATGCACCAAGGGCACGAAATATCCGGCCTGCGTGCGCCCGAAGGCCCCCGCCTCGGCCACGATGGCCAGTTCCGCCCCCAGCGACAGCGTGGCGAGGTCGGGCGCCTTGATGTCCGGGGCCGCATAGAGATGCGTGGCCAGCGTCGCGACATGGTGGGTCGCAGGCACATGCGCGCCCAGATCGTCGGTCCGCATCACCCCGGCATAGCCGTCGCGCCGCGCGTGGACCCGGACCCAGCCCGCGGCCATGGGAGCGGCCTCTACCACCGCGCCATACAGAAGCTGCCGTTGCCGCGCGCCGTCGGGCCGGTCGAGGATATCGGCCACCGGCACCACAACCTGCGCCGCGCCCTCCGTGATGCCGTCTGTGGGGGTCGTCCGTGTCATCATGCCTGCCCTGCCGCGACCCGGCTCAGCCGGGGTGGCGGCCTGCCTATCTCATGCGTCGGGAAGGTCAAGCACCTCCGGCAGCGCGCGCAGGATCGCGCGCATGCCCTGCCCGACGCCGCCCTTGGGCCGGGCCGGCGCGGGGTTCGGTTGCCAGCCATAGATGTCGAAATGGGCATAGCGCGGCGTTTTGGTGACGAAGCGGTTCAGGAACAGTGCCGCCGTGATCGCCCCGGCGAAGCCGCCGCCGGGCGCGTTGTCGAGATCGGCGATCCCCGGCTTGATCATCGGCTCGTAGGGCGCGTGCAGCGGCAGCCGCCAGACCGGGTCGCAGGCCCCCGGCGCCGCGGCGGCCACCGCCTGCGCAAGTCCGTCGTCATGGGTGAAGAAAGGCGCGATGTCCGGCCCCACCGCCACCCGCGCCGCGCCCGTCAGGGTCGCCATGGACACCATCAGATCGGGCGGCGTTTCATCCGCGAAGGCCAGCGCGTCGGCCAGCACCAGCCGCCCCTCGGCATCGGTGTTGTTGATCTCGACGCTCAGCCCCTTGCGCGACCGCAGGATGTCGCCGGGCCGGAAGGCGGCACCGCCCACGGCGTTTTCCACCGCCGGGATCAGCACCCGCAGCCGCAGCGGCAGTCCCAGCGCCATGATCGTCTCGGCAAGACCCAGCACCGCCGCCGCCCCGCCCATGTCCTTCTTCATCAGGCCCATGGACGATCCCGGCTTGAGGTTCAGCCCGCCCGTGTCAAAACACACGCCCTTGCCCACCAGCGTCAGGGTCGGGCCGCTGTCACCCCATGTCATCTCCAGAAGGCGCGGTGCGCGCGGCGCGGCGCGGCCCACCGCATGGATCATGGGAAAGCCCGCCGCCAGAAGGTCGTCGCCGCGTGTCGCCGCGACGGCGGCCCCGTGACGGGCGGCGCAGGCGCGCACGGCCTGTTCCAGTTCGTCCGGCCCCATGTCGTTGGCCGGCGTGTTGATCAGATCACGGGTCAGCGCCTCGCCCGCCGCCAGGGCCTCCAGCCGGGGCGCGTCCACGCCGTCGGGGGCGACCAGCCGGGGCAGCGTGGGGGCCTCGCCGGCGTAGCGGGTGAAGCCGTAGCCCGCGAGCAGCCAGCCCAACGCCTGTTCGGCAGCCATCTGCGCATCGCGCAGCCCCGACAGCCGCCAGTCCCCCGCGGGCAATTGCGGCACGGCCGCGGCCACGGCGAACCGCCCCCGCGCCTGCGCGCGCGCGTCCCCGAGGCCGAGCGCCGCGCCCGCCACCGCGCCATCTGCCCCCGGCAGCAGCACCAGTGCGCCCGCGGCGCCGGCAAACGCGGTCTGCGCGACCCAGTTGCGCGCCGGGTCCGGCAGACCCGCGGCCCAGTCCGCCACATCCTCCGGTGCCACAAGATGAAGAACGCGGGCATGGGGCGTATCGGGCGCAAAGGTCAGGGACATGCGAAGGGAGCCTTTCGGAAGATCGGGATGACCCCAACACCCTAGGCGCTTGACCGCGCGGCGGAAAGCCCCGAGAGAGCCCGCCATGCCCACCGCCGGTCAGACGCTGTGATATTGCGGATCCCAGACAGCCGAGAGTGACCGGTCGCCCACCCGCGACAGCCGCGCCAGCGTGGCATCGAGCCCCGGGACATCGCCCCGCACGGCGCAGATCCGCACGCTTTCGGCGACCCGTTCCAGTTTGCACAGCCCGATGCGCGCGCTCAAGCCTTCCATGCCCTGTGCCAGTTGCGCGATGGCGTCGAGGTCACGCAGGGCATACGCCCGCCCGATTCGCGCCAGCGACAGCGCCAGGTCCTCCATCGCGTCGCAGATCATCCGGTCAGCCTCCCGGTCGCCCAGATCGGCGTAGAGCCGGATCAGCCGTTCCGGGTCGATGGCGACCGCTTCCTCGAATTCCAGACTCCGTGTCATGTTCACCCCTCACGCACCAACCCCGCACACCCGGACCGGACCCCCGGTCTGTGCGCACCATAGGAAGCGCAGGTTGAACAGAATCTTGCCCCTGCGGCGTTATCTGTCTCGAATTTCGCGCGGATTGGTCGTATCCGGGCGCACATGACGTCCAACACGCCCGATCCGCTGTCCACCCGCCCGCTGCCCGGCTATCTCGTGCAACGCTACCGCGGCTGGAAGGCCGTGGATTACGCCGAGAACCAGGTCTGGTACCGACGGCTCGCGACCGAAGGACAGCGCCCCCGCTGCATGGTGATCTCGTGCTGCGACAGCCGGGTGCATGTGACGCAGCTGTTCGGCGCGGGGCCCGGCGAGTTCTTCATGCACCGCAACATCGCCAATCTGGTGCCGCCCTACGCGCCGGACACCGACCATCACGGCACCTCGGCGGCCGTCGAGTTCGCGGTCTGCGTGCTGAAGGTCACGAACCTGATCGTGATGGGCCATTCCATGTGCGGCGGCGTCGAAGGCTGCCGGTCCATGTGCGGCGGGCACGCACCGGAACTGGAAGCGCCCGAAAGTTTCGTGGGCCGGTGGCTCGACATCCTGCGCCCCGGCTTTGCGCGGGTGCAGGACATCGCGGATGCACAGGCCCAGCAGACCGCGCTGGAAAAGCAGACCGTGGTGGTGTCGCTGGAGAACCTGATAACCTTTCCCTTCGTGCGCAACGCGGTCGAGACCGGCCTTCTGGGCCTGCACGGGATCTGGGTGGATATCGCCACGGGCGAGTTGCAGGTCTACGACAGCGAGACGCAGGGATTCGCGACGGTCTGACCCCTTGCGCATGCCGCGCAAAAGTGGGACCCGGATTTTCGCTTTCGCACATCCGTCATCGAAAGGTCAGAGCGGGGCGCGTGGACGCGCGTGAACGCGACCCGCTTAGCGGTCGCCCAGCGGCAGGCGGACACCGAGCAGCACCGCGTTCGATCCGGTCCGCGCGTCAAAGGTTTCCCACGCGTGGGAGCGGTGATGGATCCGGATATAGGGCCGCACGCGGCTGTCGTCGTTGCCGAACTCCAGCTCGAAAAGCCAGTGCGCCAGCAGTTCCGTGCTTTCGCCCGTGCGCGCGATTTCCGTCTGCGACGGTTCGGACCCGAGCGACAGGCCAAGCCCATAGGCCGCGGACGGGATGAACGGGCTGCGCGGACGCAGCGTGCGCAGGACCACGGGCGTGGTCAGTTCCCAGTGGTCCTGTTCGCCGAAATGGCGCAGCAACTGCGCCTCGGCCCCGACGAAGCCGAACCGGCCCAGCCGCCATTCCCGCGCGTAGCCGGCCCCGATCTGGCGCGCGTCGCGCCAGCGCACGGCCCCCCAGTCGTCGAACAACGCGCCCCATTCGTTGTCGGTCATCTGCCCGACAAAGATGGTCAGGCTGTCGCGGGATTGGGCGGTGGCCGGCGCGGCGCACAGGACGGCGAGGGCCGCGCACAGCGCGCGTGCGGCCCCCGCCCGGTCAGCCCTTCTTGAACACCCGGTTGCCCAGCGTCTCTGCGATCTGCACCGCATTCAGTGCCGCTCCCTTGCGCAGGTTGTCGCTGACGCACCACAGGTTGATCCCATTGTCGATGGTGCTGTCCTGACGAATACGGCTGACATAGGTCGCGTAATCCCCGACACACTCGATCGGGGTGACGTAGCCACCCGGTTCGCGCTTGTCGACGACCATGACGCCGGGGGCTTCGCGCAGGATCTCGCGCGCTTCTTCCTCGTCGAGATGGTCCTCGAACTCGATGTTGATCGCCTCGGAATGGCCGACGAAGACCGGCACGCGCACGCAGGTCGCGGTGACCTTGATTGACGGATCCATGATTTTCTTGGTCTCGGCGACCATCTTCCATTCTTCCTTGGTCGTCCCGTCCTCCAGGAACACGTCGATTTGCGGGATCACGTTGAAGGCGATCTGCTTCTGGAACTTGTTCGGCGGCACGTCGTGCACAGGGTTGTAGATCGACTTCGTCTGCTCCCACAGTTCATCCATGCCTTCTTTGCCCGCGCCCGACACGGACTGATAGGTCGACACCACGACGCGCTTGATGCGTGCGCGGTCGTGCAGCGGCTTCAGCGCCACGACCATCTGCGCGGTCGAACAGTTGGGGTTGGCGATGATGTTCTTGGCCGCATACCCGAGGATCGCGTCGGCGTTCACCTCGGGCACGATCAGCGGCACCTTCGGGTCGTAGCGATAGAGCGACGAGTTGTCGATCACGACGCAGCCGGCGGCGGCGGCGCGCGGCGCATATTGTTTCGTCGCGTCCGAGCCCACGGCGAACAGCGCCATGTCCCAGCCGGTGAAGTCGAACGTGTCGAGATCCTGCGTTTTCAGGGTGCGGTCGCCGAAGCTGACCTCCGTGCCGAGCGACCGGCGCGAGGCGAGCGCGGCGATCTTGTCCATCGGGAAGGTGCGTTCGGCGAGGATGTTGAGCATTTCACGGCCCACATTGCCCGTGGCGCCGACGACGACGACGTTATAGCCCATCTGCGGGACTCCCTTGACTGCGACCTGCGCCCCATACATGACCCCCGGTCCGCGCGAAAGGGGGCGACCATGTCCAAGGCCGCGCCGTGACCGGATCGTCAGGTCGCGCGGCGCGCGGCGGCAATGGCGTGGGCGGCCGCGAATTTCGGCGCGAGCCGCGCTGGATCGATCCGTGGCCGACCGTCCGGATCGGTCGTGACCGGCGGGTAGTAGACCTCGTCGAGATAGCGCATGAACGCGTCGCGCAGATCGGTGTCATAGATCAACGCGCCCGGTTGCGCGAAAAGGTCGACAAGTTGCTCCGGCCCATCGGCGGGGCAGATGACACCCGGAATGCGGAACAGGGCCTCTCCCATCACGATCACCGGCTTGTCGTGGAAGAACGCCTGCAGCCCGACCGACGAGTTGAGCGTCACCACGCCGCGCGCCGCGGCCACCTGGTCGAACGTGTCGGTCCTGTTGTCCACCACGACCCGGTCACCGTGGCGCGCCTGCATCTCCGCCAGCGCCGTCGCCATCGAGCGTTTGGAGGACGGATGTTCCTTGAGCCGCAGGTGCCAGCCATCGGGGAGATGTGCCACCGCGTCGGACAGCGCGCGCAGGAAGCCCACCATCCCGCCACACCAGCCGGCGAACCGGGTGACCTGCGTGTCGTCGGGAACCTGTAGCGGGCAGAACAGGAAGGGCCGGTCGGTCAAGCCATGGTCGGCCTTGCCCTGCGCGATTTCGGCGCGGCGGGAGGGGCGCGCGGTGAGGGCCGCGCCAAGCGCCCGCCAGCCCGGCGCATCGGGCCGGGGCGTGGCGTCGGCCCAGTCGCGATAGAAGGCCGCGTCGCGGGGCAGGCTGGAAGCCGCGTTGACGCCCTGCGGATCCACGGTGATGCGCCCGGGCAGGGGGGCACGCTCCACGAATATGCAGGCGCGGCCGGCGTCGCGTGCCGCGGATGCAAAGGCCAGGCGCGTGCCGGTCAGCCCGTTCCAGACGATGGCCACCGCACCCGGTGCCGCGTCCATGCGGGCGCGAAAGGCGTTATATTGCGCGGCATAGAGCCATGATTTCAGAAGTCGGTGCAGACCGGACCCGGGCTGCCTGCGCGCGCGGTGCAGGCTTTCGGCGGCACGCCTGGCGGTTTCGGGGAACCCCCGCAAACGCAAGGCGCGCGACGACAGACGATCCACCTGGCCACCCGCGGGCACGACGGCATCCAGCAGCGCATCCGGGCCGGCCCGACCATAGCGCAGTATGATATGCCGGAGGTCGATCACCAGGCGGCACACGTCCGCCGAGCGGCGCCATTGCCTGTGCCAAGCTGCGCGGCAGACGCCTGCCTCGGCGCGTGCGCGTCGATCTTGGAAAAGGGCGTGTACGTGGCTTGCATCCAGGCAATCAATGTAACGTTCCAACACGTCTTGCCGCGCACTTTCGGGAACGGCGCGCGCGCAGGATCACCAAATACCATCGCGCCTTGTCCATGCAACCCGTTCGAGCTCCGGCATCTCCGCGCGGCCCGCATGGCGATGTGCCCGGTGTGGAGTCATGCACTTGCCTCAAGCATCGGGGCGGCCAAGACCAGAGGGGCGGGGCCCGTCGCGACCGGTTGCGCCGCCGTGCCATTCCAGCATGTTCTATCGCGCATACAGTACCTGGAGGATCGAGGCGGCACCGACGGAGCCCGAGAACAGCGAGACGACAGGGTCGGTCGCAACGCGCGGCCCACCGCCCGTGATCTGAGACATCAACAGGAACCTGTCGCGCAACGCATCGCGGGTCTCGGGCATTGCGAACTCCGAGATCTCGGCAACACCGAAAACGGCTTCGCTGCGCGCGCGGAACATGGACAACTGCTGGTCGATATCGAGCGCGGCAAAGCTGTCGGGAAAGCCCAGCGCCTTTTCGAAAACCGCGCGCACCGGCGGCGCGCCGACCACCCCGAACCAGCGGGCATCGTCGGATTTGAAACTGTCGACAATCCGGTCGAGTTCACGCGACAGACCGAGAGCGAGGCGCATGTCCTGATCAATGTTGCCGACCGCCACTTCGAAGGTCTGATCACGGTAGGCCGACAATATCCGATCCGCGAATCCAGCCTCTTGCGTGCGTGGACCGTCGGGGTTCGCGAAGCCGAACGCCTCGGACATGGCCTTGTAGCGCGGATCGCTCAATCTGTTGGCCAGACTGCGTGGCTCCTCGGTGCCCTCTTCCAGGACCTTGCGGATAAAGAAGCGATTCGCCTGATCGTCCTGAAGTCCGAATGCGGCCAGAGAAACCTTCATCATCGTGAAATCTTCCACGATTTCTGCCGCCTCTGTCACGCTACCGATGCGTTCCCGGAAATACGCGATGTCGCGCTGGGTCGCGGGCGCCGCGGCAGCAGCGTCCTTCTGGCTTTCGATCGTGCGCGACAGAAAGTTCCAGCCGGCCAACCCGCCAACCGGAAGAACCGGCGCGATCATGACCCATTCTCCAGGGAGGCGAGCAGTCGCGACTCGCGCGGCAGGAGATTTCGAAGCGCCTTCAGGGCCTGATAATATCTGTTTTCGGTCACGGCTGCCGTCGCCTCGGCAAGGCAGACCCGGCTGTCGCGATCGGAAAAAACCTGGCTCAATTGCTCGATGCCGACGAGCAGCTGCTTTCGGGTTGCCGCAGCGTCCGCATCGCCCGAAAGAATCAGCTGGGCAAGGTAGCAAATGCGCGTCACCGGTGTTGTCGCGTTATCCGGATGAATCGCGTCCTTCAGTCTGAGGATGTTCGCGTTCGCCGACACGATGTTCAGCCGCGTGCGCCGGTCACCGTTCTCGATGACCGCTCCATTGATGAGGATGCGTTCCCCCGGACCGAGCTTGAGAACGAGACCCGTCATGATCCACCAGACTGCATGCGCAGCCCTTTCATGATGGCCGTGTTCAGATCAATCAGCGCATCGACCGTTGCAATCCGGTCCGCGACCTTCCGCGAGTGGGCAATCGTGAATTCGGCAAGATAGAACAATCGCGCGCGCAGATCCTTTGGCAAGTCGTTTGTCGGTTCTGCCACATCGGCCGCGATCACCGTCCAGAGCATGCGATTTTCATGCAAGGCTTTGATAAGGTCGACGAACCTGCTTTCTTCCTTCTGCGTGTCGCGCAGCTTGCGCGTGACGCGCGCGAACGCTTCGAGTTCGATGCTGCTTTTCGTGCGGATCACGTTCTGGGTGGGGTCATAGGCTGACCGGGCCCGATCGATCGCGTTCACGGCAGTCTCCTCATTTCAAAGGATGCATGGAGGAGCGCGCCCTTTTTTACGGCGCGCGTGTCAGCGCCCCGAAGCCCGGGGCGCTGACCTGTCGGATCAACGGAAGAGCGACAGGATGTTCTGCGGCGACGAGTTCGCAATCGACAGAGCCTGGATCCCCAACTGCTGCTGGGTCTGCAGGGCCTGAAGCCGGGCCGACGCTTCCTCCATGTCCGCGTCGACCAACGAGCCGATCCCCACTTTCAGCGAGTCGGACAACTTGCCCACGAAGCTGGCCTGATCGCTGATGCGCTTTCCGGCGGACCCGAGGTCCGCGGCACCCTGCACGGCAATGTCGATCAGGGCTTCGATCTCACCGATGGCTGTCGTGGCAGTGGTCGTGTCGGAGATTGCCGTCGGCGCCGCACCGACGATCGTGCCCTCGAAATCGACGCCGGCCACGGTGATGGCGCTGGGGGTCGTTGCCGGCACACCGTTGGTCCGGTCAAGCGAGCCCAGAACCGTGAACTCGGTCGTGACCGTACCGCCGGTGTCCGTTGCCAGCAGGTTGATCCCGTTGAGCTGGGAGGCATTGACGACCGAGGTGATCTGGGCAAACTTCGCCGCAATGTCGGTTTGGATCTTGTCGAAATCGGCTGCGTCGTTCGTGCCGCCGATGGCAAGGTCCTTCATTTCGGTCAGAAGCTTCGTCACTTCTTCCGCGCCACTACGCGCGGTGTTGACCACGGCATCGGCCACGTTCAGGTTCGACTGGATGGTCTTGAAGGCCGACTGGTCGGTTTCCATCACCTTGGAGATGGCCCAGACGGCGGCGTTGTCCTTGGCATTGGCCACGCTCTTGCCCGTCGAGATCTCGGACTGGGTCTTGCTCAGGTCCGAATTGATCCCCTTGAGCGTCTGCAGGGCCACCATCGCGCTGGTATTCGTCAGAATGCTGGACATTGGTTTCGTATCCTTGTTTCGGGTGCTTTGCACCCCGACTGCATGGTCCGTGCCATGGCACGGCATTCCTGTCGTTCTGACACTTGCGGCGGTTTGTCTTCGCCGCGCCATCCGTCCGGATGCGTCACCGGGATAGCCGCCGGAATACTAAGAGGACACTAAGCACCCACCTCTGATTACCCCGCATTTTATTCAGATGCGGCCTATCCTGCTCAAACCCGCCGCGATGTGCGCGGACCCGTGGCAGCGCCGACAGGCGCACCGTGCCGGTCATACCCCCCCTCACCTCGCGACAACCGCTCGAGTTCGCGCAGACGGGCCTGCGCGGCAGCGAACCCCTCGCGCGCGGCAGCGAGCAGCGCAAGATTCGACGCGGCCCGTGACCGCAACCTGTCGATGGCCGCTGCCCCGGGCCTGTCGGCGTCCACACATGCCACAAGCCGCGCCTTTTCATCCTGCATCGCGCCCAACTGGTCGAACGACCCGTCGAGAATCAGCCGACGCTCGGACTCCAAAAGGGCGACAAGCGCCTCCGCTTCGTCCTGCGCGCCCGTCATGACACGCGCGCCTGCAACGCCCGGAAGATCGTTTCGGCAAGCCCGATACCACCGGCTTCGGCCATCCGCATGGCCTGTGCATCGCGCAGGAAGGATCCGAACTGATCCTCGCCGCTGCCCCCCGAGAACTCCGAAGCCGGCCCATCCAGCCCGGCATGCTTCAGCATTTCCGAAAGAAACTGTGCTTCGAGCTTGACGGCCGTCGCGCGCAGGCGCGCCGTGTCATCCTTTCCGCGCAACGGCGTGTGAATGGCAGACCCGCTGCCATGTCCCGGGTGAACGCTGTCCATCGTGTCCTCCTGATCGACTCTCGCTTCGCCGGAACATGGCGGAGTTTCGGTAAAGGATTGGTAAGGATGTTTCTTGATTGTTCCGAGTGACCGGTCACGAGGTGCCCCATGATTCCGCATGTACTTTCTCAAGCTCCCGCCACGACGGCACGGACGATGCCGCTGCAAGCCGGGACGGCCCCAGCGCCGCGCCCAAGCGAGCCCGGCGCGGCCTTCACGCTTGTGGCGGAGGACCCGGAGCGCGACGCGCGGGGCAGCGGCGATGGGTCAGACAGCCTTGCCTTTGCTCCCGATCTCCCGGCGGCGCTGGCCGCGACGACCCCGGCCGCATCCGGCGAGACGCTTGCGACCGTAGGGGCCACGCTGCCGCACCATTGGCAAGGCGCCCCGCCCGGGCCAGCGGGTGTGGTGGACGGACAGGCGGCGCCGGAGCAGACCGGGCCTGCAGGCAGCGCAACGGAAGCGGCGACCGCGCCCGCAATTCCGGCGGACACCGCGCCTTTGCCGGAAACGAAGGTCCTCGCCACATCGAAGGCAGACGCACAGGCGCCGCC
>Ga0100401_1002373_pt1 | contig 14897 bp, 7 predicted proteins | sample CryGeymeta201525_FD_80421 | JGI IMG/M metagenome (GOLD analysis project Ga0100401, IMG submission 80421) | Groundwater microbial communities from Crystal Geyser aquifers in Utah, USA - Crystal Geyser metaG 2015-25 | ecosystem: Environmental > Aquatic > Deep subsurface > Groundwater | place: USA...
AGCCGGCCTGCGCCGTGCCGTGCAGGACAGCCAGCAGCAGCACGGTCCGTTGCATCATCGTCTTCCTTGCCGTGTCCATCAGTCCACCTCCCGAACCAGTCGCAGTTGCCGAGGGTTCGACTTCAGCGCGACTTCGATCCGGCCATCGCTGAAGTCCAGCACCCAGGCCTGATCGGCATCGGCCGCCACCGGCGTGCCGCTCCAGCTCACCCCCGCACCCTGCGGGAAGAACTCGGTCGAAAGCGCCGGATCACGCCGGCCGGCGTGCACCAGGCTGAGCAGTTCCTCGCGCGTCGGCAGGCGCCAGCCGGAGGCACCGCAACGCAGTTCGGCGTTGAGCGCATCGACCAGGCCCTGGGTGTCGCAGGCGCTGCCGGTGCAGACCCCGCCGTCGGCCAGCCCCGGCGCGCCGCCGTTGATGCTGCCGTTCGGCTCGAACCAGCTGTAGCTATGGCCGAAGTGGCTGGAGCTGGCCGGGTCGTCGAGCTTGACCTCCCAGACCAGGCCGGTGTAGTTGTCGAGCACGCAGGACCAGCTGGTGGTCGACTGCGGCAGCGCATCGCCGTTGGCGTCGAGCTTGGTGTAGTCGAAGCCGGCCGGGCCGCCGCCGAAGCGTTCCAGCAGGCCGCCCTGGGCCAGCAGGTCGCGGCCGTACTCGGCGTCCTGGCCCGGCAGGCCCGCGACCGGGCAGTCGCCACTGGCATCGCCGGCACATTCGGTGATGCCGGTATCGCCGACCTGGCCCAGCGGGCAGCGCGGGATCGAGCCCAGGCCGCGCTCGGCCTCGAAGCCGTCGCGGAACAGCTCGCAGGCGTCGACCCGCTCCGGGCCGGGCGGATCGGGCGGCGGGCGCTTGATCTGGACTTCCAGCACCACGTCGTCGATCGCCACGGTGGTAATCGTATCGGCCGAGGCACCGACCAATGATGCCGAGAACTGCAGCCACTCGCCTTCGGGAATCCCTGCCAGCGGAATGCGCAGACTGCTGCCCGACAGGGTCACGCCGCTGCCGAGGTTGAAGCCGGCCGGCACCGCGGTGGCGTTGGCCGTCGCGCTCGCGCCGGCACGGAAGCTGGCCACGCGGCTGAAGCCGTTGGCGCCAATCACGTGCACGTCGAAGGCCTCGGGGATGAAGCTGCCGGTCGAACCGAACTGCGGCAGCTCGGCGATCCGCAGACGCAAGGCCACCAAGCCGTCGGGGGCGGCAAAGCCCTGGCTCAGGCCGGCGAAGAAGGCCCCACCCTTGGCGATCCGGGCCGCGCCGACGACGACCGACACGCTGCCGACAGGAACACCGGGATCCGGCGAGAGCTCCACCGTCCACTGGTCGAGGCCCTGGCTGAAGTCGCCGTTGGGCAGCGGCTGGTCGATGATATCGGGGTCGGCGGCGTGCAGCGGCACGGCCAGAGCAAAGCCGACCAGAAGGGCTGCGATTGCGGCATGGGATCGAATGACTCGCGAATCCAGTTTCACAGCTCACCTCCAGTCAAGCCGGGACGGAAAATCAGCACCGGAGAAGCCGTGCGGCGAGCCGGCTGGCGACACGATAGCGACGACAATCGAATGGCCGGCGGGTCGAACCGTGGGACCCGATCAAAATGAATGACGTCAGTTCTCATGATCATCCTCCCGCCGCTCCGGAAACGAGATTGCCAATGCCCGGACCTGACGGGTCACCCCCACCGCCGACGCTGGGCAGGGACAAGGCACAGGGCAGACCGGCGGCTTCGCCGATCCAGAAGTCCGCGATGGCGACCTTGAAATCTCTGACGTCACCGGTCCAGGCGGCCTTGACAAGTCCGGCAGGTCCACTGGCATCGGCGATCTGGCCGGCGATCTTGCACACGAGGATGACGTACTCGACCAGCGCCACGGCACCGCTCGGATCGACGTGGTTCAGCGGGTTGTTTTCCGCGTATCGATAGTGCCAGGGCTCGACGGGGTCATCGCTCAGGAAGCGGCCGATTGCCGGATCGTAGAGACGCAGCCGGTAGAAGCCGAGGCTTCCGGGCAGATCGAAATCGCGACCGGAATAGCGCACGGGATCGTCGATCGTGGCCGCGGGCCCCGTGAGCTGGCGACCAAAGGCGTCGTAGGTGAAGTTCGCGATGACCTGGCCGGCGTTGTCAACTTGCTGGCGCACGCTGCCCAGGTGATCGGCAAGCAACCAGCGCAGTTCACCGCCGACCTCCATCGCCAGCGGCCGATCGACGCTGCGCGGATGCAGCATCCGCCAGACCACCTGCCCCGCATCGTCAAGAGCGATGATCGGATTCGGGCCGTCGAAAATGTAGTGGCGAATGACGCCATCGCGCTCGGCACGCACCCGCTGCTGGATCGAGCTGTAGACATAGCTGGCCGTGGAGACGATCTGGTTCGCGCCGTCGTACTCGGTGATGGCCACCGGGTTTCCACGACCGTCGCGCTGGATCTCGACGCGGCCGCCAGGCCCGCTGCGCTCGATCACCGAGCCGCGGTCGTCGTACTGGTAGGCGTTGACCCCGTCGGACAGCAGGCGGTGCCCGCCCAGGCCGATCTGATAGCCCAAAGTGGCCGTCGTCGCGCCGCCGAAGGCACCGCTGCGGGTGAGCCAGTTGCCAGCGCCGTCCCAGATGAAACTCTGATCTCCAGCGGGGAAGGCCGGCGGATGGTCGGCGGCGATCAGCCAGCCCCGCCCATCGAAGGCGTAGGCGTGGGTGCCGTCGGCGTCGGTGCGCCCGACCAATTGGCGCGTTGCGTTGCGCTGCAGCAGGATCTCCTCGATCAGCCCGCCGTCGGGCCGCCGGTGAGTGATGCGCGACAACGTGTCCGGACAGGACAAACAGGCATAGTCCATCTCGGTGCTCGGTCCCGGCGCGCTGTCGTCGAGGCTCGCGTAGCGCTGCAGGCTCACCGGCTGGCCGGTACCGCTGTTGTCGAAGAGAATGCGCTTGGGCAGCACGCCGGTGCCCGACTGACGCATCTCGACCACCTGATTGAGCCCGTTGTAGTCGTACTCGGTGACGCCGCCGAACGAGTCCTCGAGGCGAATCACATTGTCGCTGCCGTCGTAGGTGTACTCGATCCACCAGTCCGGCGCGGTCGTCGAACCATGCGTCATTCGTCGGACCAGACCGCTCGGCCAGTAGGTCATGGACACCGAAGCGTCGGGCCAGGTCATGGACGTAATCAGCCCCGCAGCATCACTGCTCCAGGCATAACCCGAGGAACCGACGCCAGGCCCGATCCAGGTCTCGCTCTCCAGGCGCAGGCCCTCGTCGTAGCTAAACTCGCGACGGATGCCGTCTCGGCGCGTCTCGGCCACCAGCTCGCCCAGATCACCAAACTCGCTGACCACCTCACCGCCGAGTGGGTCGGAAAAACCGACCAGATGGCCGCTGTCGTTAAAATTGATGCCCTGGACCTGGCCCACGGGATCGATACGCGCCGTCGGCTGACCTACTGCGTTGTACTCGACGATCGTGTCGCCGCCGAGCGGATCGCTGCGCCGGGTGATACGGCAAGCAGCGTCCAACTCTTGTTCATGACAATTGCCGAGCGCATCACAGCGGCGCAGCCACTCGTCTTCGCCGTTGCATTCTCCCCATGTCCAGGTCCAGCGTCGACCATCCGGTTCGACGAGGACGGTGCGGTTATCCGCCTCGTCCCACTCCTGTAGCGTGATTCCGCCGTCACGATCGACTTTCTCAATCAGCCGACCCTGCTCATCGTAGACCCAGCTCTCCTCGAAGAAGACGCCCGTCTCGACTTCGTCACGTTGCAGAATCAGTCGTCCTCGCTCGTCGTAGAAAAACTGGCTCTGCAGACCTCTGGGGTCGAACACCGTCTCCGCACTGCCGTCGACCACGAACTGGAACTGGCTGCAGCCGTCCAGCGTGACCGGATTTGCATCGCCCGGGCAATGTGCGATCTGTCGGCCCTGGTCATCGAACACCATTCGGGCGCTCGGCCGGCCGAGCGGGTCGAACATTGCGGTGACGTGATGCGCCAGGTCGGGATCGTCGTAGGCGAAGGTGCTGACGCCGCCGGCCAGGTCGGTGACGCTGACCAGATTGCCGTTGGCACCGTAGCCGTAAACGATGCGGCCGATCTCGCTCGTGCCGTCCTCGCCGATCAGCACGATGTCGGTAATCCGGCCTTCGCCATCCCGCAGGTAGTCGACCCGCGCGCCCCAGGAGCTCTGCCAACCGTCCGGCTCGGCCGTCACCACGCCGCCCAGCGGGTCGCGGATCTCCAGCAGGCCATCGAACTCGTCGATGACAAAGACGACGCCATCCGCGGTCTCGAGTTCGTAGGTGCGCGGGTTGTAGGGAATCAGGTAGTCGGCAAATCCGGCGCCGAGCTGGAACACCGTGTCCGGCCAGCCGACGGCGCGCAGCGTGTCGGTCACGCCCGGATCCGGCTCGTAATTGACCTCGAACTGGAGCACCGCCGGGAACGATTTGCCCTGCGGGTCGAAGCGGAAGCCGACCCGCTCGCCGTTGGGCTTGACCACGGTAACCCGGGTCGAAGTGGTGAACGGCTCACCGCCCAGCAGTCCGAACGAGGAGGTCGACGGCGGCAGGTCGACCGCCGTGTCCTCGACGCTGGCCGAAAGCGCCAGGCGCCAGCCGGGACTGAAATCGCCGGTGTTGACCCCCAGCGGACCGGCATCGAGGCTGTCGTAGGAGCGGCCGATGGTCAGCGGGAAGGCGCCGAGCTGCCAGGTGAGATCGGCGGTGGTGAACGCCACCCGGCCCGCCTTGTTGCCGGTGCCGGCGGCAATGGTCAGGCGGATGCCGCCGGTCTGGGCGCCGTCGCTGGCGACCACGTCGAGCTCGTAGTCGCCGGCCTGCAGCGCGGTCGGATCGAACACCGCGACTTCCGAGTTCGTCACCGGGCCGGTACCGCTGGCCAGCTGCAGGACCTGCTCACCGCCGACCGGGCGCAGCGTGACTTCCCAGCTGAGCACCGCCGGCGTGTTGTCCTCGATCGTGACCACGATCGGTTCGGGCTGGTTGAAGGCGACGCCGGACAGCGGCGAGATCAGCGTGACCACCGGGCGTTCCTCGTCGTTGCAGTCGGCCACCAGAAGGGTCTCGGCAGACTGTCCGCTCTGGCCGCTGGGATCGACGGCTTGCGCCAGCGCCGGAATCAGGCCGGCCTCGGGCGGCGTCCAGCGGTGGCAGCGGGCCGAATCCAGCATGCGCGGCTGGCCGTCGATCTCCAGCGTCACCTGGCTCGAGCCAACATTGTCGCTCGCCTCGACACAGACATTGACCGTCTCGCCGCGGCAGGCCGGAATGCGCATGATCGTGAGATCCACTTCGGGTGCTTCATCGTCGGCCAGCAATTCGATGCCGAAAGCGCGCTGATCGCGCCCGCCCCAGTCGTCCGTGACTTCGACCACGACCGGGTAGCTGCCCGGCGTCACGCCGATGGTGGTCCAGTGCAGCCAGCCGATGCCGGGATGCAGGGTCATCCCGCCGGGGCCTTCGAGCAGGCGCCAGTTGAGCGGATCGCCGTCGGTGTCGGTGGCCAGCATGCGAACGCTGTAGAACTCGCCGACCGTGGCCGAGCCCGGCGGGCTGTTTGTAATCACCGGCGCGACGTTGGCCTCGCGCAGCCGGATGGTGAAGGACTGGCTGGCGACCGCGACGTCCGGGTCGGTGGCCAGCAGCACCACCGGCACCTCGGACGGGCTTGCCGTGGCCGGGGTCCAGTCGACCTGGCCGGAGTTCGGGTCGACCGTCATCCCGGCCGGCGCTGTGGCCAGCGACCAGATCAGGGGCTGGAATTCGGGGTCGACGGCGGCCGCCGCATAGCCGTAGGGCGAGCCGCTGCGCGCATTCAGTGGTGCGGTGCTGACGAAGTACGGCGGGTGGTTCGGCAACTCGGGCAGGACCTGCAGATCGAAGCGCTGGATCGCCTCCAGACCGCTGGAATCGACCGCGCGCAACTCGATCGGCTGCGTGCCCAGGTTGGCGCCGCTCGGCACCCAGGTCAGGGTCTGGCCGACCGGATCGAGCTGCATCGCCGCCGGGCCCTGGACCAGGCTGACCACCGGCGCATCGGCACCGAAACCGTTGACCCGGAAGACGTAGCGGTACTGGACACCCACCGCGGCGAAGCCGACCGGGATGCTGGCGAAGGCCGGCCCGGGCGGGGTCGAGGCCGGCTCACCGACATACAGCGTCCAGGCCTGCGTGGTGCGACCGCCGCGGCCGTCGTCGGCCTGCAGCACCAGGCTGTGTTGTCCGGGCTGGGCCGGCGTCCAGGTGACCAGGCCCGAGTTGCCATCAACCACGACTCCGGCCGGTGCCGCGAGCAGACTGAAGCTCAGGGAATCACCGTCGAGATCCGAGGCAAAGGCCGCGTATTGATAACTGCCGCCGGTCGGGATCTGCACCGGCGGTGTCGAGGTGAACAGCGGCGGGCGGTTGAAGCTGCCGTCGTCGACCTGCAGCGTAAAGCCCTGGCGGGCCGTGCCGCCGCGGCCGTCGTCGGCCTCGATCACCACGTCGAAACTGCCCACCGCCGTCGGCGTCCAGCGCAGTTCGGCATCGACCACGCTCATGCCGGCCGGCGCGGTGGGCAAGGACAGCGTCACCGCGTCGCCGTTGCCGTCGCCGATCGCGACCGGGTAGCTCCATAGCCGGCCGGTCACGGCACGGGCGTCCGGGATGCTGCTGAAGTACGGCGGCTGGTTGACCGGCGCGATCCAGCGCGGCGTGAAGTCGATCGGCGCGCGGCGCGGGTTGGCCAGCGCCAGGTCGCGCAGCGCCGACAGGCCGCCGGCCGCCAGCAGCTCGCCCTCGGGCACGACGATCACGTAAGGCTCGCCCTGCGGCGTGAAGCCGTCGGCGTTGAGCAGGCCGATCGACGGATCGGCATCGCCGCCGACCGTCATCAGCACCGGGCCCGGCACCGACGGACCGGCGTTGAAGGCCTGGACGCGGGTCAGCAGGCGCTCGCTGGACGGATCGTGGGTGGTGTCGGAGAAGCGGGCCTTAAACAATACCGAGGCATCGGCCAGGTCGACCCAGGGGTCGTCGTCGTCGCCGCCGCCGTTGAGTTCGATCGAGAGCACGGACTCGGCACAGCGATCGACCGCGCGGATCTCGAACGGGTTCGGGCCCGGCTGCAGTTCGATCACGTCGAAGAAGCTGCCGGAAGGATCCAGCACATCGACCGCCACACCGTTGACCTGAACCTCCAGAATCGGCTGCTGCAGACCCACCTGCAGCGCTCGTCCACCGAGCACCAGCGGCACACCCGACGGCAGCACCGCGCCCGAAGCGGGCGACAGCTCGACGATGGACGGCGCCACGAACTGACCGTTGTCGATCACGCAGGCCGGATCGCGGTCCGGGGTCTGGGTGCGGTAGGTGTTGTGCACCTCCCAGCTGTTCTGCTCGGTGAACGGAATCGACCAGTCGTTGCCGACGTTGTTGATGTGGTAACCGTGCTGGTTCCAGACCGGCCGGGAATCGACCCAGCGGCCGGTGTGCCCGAACACGAACAGGCCGTTGGCACCGCTGACCACGATTTCAGCCTGGCCGTCACCGTCGACATCGGCCAGGGTCGGGTAGTCGACCACGGTGCCGGAGCGTGTAAAGGGCTCGTTGTACAGGCGCTTGCCGTCGGGGCCGTTGAGCAGCAGCAGGCCGTCGACATTGCCGTTCCAGAGGATCTCCCAGACGCCGTTGCCGGTCAGGTCCTGGGCCGCCACGCCGGAAGCGGAAGCCGTGTTGTCGGCCACATCCTGCTGCCAGACCAGGCCGCCCGCCGTATCCAGCACCATCAGCTGGTGGACGAAGATGTTGAAGCCTGCGCTCACCGCCGAGGCGGTGATGAGATTGACCTCGCCATCGCCGGTCACATCGGCCACGGTCACGGCGCTGGGTCGGAACAGGTTAGTCTGGCCGGTCTCGTAGCGCCACAGCAGGCTGCCGTCGTCCTGGATGGCCTCGATGACATGGCCCCAGTTGATGATGATCTCGGGCCGACCGTCGCCGTCCAGGTCGGCCACCGCCGGGGCACCGAAGGCCCCGGCCCCGCCGAGGACATTGATCGGATCCGGCAGCTCGCGACTCCAGGCCAGCACGCCGCCGTTGAAGTAGTCGATGAGCTTGAGCGTCCAGTCCTCGGCAACGAGGATGTCGAGCACGCCGTCGCCGGTGATGTCGGCCAGCACCGGCGCGGTCGAGAAGCGACCGGGCAAGGGGTCGGAATACAGCACATTGCCCAGGTGATCGAGCACGTAGAGTGCATCTTCGAGGCTCGCGATGACGATCTCCGGCTCGGGGTCGAGATCGAGATTGCCGATACTCGGCCCACCCCAGCCGAAATCCTCGGCCGGGAAGTAGGACACCACCGCCGGATTGCTCCACAGCATCTGGCCGTCGTGATGGAAGGCGAAGGTGCCATTCTTGCCGCTGAGGATGATCTCGGCATCGCCGTCGCCGTCCAGATCGGCCAGCGCCGGCTCGGCGGCCGGCCCGACAAGATCACTGGTCCACAGGATCGGCGTGCCGTTGCCGGCGTCCTGGCCATCGCCGCGATAGACATACAGGCGGCCGTTGACCGAGGGCGCGACCAGTTCGACGATGCCGTCGCCGTCGAGGTCGCCGATCGCGATGGTGCTGGCAAAACCCGAGCCGGTCGCGTCCGGCAGGACCTCGGTGGCCGTGGTGTCGAACCATTCGACCATCGGCGTGTAGGTGGCGAAATCGGCCGGATCGACCTCGAAGGCGTCGATGCGAGCCGTGCTGCTGCCGATCGAGAACACGGCCACCTGGACGACATGCGGTCCCTCGCCCAGACCGGGGAAATGCAGGGTCGTGGGCTGGCCGCGGAACGGCGGCGTGGTTGACAGATCGAACAGGCCTCGATCGACGCCGTTGATCAGGACCTGCACGCTGGTGCTGTTGCGCTCGTAGACCAGCACGCTCAGGTCGCTGCCGGTGAAGGTGAACCAGAGATTGGTGTTGGCGCTGGTGAATGGCGTCAGGAAATCGCCGCTGCGCGCGTAAATGTCGCTGCCGGTGCGCCACCAGCTACGATTGCTGAAATTGAGCAAGCCGCCCGGACTACTTTCAAGCACCGGCTCGTACCAGCCATCCGCAACGGGCTGACCGCTCCAGACGTCGATGTAATCGGGCATCACCGGGCCGCTGACGACGACCACTTCCACGGTGTGCATTCCCGGGCCGAGATCGCCGAACACGAAGTTCCTGACGTCGTTGACGCCACCGGCCGTGCCGATGACGCCTCGCGAGACGCCGTCGATGACCACTTCGGCCGTGCCGCTGCTGGCGGAACTGCGGAAGCCGATGTTGAGCCACTCGCCATCGAAGTCGAGACTCCAGACATCGCCCGGCGTGCTGCTGGACAGGTGGTAGCCGCGGCTGACCCGGGGGTTGCTGGATTCCGACCAGCTCTGCGGCATGCGTCGGTACGTCTCGCCGTTGTAGCGCATCGAAGGATGGTTTTCTTCAAGGCGCGTGAACTGGGCTTCGACGGGCGGCTCATATGCCGGTCCGATCGAAGGCGTGATGAAGGCATCGACCGACGCGGCGTCGCTCCTGTACTGGCGCAGCTCGAGCATGTGTGGGCCGGGCCCCAGGTTGTCGAAGGAGAGGCTGCGCGGACCTTCTGCGCTTGCATACAAATCCAGCAAACCCATCGAAGTCCCGTTGATTCGCAACTCCACGTCCTGGTAGCTGAACCGCGTCCGGCCCTGCCAGGTCACCGAGTCACCGTTGAACGGGAACCAGGCGGTGGTGCCGTTGGAAATCCCTGTCACCGCATAGGCCCCACCGCTCGCATCGGCCGCCAGATTTCGGTCCCAGCCGCCGCTGAAGAACAGGCGCGGGTCGTCCTCTTCGAAACTTCCATCGGCCAGCGGCTGACCGTCCCAGACATCGAAGTAATCGAGGTAGACCCGGCTGCCGCTGGCGTTCGGATGGCCCGCGCCCAGGATCGTGATCGTTACCGTGTGCGGACCGGGCCCGAGATCGCGGTAGTAGCGCCCGGCGGTATCGTTGAGTCGCGTGTACAAGTCGATTGTCTCGAGCAATACACCATCGATCGCGATCTCGGCCTGGCCGCCGAAGCGGTCGGTTATAAAACCAATACCGAGCCAGTCGCCATCGAAATCGAAGTCGATCGTGTCGCCGGCAGTCGCCGAGTAGACGTATTCGCCGGCGCTGGCGCGATCGGCATTGATGTCGCCGACCCGGACCCAGGTGGTGGGGCCGAGCGTCAGCGGCAGGCCGTTGTAGCCAATCGAGGAATGGTCGGCCTCGAAGCGGGTGACGCCGGTGAGCGGCGGATTCGGATCGACGAAGGGCGCGGTTCCGGGCGTTTCCAGCCGGTCGATGGTCGCGAAATCCTGGTAGGCAGCGATCTGTAGCACGTGGTCGCCGCCGCCGAAACCCGCGTAGGAAAATTCCCGCGGCTCGGCATCGGTGGAATTCGCCCAGGCGAACAGATCGATGGTGTCGAGGTAGACCTCGTCGACGAACAGCTGCACCCGCCCGGCGCTGGAGTAGGCCATCGTGTGGAGGCTGAAGCTGTCGCCGGAAAACGGGAACCAGGCCGTTGCAATACTGGCGCGGATATAGCTGCCGCCGCTGGCGTCGGGATCGGCTACCGAGGTCCAGCCGTTGCTCAGCAGCATCCGGTCGTCGTCTTCCTCGAAGCTGCCGTCGGGCAGCAGCGAGCCGTCACCGTAGTCAGCGTGGTCCAGCCGCACGCTGACGCCGCTGGCGAAGGGGTTGGAATTTCCGGTGACGGTCAGGCCGATGCTGTGCGGGCCGGGCGCGAGGCCGTCGAAGTCCAGCCGGATCGGGGTCTCTTCCCGCCGGTACAGATCGAAGGTCCCCTGGCTGATGCCGTCGATCGTGATCTCGACCTCGCCGCTGAAACGGTTGGCGATCATCCCCAGGCTGATCCAGCTGCCAGTGAAGGTGAGCTGGGCGGTGATGCCGGCGACATTGCCGCGCTGGTAGCTGCCGCCGCTGGCCTGTGCCAGCGTTACCGAAGACCAGGTGCCGGTGTAGCTCCAGTCCGGATCATCCTGCTCGATGCGCACGAAGGTCGGCGTGAACACGGTCGAATTGCGCGTGCTGCTCGCTTCGACCGGCGAGCCCTCGTCTTCGGCTTGCGGCCTCGCCAAAGGATCCGATGCGTCGTCCGCTGGCTCACGTTCCGCCGGCACCGCTCGCTCCGTCGGCGCCGCGCCGAGAATCGGCGGCGAATCAGCGGCGAGCGCGACCGACGCCAGCAAGCTCCATTGCAGAAGCCCGCGGAGGATCGAGGACATCGTCGAGAAAGTCTTTGGCGACATGGGTGGCAGTCCATCGGTTCATTTCGTATGTTTCCCATACGCGAACCTCGCCACAAAACCCGTCACTCCCTCAGCGCAATACAAAACCGCCCCCACCCCGGCCCTCCCCCGCAAGGATCCCGGGCGCGTGCTTCACCTGATTGCGGGGGAGGCGGGGATGGAGCGACTCGAAGCGCCCTGGGGAAATCGTTCCCCCTGCTCTTGGGGGAAGAGCAGGATGAAGGGGGGGGCTAAGAGGCCGGGCGATTCTTTCCTTACCCTGCTTGCGGGGGAAGGCCAGGATGGGGCGGGTTTTGGGTCGGGCGCCGGCGCGCCGGGATCAGTGCGGCTGGAGGCGCTGGGCTTGAAGCCGCTGCCACTCGGGTCGACAGACCTCGGCCACCTCCCGCGCGCTGCCGTCAAGCTCCGGCACCGCGTCGCGTGGCGGGCCGAAGCCGGTCGATTTCCAGACGCTTTCATACCAATGCAGCGCCCAAACACCATCGCTGTCGCGCGGGTCCGGCGGCCAGGCCAGCATGACCGGGCCGATCGCACAATGCCCGCAGGTGGGCTTCGGGATCGTGCAGAAAATCGCCGGAATCGATCACCGGCGGATCCTGGCCCAGCTCGTCGCGGACGTAGTCGTACAAACAGGCCTGCTGCGGCACGCCGATCTTCGCGGCGCTGACCGTGCCGCGCCGGTCGAGGTAGGAGGCGACCACGGCAGCCGGATCGCGGATCAGGAAGACATGGGTCAGGCGCTCGAGCCTGTCGTGCTCGATCATCTCCGGCAACAGGTGGTAGGTCAGGTACCTCGGGTACCACATCGGCTTGCCGTCGGGCGCCGGGCCGGTCAGGTGCGCGACCACGTGCCGCCCAGTTGCTGTCCATCGCGGCATTGATCTCGGCGGCCATCGGGTGCGGCTCGCCGGTGATCGACAAGCAGGCGCCGTACAGCGGCTCGTCGGACACGGCGCAATCGGCTCGATTTTCGAAGGCGCGCATCATCGCGGTCGAGAGGTTGCGCGGACCGAACCACATCGCGATGCGGATCGGTGGGGTGGCTTCGAGTCCGGTACGCTTCATCGGCAGGGCACCGTCGACGGAAAGTTCAGCGTTCCTCGTGCCCTGACCTGCCTGACCCATCGGCGCGACATGTATCGCTATCTTGCCGATGAATTGAGCGCTGCGCGCGGCCCAGGTGCAGCGATGACCCTGATGGCAATCGATCTGAACAAGTTCAAGCAGATCAACGACCGCTTCGGGCAAACGGGTGGCGATCAGGCCCAGCGGAACGGCGCCGCAGCCGGGCTGGTCGTCAGCCCGGATGATTCTTGACCTGCCGCTCTCCCCAGCGTTTCGTTTGCCCGCGCTCGAGCGGCCATTTGATCAAGCTCAATCGCGGCCTGCTCGCCAGCTGGATACTGGACTCCTGAACCGAACGACCGCTCGACCTGTCCCGCGCAAGGACTTCGACATGATCACCTTCCAGTGGACCAGCAAATTTCTTACCGGGTTCGATTCGGTCGATACGCAGCATCGTCGCCTGGTCGATCTGATCAACAATCTGGGTGAGGGCATCGGCAAGAACAAGGTCGATCCGAGCGATCTCGAATCGCTGTTTGCCGAGCTGTTCCAGTACGCCCGAACGCATTTTTCCGATGAAGAGCACCTGATGCACGAAAATGGCATCGATTCGCATCACACCCGAAAGCACATCGCAAGTCACAAGGCTTTCCTCGACGACATCGTCGCCCTGAAGAACGGGGGCATGATCAACACCGGAGAAATGGCGGCCGGTCTTCTTGACTACCTGGTTCACTGGTTGAGTTACCACATTCTCGGCCAGGATCAGGACATGGCCCACCAGATCCGCGCGATCCGGGACGGGATGACCGCGGCGGCTGCATACGAGGAATACGAGCGCTCCCATGAGTCGGTGGAGCCGCTCATGGCTGCCCTGAACGGCCTGTTGCAGCAGCTCTCGAAGCGCAGCAGCGAGCTTATGGACTTGAATCGTCACCTCGAGCAGCGGGTAAAGGAGCGCACCCTGGACCTGTCCGAGGCCAACGAGAAGCTTGAAGTACTCTCACAAACCGACGCACTCACAGGCCTTCCGAATCGGCGCCAGGCCATGATCCGACTGGGCGAGCTGTGGACCCCAGCCAACACTGGTATCACTCCTTTGGCCCTGTTGATGATCGATGCCGACAATTTCAAGCAGGTTAACGATCACCACGGGCATGATGCCGGCGACCATGTGCTCGTCGAGCTTTCACGCACCCTGAAAGATTCGGTCCGAAACGATGATGTAGTCTGTCGGCTCGGCGGTGATGAGTTCCTCGCCATCTGCCCGGCCACCGGGCCAGAAGGGGCGATGCATCTGGCACGGCTGCTGCTGCAGAAAGTGTCCGATTTACCGGTAGGCACCGGCGATGATTTCTGGAACAGCGGAATCAGCATCGGCATGGCGGTTCAAACCCCGTCGATGCAGAATTTCGACGAACTGATCAAGGCGGCCGATGATGGCCTGTATCAGGCCAAGCGTGCCGGTCGAAATTGCGTTCGGAGCAGTCAGGCGAGGGTCTGAAACGAGGCGCGCTGGACTCGACCCGGACTTCGCACGGGGCCGGTCAGCGATTCGAAGGCTGCCCGCTCGACGACGCCAGGCGTGCAAAAAAGCACTTAGCCCGCCGACGCCTGCTGATCCGGAAATCCTGAGGCCGTCGGCAGGGCCATCAGGTAGAACGGCACGACGAAGCCGAACGGCACCAGGAACATGAGCTGCCACCAGACGCTGTGGCCAGCATCGCGCAGACGGCGGGTCCCGGCGGCCAGCAGCGGCAACAGGAATACCACGAACACCAGTCGCGCCAGGCCGTCGCGAAGCCCGGCGCCGAACAGTTCGCCGAACAGTTCGCCGATCGCAGCGGCGATGGCGGCCAGCATCACGATGATCAGGAACAACCACCAGTAGTCCGCCCGGCTCGATCGGCCTTCGAAGTCGGTGAGGCGGTTCAGGCCGTCGCGGACCCGGTCGATCGGCGTCACGCTGGCAGAACCTTCTTCGTCCGCGGTCAGCGCCGCGGCGTCGATCTCGAACACCGCGGCCAGCGCACGCACCGATTCCAGCGAGGCGCGGCTGCCGGCTTCGAGGCGCTGGATCGTGCGCAGGTTCAGACCCGAAGCCTCGGCCAGCTGCTCCTGCGACCAGTGGCGCTGGGTGCGCAGGCGGCGGATCAGGTCGGGTTGAATCTGCATTGTCGGTTCTCGTTGCATCTGCGGTCTCGGAATGGGAATGATCCCACTCTGGACCGCGATCGTGAATTCGGCCACGTCTTTGCTGCGGCACGGATGCGACATGCCGCCGACAGTCCTTCGATCCGGCTTGATCGGCCGAGTCCGGGGCTACCAACCACCGCCGCCGCCGCCACCGCCACCGCCGCCGGACGAGCCGCCGCCCCCTCCGCCGGACGACGAGCCGGGCGGGCTGGCGGAGCTCGAGATGCCGCTGCTGAGCCCACTGGCCAGCGCGCTGGAAATGGCCGCGCCGTTCAGCGCGTCGCCGGACATCATCGACGATGTG
>Ga0100401_1002374_pt1 | contig 14892 bp, 9 predicted proteins | sample CryGeymeta201525_FD_80421 | JGI IMG/M metagenome (GOLD analysis project Ga0100401, IMG submission 80421) | Groundwater microbial communities from Crystal Geyser aquifers in Utah, USA - Crystal Geyser metaG 2015-25 | ecosystem: Environmental > Aquatic > Deep subsurface > Groundwater | place: USA...
CGTTCTCGCCGACGTAAGGGAGGGCGGACTCAAGCGCGACCTTTCAACCCTGCTGGAGAGAACGATTGATCCGGAGGAGGTATATGAATTAACAGGCGTCGCTGATTTCGAAAGAGCCGATTCCCTTACAAAAGATGGTGCGGACTTTATGCTCTATAATTTTGACGATTTACTCAACAGCAGCGTAGGAAATACTGGCGAAGCTGCTGTGCCCATCCAGGATCTGGCAGTTTACCATCAACTCTACAATCGCTATCGTCCCGATTCCAAGGGAGGCATCCAGTATTCTTCATCGGAAACATCCCCACCAAACGACCTGCTTCAAAACGGTATCATGGTGAGCAACCCAGATTATGGGGAAACCTCCAACGACTACGACAAATACCTTCGACAAAATACTGCGCTTTATCGCAATCCAGCAGTAGTAAAAATTGAAATCATCCTCAGCTACGTCTGTGAGTTGATCATACCTATTCCGACTGATCCGGATGCGGACACTCATCGACTGAGAGTCGGCATCTCTCCTGCCATGACCTTCTGGAATCCTAATAATGTCCCGATGGTAATGCGTATTGATGATCCTGAAAAAACATCTTTAATGATTCGTGAGTATCCAATAGGTATTAATTTAAACTTCAAGAAATCACCTGGACCCACGGCCCCGGCAATTGAAGAAATAGATAAAGAGTTCGGGAAGATAACATATACTAAAGATGAATTATACTCTTTATTCGTATTTGGAAACTATCCCACAGTTTTTGAACCAGGAGAAAGTAAAGTGTTTGCGTTGAGATTTGCTTCACTAACAGATCAAGACAGCGCAACCAACTATACAGATTTCACTTTGCGTGGTACGGGGTATCGATACAATGAACCATTCGTTCCAGAGCTTGAGCTCGTCCAAGGCTGGAACCCGGAAAGATTTATCCGACCCACACAAAAAGATAGTGACGGCACAGAAGAGACCATCTTCACTTTCAAACAAGGCGATTACATTTCTGCTTCTATCACAGCTGGTTCAGGTAATACTTTTAATATCGATTTTGCTCCGAAAGCCAGGCACGGAAGAAATGCACCTGGCGTTCAATGGCATTACCGAGCCGGCTTAATTAGAGGTCCACTGAATGCGGATTCATCCGATAAGGAAAATTTCGTCTACTCAGGTTTTCCTTTAGACGGTGCGTCGGGGATTTCAAACACAAGTCCGCGCAGCATGGAAGTATCTGCTAGAAGTGCACAAACATTAATTGATTCCATGGGTAACCCCTTTGACCCGACTGATGACCTGCCCCAACCTTTCTTCTACTACAGTATCAAAGCAGGAACAGAAACGCATGAATCTAACAATGTCGCAGGCGCTTCGGAAGGTTCATCTCGGCGTTTCCCAACTCGTCCATTTACTCATTCGACACCGATAGCTCCTGTTTTTATCGACAATCTTGATGCCGCATCTTTATATAATTACGGTTGGAATTGGTTCTTTATGCCACTGGACAACATGTTTGACGCTCCGATCGAAATCTCTGGCTCGAACAGTGGTTACTATGGAGGTGGATACACAGCTGAAAATGGTGTCACCAACATCGTCCAGCAACAACTTCCCCTCACCCCGCCCATCTCTATCGCTACTCTGAGCCATGCTCGACTCGGTGGCTTCAGTTTGGGGACAGAAGCGCCAGCAGACGGATACAGCGGGTTAGGCGATAGCAATTCTGAAAGATTCCGACGTACGACTGCCATCGGGTTTGGAGGATTGGCGCCTCACACGCTGCAAGCCATCGGCAATTCATATGCCCACCCCAACATCCCACCGGGTCAGGCTGTAACAACTTGGCAGCGCGAGTTTCAAAATGGCAATCGAGTCAAGGAACCATTTGCCGACCACTCTTATCTCGCCAACAAAGCACTCTGGGATGATTACTTTTTCTCATCTATTTCTCCAAAACCTGGAGAATCCGGGGCGTTTCCAGAAGATAAAACCGTCGAGGAGGTTGCTAATGAGTTTTTCTTTGAACAGCAAGCGCTGCCCAACCCCCGGATTGTACCTGACTTTGCAGGCATCAACCAAACTCGTTTGGACAGCTTATTTGTTGATTACGATCAATTCAAGGGCGGCTTTGCCGACAAAATTGCAACTCACTTGTTGGTGGAAGGACCATTCAACGTCAATTCAACCTCTGTAACGGCGTGGAAGGCACTTTTTTCCAGTCTCAAGGGTCAGTCGATTTCCTATTTCGACGCGGAATCAGCACTCGTGGTCGGCACCAACCTCGACTTTGATAATACTGAGGGCGTACCGATCCCCGGCGGCCCGCTTCCGAATGGCAAAGCCTATGAGGGCAGTTCCACTGATCCGAGTGATCCAGAGCAATGGACTGGCTTCCGCGAACTGACTGAAATCGAAATAGAAGAACTGGCAAATGCCATGGTGGCCCAAGTCAAGCTTAGAGGACCGTTTCTATCGCTGTCTGAATTCATTAACCGACGTCTAGACACAAACAACGCAGACGACATGGCTTTAAAAGGTGCGCTGCAAGCGGCAATCGATGATCCTGCAGTATCGATCAATGGTGGATTTATCAACAACAGCCTGCGCGAATTCACGAGCACAGAAACAACTTTTATGAGTGGTGTCGCATTCCCCAAGGCATTGGAAGGGCCGATTGCTTATGGCAGTGCCGCCTATGTGGATCAGGCGGACCTGTTGAAAAACTTCCCCGCACAGTTGACGCCCCGAGGCGACACCTTTGTCATCCGTGCCTATGGCGATGCACTGGATGGCCCGGGGCAGAATGTTCAGGCCAGGGCCTGGTGCGAAGCTGTCGTCCAGCGCGTCACCGAATATGTCGATCCATCCTCCGATGAGGCCTACGAAAAACAATCTGCACTCGTTTCAGAAGCCAACAAAAACTTTGGCCGCCAGTTCAGGGTCGTCAGCTTTCGCTGGCTTAGCGCATCTGAAATTTAAAATCTTGTTTTACTCATCGCCGTAGTTTCATTTTTGCCAATTAATCTCATGACTGCTCCTCGTTGCCCACTCCTCATACTCCTGGCGACTTACGCACTCAGCGTCCTGCCCAGCGCGGCTCAAAATGAATCGATGGTCACACTGCAGTTTCTGGCCTTTCCAAAGCAGCTACGCCCCGCAGCCGTCGAACTTTTAGTGGGCGAAAAAAAGACTATAAAAGTTCAAACCCCTGGAAACGAGTTATCTCCCACATATGAAGTGCCCCGTCTCGGCACCATTGTGGTCGGTGAAACTGTTGAAAATGCAGAGGGCAAGCCGGTATTCCAAATCTATGGCAGAGCCAATATGATCGATGCCTCGAAACAAATCGTACTACTATTCCGGAAGGGATCCGAGAATAGCGATGGCTTCGCGGTGCTGCCTATTGACGGTGATCTATCGAACTTCGGTGGGGGTAATTATTTTTTTATTAACGCCTCTAAGATTAACATAGCAGGCAGAATTGGTGACAAAAAATTCGAACTCAACCCTGGCCAAAGAAAACTCATCCAACCGGCAGCCACCCACGAAGGTGGGGGATGTCAGGTCACGTTTGCCTACCAAAGGGATGAAGGTTGGAAAATATTCAAAGACACCCGCTGGACAACGAATCAAAGATACCGGTCCATGATTTTTTTCCATCAAGACCCGCAGAGCGGACGAATCATGGTCTCCCCGATAGTTGACTTACTACCCTACCAACCTCTGAAAACTGGCTAACTCGCCACCTTAACAGTCGCGCGTCTATGGCTGAATTGCAGATGGCACCTCTTACTTTATTTCAATTTACGTCATGAAACGTTTTACTCTCATATTGCAGCTCTGTTTCATATGCCTGCCAGTAGTCTCAGCAGAGCCGCTAAATGAGCATGTGCAGGATTTTGAACAAAAATCCCCGGATCATGATCATGCACCCATAAACAAAACGAGTATGGAGGATCACTTGCCGGATAGCGACACAAGCAAGCCCCCCCTGGCCGATGTATCTGAGGCAGTTTCACATCCTCTGGAAAATAATCCCAACCATGCTTTCCTTGAGCACATCCCTGAAGGCTGGGAAATGTCAGATCTCATTGGCGGGAGTTACTTATTCATCAATAACTCAAAAATGAAGGTCGCGGGAGAAATCGGTGACAGTAAATTCGAGCTCAATCCCGGTGAAAAAAAGCTGCTCCAGCCTATGGCCACTCATACCGGGGGAGGATGCCAGGTCACTCTGTCATACCTGCGAGGAGAAAAGTGGAAAGTCTTTCGCAACACCCGCTGGACCAACAACGCCAGATATAGATCCCTCGTCGTTTTTCACGAGAATGCTGCAAATGGACGACTCATGGTTTCAACGATCGTTGATCTATTACCCTATGAACCTTTAAACAGCAATTGAGCCGCACAACAAATTTATTTACTTTACCTGCAACTTAGCCGGAAAGTTGCACTAATTTATAATTTCCACCACTCTTTAAACCCATGAAACGCCTCAGATTCCTGCTACGCCCCTCTATGGCATTCGTCACAGTGCTTACCTTAAGCCTCTTCAATAACCATGCCTACGCAGTGCGCCTGCTCAATGAGAGCTTTGAAAATTTCGATTCAAATAATGACCCTATCGGCTGGCAGGCGACTGGCCACCCGAACTACCTGCGCGTAGCGAACGAAGCTGATGACAATTGGACCACCCCTTACAGTGAACACGCGATGTCAACCTACAGTAACGGAGTTGGCACGAAGATGGTCGGTAAAATCCCATCTGGCAATACCGCAGATGGCGACTATACGGTAAAATTCAACATCTCTAGCTCCGCTGCGATAGGTGAATACCGCGCGGAACTGTGGGTGAATGATTACTTGGCTGGCTGGACGCTGCTGGGTTGGACTGAGGGAGATACCGACGGCAGTAAAGATTTTTCGTTTACCGATGAGATTACTTGGCGCTACGAGTATCAGGATTGGGTTCACCCAGATTTTGGATTTTCTACAATCTCGGGCGCAGATTTACAAATTAAGCTTATGCAGGACCCCAACCGCACCAAATGGCAACACACTCCGGTTTGGGACAACGTCATCGTGGATTACGTCCCGGATCTCGACACGCAAGCCCCCACCCTGGTCAACATAGCAGATGATAATGAGGGCATCACCGTAATTTCCACCAACCAAACCGTGACCTACACGGTGACCTTTAGTGAAGCGATTAACCCTGCTACGGTGGATGCCTCAGATTTTGGAAACGCCGCAGCCGCCACAACTACCATCCAGTCCGTTAACCCGACCGACGACGAAGCGGTCTTTCTGGTCGAGGCCTTTGCCACCACCGAGGGCAACATGCGCTTAAGTATTTTGCAAGGGGCCGTCATCGAGGATGCTTCGGCAAATTCAATGAATACTACGAATTCACTGCAGGACAATGTCACCTTCACTGTCGACGCCAGCATCCCCACCATTCTGCCTTCTGACTTTGTTGATGACCAGAACGGTGGCCCCATCGCCGAAGATACATTGGTGACCTATACGCTGACTTTCAGTAAAGATATGAATGCGGGCAGCGTCAGTGCAGCCGACTTCGGCAATGCGGGCACTGCTCCGATCACCTTCGGCACGATCACCGAAACAACGCCCGGCGTGTTCACCGTTCAGGTCACCCCGACGGGTTCCGGCACACTGCGGTTACGGATTAATCAAAATTCCCTGATAACGGCGGCCGACGGCGGACAGCTGAGCACCAGTTCTGCGATCGTGGACGACACCACCATTATTGTGGACTCAGTGCTGCCGACTTTAACCGACATCAAGGACTACGCTGCCAGCAGCCCGGTCGCGGCGGGTGCACTTTTGACTTATGAAGTGTTCTTCAGTGAGGCGATGGATTTGTCCTCAATTGATGCCTCCGACTTCGGCAACGCCCTCACCTCGGGCGCTGCACCGTTCACGATTGATTTGATTGACGAAGCTTCTCCGGGGGTGATCCGTATCGAAATCACCCCCACCGGAGCTGGATCAATCCAACTACAAGTCAATCCCGGCGCGGTCCTGACCGATACCACCGGCAACGAACTGAATACGACCACGGCCATTATTGATGACGTCATCGTCACTGTGGCAGCCGCAGGCACGGACCCCTACGACACCTGGTCGGGTGGCAGCGCAGCGTTTGGTGACGACGCCAATGGCGACGGCATCACTAACGGCATGGCCTGGTTCCTCGGAGCCAATAATCCGACCGAGGACGCCTTGTCGCTGCTGCCCACCGCCAGCGTCAATGCCTCCGGCGACCTGATTCTCAGCTTCCGGGCTCTGAAAACAGCCAACCGGGGTGGCTATGTGGCCAAGGTTCAATTCAGCAATGACATGGGCGCTACGGATCTTTGGACGAATAACGAAGCTGAGATCCCCGACACCAACTCCACTGTGAACGGGGTCGTCTTCGACACCACTGACGCCGGCGACTATATCGATGTGACCGCGACAATTCCAGCCAGTAAAGCCAGCGCCTCAGGCGGCTTATTTGGTCGTCTGCTGGTGGAGTGATCCAACCCCTAACACACTCCGACCTGTAGGCAACTTCCGGCCCTACATCATCGATTCCGCTGTTTAAACCATTTACGGAACTCGCCGCCCTGGAATTTCGGCAGCTTGCGTGCGGCTTGCCAGGCTTTGGCAGAGGGGTGGGGGATCATCTCGGTGGGAATGTAATTCATACTGTGGCCCATCGAGAGGGCGGTTTTCCACATGGCGGGCTGGGAGCAGAGCGTCGCCCACAGCACAAGATTGGGGGTGCCTTTCATGGCTGCACTGGCGCCTTCGCGCTTGGCTTTATCGCGCAGGCGCAGCAGCAGGTCGGGGATGGGGATATTGACCGGGCAGACTTCGTTGCAGGCGCCGCAGAGGCTGGAGGCCTTGGGCAGGTCGGCCAATTCGGGGAAGCGGTTACCCGCCAGCAGCGGACTGAGCACGGCACCGACGGGTCCGGGATAGACACTGCGGTAGGCATGGCCGCCGGACTGACGGTAGATCGGGCAGACGTTCAAACAGGCCCCACAGCGGATGCAGCGCAGGATTTCGCGGCAATCGCTGGCCAGCACTTCCGTGCGCCGGTTATCGACAAAGACGACGTGCATCGCTTCCGGGCCGTGCGGCTGGCTGGCCGCGCGGGGACCGCCCACAAATTGGTTGTAAACGGTCAGCTGCTGGCCGGTGCCGGAGCGTCCAATCAGGTTGAGGAAAAGTCCGAGGTCGCGGTCAGTCGGCACCAGTTTTTCGATGCCCACTACGGCGATGTGTATGCGGTTGGCGGCCATACAGAAACGGGCGTTGCCCTCGTTGGTCACCAGTACAATGCGGCCCGACTCGGCGGAGACGAAGTTGGCCCCGGTCAGACCGACATCGGCGTCGAGGTATTTTTGGCGCAGGTATTTGCGGGCACGGCGGGTGATGGTTGCCGGATCGTCATTGTAATCGCCCAGGCCTTCACGCTCAAAGCTTTTGGCGATCCCGCGCCGGTTCTTGTGCACGATCGGGGTGACGATGTGTGAGGGGTGGTCGCCGTCGATTTGCAGGATGAATTCGCCCAGGTCGGTCTCGACGACGTCCTTGCCGTTTTTTTCGAGGTAATCGAGCAGGTAGATCTCTTCCGTTACCATGCTCTTGGATTTTACCATACTATGGGCACCGCTTTCGTTCATGATGCGCAGCACGGTGGCGTTGGTGGCCTCTTCGTCGCTGGCGAAATGCACCTGCACACCATTTCTTTGAAAAGCCGCTTCCACCTGCTCCAGGTAGTGGTCGAGATGCTCCAGCGTGTGCTGCTTGATCTGCCCGGCGACTTCGCGCAGTTTGTCCGAGTCTGGGTAGTCGCGCTCCAGTGCGGCGTAGCGGCGCTCGGACTTGAGCTTGGCTCCCATGAAGTTGGCCTCGTGCACCTCGGGGTCGAGGTCGCGGGCGACGCGGTCGATTTGTTGCAGTGTTTTCATGTCAAATCAGGCCGGCATTCCGGAGCGAGTCGCGGAGGATTTGCGCGACATGCAAGCGTTTGACCGGCATATTCTGTTTTTGCATCATGCCGCCGAAGTGCATCATGCAGCCCATGTCGGCTGCTGCGACCACATCGGGTTGGCAGGCGGTGAGCTTCTCGATCTTGAGTGTGCCCATGCTGTTGGAGATATTGGGAAAGCTGACGGCAAAGGTGCCTCCGAAGCCGCAGCATTGCTCGGTCTCGTCGATGGGCTCGACCGTCAGGCCTGCGATGGAGCCGAGCAGGGTGCCAATGGCGGCGCCACTGTTGGAGCCGCGCAGGTGGCAACTGCGGTGCACCGTGATTTTGGCCGGGTATGTGCCGGGCCATTCGGTCACCCCGAGGCCGTTGACAATGAAGTCCATCAGCTCCCAGGTGCGGGCGGCCAGTGCCTGGATTGTTGGCAGGTCAGCTTCCTTCTCAAATTCCAGCGGCGCTCCGTGAAAGATCATGGCGGCACAGGAACCCGAGGGCACAATGATCGGCTTCTCTCCGGCAAAGACTTTCGCGGTGTGCCGCACAACCTTGCGCGAACTGGTCCAGTCGCCGGCGTTAAAGGCGGGCTGGCCGCAGCAGGTCTGCCCGTCAGGCAGCTCGATCTCGCAGCCGAGATATTCGAGGATTTCAACTGTTGCCTGTGCGACGTCGGCATAGAATGCGTCGCAGAGGCAGGTCGTCATCAGTTGCACGGATTTGCCGGTCGGGCGGTTGGGAGGCGTATGCAGCAGGCTCATGGAATTTTACACGCAGTATTCACATTAAGTAGTAATGCTCAACTTTAATCCTTAATGTATCTTCGTCAAACTCTGGCGCCGGATCCCTGCCGCCCGAGTCATGGATTAAGCCATCCAACTAGCGCGATTACGTCCTGCGGTGCAAGTTGCGGCTGTAGCGTCTTGCGGCGGCCGGGGTTGTTGTGCGGGGGCCAGGGCCTGGTGGACGTTCCTGCGGTGCGGGGACGCACCTGCGCTACCTTTGGGACGCATCTGCGCTACCTTAGGGACGCATCTGCGCTACCTTTGGGACGCATCTGCGCTAGCGGTGCCTGGGCAGGAAGAAACCGCGTTGCCGGTCACTGATCGGAATACCGGCTTTTTCCATCACTTGCAGCAGGTCCTCCCAGTGCAGGCGTTTTTTGGCGTTGGGATTGGCATCCGACTCGGCTGCCAGCAGGTAAGCCGGGTGGAAGGTGATCATCAGCGGGGTGTCGGCGAATTGATGCCAGGTGCCGCGGATAGAGCCCATGCGGCGGCCAGGATCCGGCCCGAGCAGACCGGTGACGGCGGAATTGCCCAGTGCCACGATCACCTTCGGCTGCACAATCCGGATCTGTGCCTTGAGATACGGCAGGCAAAAATTCATTTCCTCAATTGTCGGCGACCGGGTGCCGTAAGATTTATCGTGCTCGGGGCGCCATTTCAAAATGTTGGCGAGATAGACCTGCTCGCGCTGCAGCCCCATCGCCTGGATAATTTTGGTCAACAACTCGCCCGCTTTGCCCACAAAGGGTTCACCGGCGATTGCCTCATCGGTTCCGGGGGCTTCGCCGCAAAAGAAAATAGCCGCGTCCAAGCTCCCGCTGCCAAAGACCACTTTGCCGTCTTCGCTCAAGTGCTCGTTGCAGACGGGACAGTTTTCCACCCGATCCTGCAGCCAGGCCAGCTGCGTGTCGGGGTCGCCGTCCGGTAATTCAAATTCCGGCGCTTGCTGCGGAATGGGCTTGGCCGTCCTGGATGTGGTGGACGCGGGTAACGCATTTTTTTGGGTGGGCGGCTGCTTGGAGTCAATCAGTGCGTCCAGTTCTTGGATCGTCCCGGTGGTGACTGCCGGCTGCACCGGCGCGGCCTGCTGGGGCGGGACCGGCTGCAGCAGGCTGAGCGTCGATTCATCGACAAAGACGTGCTCCACTCCTTCCTGCTGCAAGCGGCACAGTTCAGCATGGATGGCACTCAGGGCTACGGATGACATGCCGTCAAATTTGCTTAAGCTGTCCGTGCCGTCGAGTTTGTTTTCGAAAACTTATTTTCCATCCTGCGGATCGAGAGCGTCGCGCAGGCCGTCGCCTATGAAGTTGAGCGAAAAAATCGTCAGCGAAAAGAAAAGGCCGGGGAAGATCAGCTGCCAGGGATAAACATCGATCTTCAGCGACCCGGAGTGAATCAGCGTGCCCCAGGAGCTCATGGGTGGCTGCACGCCGAGGCCGAGGAAGCTGATGACGGATTCCAGCAGAATGACAGCCGGTATGGTAAGCGTGGTATAAACAATGACTGGCCCCAACAGGTTGGGTAGTATGTGGCGGCGTAATATCCGGGCGGTGTTGACTCCATTGACGCGGGCCGCATCGACGAAGCTCAACCTGCGCAGCGCCTTGGTCTGCCCGCGCACGATGCGCGCCATGGTGAGCCACTCAACTGCGCCGATCGCTAAAAAAATCAGGTAAATACCACCGTCTTCGATCAGCACCGTCAGCAAAATCACGATGATCGTGAAGGGCAGCGCGTAGAGCGTATCAACGCAGCGCATCATTATGCTCTCGGTCCGGCCTCCGGCGTAGCCGGCCAGCATGCCGTAGGCCACGCCGATGATGAGCGCCACTGCGGTGGCGGTAAAGCCGACACCAATGGAGATGCGACCGCCCACCAGGGTGCGCACCAGTATGTCGCGCCCCAGATCGTCGGTGCCGAACCAGTGCTGCCAGCTGGGCGGCTGCGCCCCGTAGGCCAGGTTGGTGGTCGCGTAAGTATGCGGGCTGAGCAGCGGACCGATCAGGCAGAGCAGGCAAATGGCGGCAAAGACCAGTCCGCCGATGCGCGCCATGCGGTTGCGGCACAGGCGCTCCCAGGCATCGCGCTCCAGCGAGCGGGCCTCCGACGCGGCGGATTCCCGGGTGTGTTTAGTCCTCATGACGGGTGCGCGGGTTCATCCACATTTGAATCAGATCCACCAGCAGGTTAAACAGAATGATCCACACCGCGTAAAAGAGCACTGTGCCCATCACCAGCGTGTAGTCCCGGTTAAAGGCGGAGTTCACGAAAAACATGCCCAGCCCCGGAATGAAGAAGATCGTCTCAACGATAAAGGAGCCGCTGATGAGTCCAGCCAGCGCCGGACCCAGGTAGGCGACCACCGGGTAGAGGGCGCTGCGCAGGGCGTGCCGCAGCACCACCAGCCGCTCGCTCAGACCCTTGGCCCGCGCGGTGCGGATGTAGTCGTGGTGCAGCGTATCCAGCATTCCACTACGGGTCAGCCGCGCGATGTAGGCCCCGTAAAAGAGTCCCAGCGTGAGCGCGGGCAGCAAGCGGTCGCTGGGCACCGACCAGCCCAGTGGATTGAACCAGCCCAGCCCGGAGCTGAAGACCAGCAACAGCAGCGGCCCCAGCACGAAGGTGGGCAGGCAGATGCCGACCATGGCGACACCCATCAGGGCAGTTTCGGCGGCTTTGCCATGCTGCAGGGCCGCAATCACCCCGATCGGGATGCCCAGTGCCAGCGCGATCAGCAGCGCCCAGCCACCCAGCTCCAGCGAGACAGGGAAACTTTGCGAGATGATCTCATCCACCCGCCAGCCCGCGTATTTATAGGAGGGCCCCAGATCGCCCTGCAGCAAACTGCCGAGGAAGCGGACATATTGCTGGTGCAGCGGCAGGTTGAGCCCGTAGTGAGCCTCAATCTGAGCCCGCACCTCCGGCGGCACGGGTTTTTCTTCGTCAAAGGGGCCGCCCGGTGCCAGATGCAGCAGCACAAAGGTTAGCGTCGCAATCAGCCACAATGTGGGGATGGCCTGCAGCAAACGTCTGGCGATGAGGTGAAGCATTATGATCAATCAATCAATTCAACCGATTGATACGGATGATAGTCCAGAATGTTCGCATGCCAGCCCTGCACACTAGGGTGGATCAGGCGACTGGTGACGTAGAAGTAGATCGGGATTACCGGCAGCTCGGCCAGCAGGATGGCTTCGGCTTGCTGGAAGATCTCAAAGCGTCGATCGGGGTCCTGCTCGCGGGTCGCCTGCTCGATCAGGGTATCGTATTGCGGATTGTTCCACTTGGTATGGTTGTTGCCGTTGTCGGACTTACCGAGGCTGAGGAAGGTGTTGGGGTCGTCGTAATCTCCGAACCAGGCGGCGCGCAGGATGTCGAAATTGCCGGATTGGCGGGTGGAGAGATAGACCTTCCACTCCTGGTTGTAGAGTTTTACGTCGATGCCGAGTTCCTTGTTCCACATTTGCTGGATGGCGACCGCGATCGCGCGGTGCGATTCGCTGGTGTTGTAGAGAATTTCAAAGGAGGGAAAGCCTGTGCCGTCCGGGTAGCCTGCCTCGGCCAGCAGTCGGCGGGCGAGGTCGGGGTTGTAGCTGATCCGGGTCCGCGCAGTGTAACTGCCGCCGGTCCTGGGCGGTGTGAAGTGATAGGCGGGCTCCTGACCGGCTTTCAGCACATGCTCGGTGATGGCCTCCCGATCGATGGAATAGGCCAGCGCCTGCCGCACACGTGGATCGTTAAGCGGCTCGCGGGAGGTGTTGAGCATGTAATAGTAAACGCCCAGGGCGGTGTCGAAGCGCATGCGCTCGGGCATGTGCTGCCGATACCAGTCGATGCGGTGGGGCAGGATGGTGGAGCTGAGGTGCAGATGCCCGGCGCGAAAGGCGCGCTCCTCGGCATCTGCCTGAATCGGCAGAAAATGCACGCCATTCAGCCAAACGCTGTCCGGATCGCGGTAGCGGGGGTTCTTCTTCGCGTAAAGCGAACTGTTGATGCGCCAGCTCTCCAGGGTGAAGGGGCCGTTGCCCACGAAATTCCCCGGCTTGGTCCACTCCGAAATGCGTTGCGTCATCCCGCCATGCTTTTCTATGGTGGGCGGATGTACCGGCCACCAGGTGTAGTGCGTGAGCAAACTAAGGAAATAGGGCGTCGGTTGATTCAGCTCGATAATCAGTGTGGCGGGGTTCGGCGCACGGGCACCGACCTGAGCGAAATCCTTGGTGTCACCTTTATTGTAGGCCTCGGCATGCTTCATGTCGAAGAGCATGTAGGCGTAGGGTGCCCCCAGCGCGGGTGAAAGAATGCGCTGGAAGGAGTAAAGGAAATCCTGTGCCGTGACCGGATCGCCGTTGCTCCAGCGGGCCTGCGGGTCGAAGTGGAAGGTGTAGGTCTTGCCATCCTCCGATATCTCCCAGCTGCGCGCCACACCCGGACGGATCTCCATCGTCCGGCTGTCCAGCGTGGCTAAGCCTTCAAACAGCGCGACGGTAACATGGAGCTCCGTCAGCCCGGTGATCAGATGTGGGTCCAGTCCGGCCGGTTCGGTGCCAATGCCGAAATAGAGCTCACGCGCAGCGTTGCCGCGCGCGACATTTGTTATGCGCGCATCACAGCACGTGAAGAAGAGGCTGATCGTGCACAAGAGGAGGTGGATGTGATGGTGACGCATCTTGCGCCATTCAGAAGTTGTCCCGCGAATTGACAAGTCGGATTCCCAATTAATCGAGGGCAGCGCGACCGCAGCCCGTGCGGATTACCTTGCGGCAGAGTTTGTCAAGGCAGCGCGACCGCGTCCCGCAGCGCACCTTGCGGCTGTGGCGTCCCGAGGCGGCCGGGTTTATTGTGAGGCGGCCGCGCCGGGCGGACCTTCCTGCGCTGTGGGGACGGCACCTGCGCGAGTGTGATCATGACTATACCGCAAGTTACCCCGCACTTAAAATACGAGACAATTGTCATCCGCCGGGGTCTTTTCTGTTGACCTTCCGCGACCACGCACTTTCATCCGCTATTTTCAAGGAGAGGTGACAGAGTGGCCGATTGTGCATCCCTGGAAAGGATGTGTGCTGGAAACGGCACCGAGGGTTCGAATCCCTCCTTCTCCGCCATATTTTATCGACTATTGCATCGGATTTGCCATTCTGAAATGGCAAATCCGATAAGCAATGGCAAAATCAAAATTCAAGATCACTCAATTCAAGAATCCAAGTGGCGCGGTGGCGTGGCGCTTGTCCGGGACGCTCAACGGGAAGCGCATCCGCGAAAATTATAAGACCCGACCGCAGGCGGTCGCCAAGCGTCAGGAGTATGACGTCGAGGTTCTGAACGGTGAGCCGGAAGGCCAAACTATCTGGACGACCCTCACCCACAAAGAAAATCGCGACGCCATCGCGGCGGTCAACCAGCTTAAGAGCCGCGGCTCTAAATACTCGCTGAGTTTCGCGGTCAATTATTTTCTCGAACACTATCGCGCACCGAAGGCGGACATGGCGGCCGGTGATGCCGCCATGGAGTATCTTGAGCAACGCGACCGCGACTGTCTGCGCGGGTTCGTCTCCATACTCCAGTTTAAATCGATCCGGTTTGAGATGAATTGGTTCAAGGTGTGCTTTGGTGACCGTCCCATTGCGTCGGTCAGTCCCGACGATCTGCGCGACTATCTGGAAAAACCGAAAAACCAACCGACCAACCGCCGTAAACCGCCCGCCGTAACTTCTCTGAAGACCTGGAACAATCGGCGCGGGATGCTCAATACCTTCTGCCGCTACTGCGTTGAAAAAGGCTATCTGGCCGAAAATCCGATCAACAAGGTGCCCAAATATAAACAGAGCGTCCACAGATCGACGGCAGAAACGCTCAAGGCGGCTGAGGCTGAAAAGCTCATGCACTTCCTGGAGACCTACACGGGGCCGGAGAAGCGTCAGGCGCGCTGCCGCCAGCCGGAGGGCTTTCTCGTGCCGTTCTTCGCTTTGGCTTTGTTTGGAGGCATTCGCCTGGATGCCCAGCACGGTGAAATCAGCAAAATCGAATCCAAAGACATTGACCTGGAAACGAATGTCATCCGTATCGAGCCGACCGTATCGAAGGTCAACGAAAAGCGGATCGTGAAAATCCAG
>Ga0100401_1002376_pt1 | contig 14882 bp, 3 predicted proteins | sample CryGeymeta201525_FD_80421 | JGI IMG/M metagenome (GOLD analysis project Ga0100401, IMG submission 80421) | Groundwater microbial communities from Crystal Geyser aquifers in Utah, USA - Crystal Geyser metaG 2015-25 | ecosystem: Environmental > Aquatic > Deep subsurface > Groundwater | place: USA...
CAAAATTGAATTTACAATGCTGACATTTAATTCGATATCATCTTTGTGGGTAATTTCTTTCCAATTTATCTTGTTTAATTCTTCTTCCGAATATCCCACAATTTTACAAAATGCATTGTTTACAGATAATTTGCCATCAATTGAAGTAACAGACTTCCCAACCACTGAGTTTTCGAAGAAATTGCGGAATTTTTCTTCACTTTCTTTAAGTGCTTTGTTCAGCTCCATTTGCTCCATTTTCTGAAAAATTGTTTCGCTGATGAGCCGGGTCATGTTCAGCAAAAAATCCATTGCGACCTGAACTTTTTCTTTTGAAACAACAGGAACCTTTCCAAGCGCATCCATGTATTTTTTTTCATCAAACCCATATTTTTCGGCTTGCTTTTTAAAAAACTTATGATCGGGTTCTTCAAAAAAGAATTGACCGGAAAACAGGTTGGCAATATGTTCCCCGTTGATTACAACAGGTACGGCCACATCAACCAATCCGTTTAAACATTTGTAGAAATGATATTTTTCACCCCCGGTTAATTTCCCGGCTAATTCGGTATCGCTAATGGTACACTTTTTTGCAGTTTCGGGATGGATGCGGTGAAATTCGGTACAAATTTGTCTCCACCCCGATTTGGACAAAACCTTTCCTTCAAGGCCGATAATAGCCGTTACAAACCCTGTTGTTTTGTTGAAACCTTCGAGCAATATATCAACTTTATCAAAATCAATTAATTCCAGAAGTTTACTTTTCATTTGATGATTTATTTCAATAAATATTTTTGAACCAGCCCTGTTAATTCAGCTTTGTTAACGGGCTTTGCAATATAATCATTTCAACCGGCTTCCATTGCTTTTCCCCTGTCGCTGGCATGGGCAAAAGTTGTTAGGGCAATAATTATTACTTCAGTTTTAAATTGCCGGAATACCATTTTTAACTGTTACTTTATCCGGCGGCTCAGCAATACAAGGTAATGTGAAATAAAATGTTGAGCCAATCCCTACCTCACTTTCCACCCGGATTTTACCACCGTTTTTTTCTGTAAATTCCTTGCATAGCAAAAGTCCCAATCCTGTGCTGGGTTCACCTTCGGTACCTTTGCGGTTGGTATGAACATCAATGCGGAATAAATTTTCAATTATATTCCGGCCCATTCCAATACCGTTGTCCTGAATGGATATTTCGATATTATTACCGGTGGCAACCTTCGCCAAAAGGGTGACTTTTCCTCCTTTGGGCGTAAACTTTACGGCATTAAAAACGAGGTTGCGGATAACAGTCTGAACCATATTTATGTCAACGAAAACCAATAACCCATCAGCAATATCAGTTGCTATTTCAATGTCTTTACTTTTGGCAGTTTCATAGATCATATCAATACTACTTCTGACAACTATACCCAACTGAATTGCTTCGGGATTGAAAGGGAACGCCCCCTGTTGAATTTGTGACCATTCCAACAGGTTTTCGAGCAAATGGTACAGATTTTTAGCAGAATTGCTCATACTTACTGCAATTTTCTGGACCTCTGCCGGAGTGAGGCTTGGCAATTCTTCGGCCATTACCTGCGTTAATCCTAAAAATCCATTAAAGGGGCCTTTCAGGTCGTGGGCAATGATGGAAAAGAATTTGTCTTTCTCGGCATTACTGCAGATAAGCTCTTCGTTTTTAAGTTTAATTTCTTCCTGGATTTGCCTGCGGATGGTTACATCGCGGCCAATCCCCACAATGCCGGTAATATTTCCAACTTCATCTTTCAAAGGTAGTTTTGATGTAAGCAGCCATCTTTTCCGTCCGTTATTATCCATTACAAATTCTTCCCTGTTAATCACCGGCTGGCCTGTTTGTAAAACCATTTGGTCGTCGGCATAGAACGCTTCTGCGAGTTCTTTTGGATAAAGATCGAAGTCGGTCTTGCCTAAAATTTCAGTCTCAGAAGTTACTTGGGCATAACGTAATTCGGTATGGTTGGCAAGTGTTTTACCACCGGCTGTGTCTTTGCAATAAATTGAATCCGGAATATTGTCAATTACCGTACGTAACAATAACCTTTCTTTTTGTAATTTCCCTTCGGCCTGCCTGCGCTCAATTGCCAGGGCTATCTGGCTACCAACAGAATCGAGGAATTGAAGATCATGTTCTGAATAGACATTTTCCTTTTCATAATGTTGAAGAACTAAAACGCCTATTATTCCGTCGGGTGTTTTCAACGGCACACCAATCCACGAGGGTGAAGGGTAACCAATTAACTCCACTTCGTTTTGTTTTTCGAGCTGTTTGAATAATTCAGGAGTAATAAGTAAAGGTTTCCCAACGCGTAATACATACGCGGTACAACTTTTAGCCAATTCCACAGGTTCGGGTGTTGTATCGAACTGATCGACATAATATGGAAAGCTAAAAAGCCCGGTATTTTTATCGTACAGCGCTACAACACAATTTTCGGCATAGAGCACTTTCCCGAGCGAATGATGTATTGACCTCATCAAATCATTGAGATTTTCGGTCGTAGCCACACTTTGCGAAATCTCATAGATTACCTGGCGTTTAAATTCTTCATGTCTGCGATCGGTAATATCCCTTAATATCCCTTCGTGGAAAAGTATTTCTCCATTTTCGCCGAGGATATACCAGCCATGATCTTCGACCCAGATTTCTAAACCATCCTTTTTTTTAAGGCGGAAAATACCCAATTCCTCGAGCTGTTCCTCCAACGTAAGGCTTTCGCGGTCGCCTGGTTCAAAATACAATTGCGACTTAATATCAATGGCCAAAAGTTCCTCTTTACTCTCATAACCCAACATTTTAACCATGGCAGGATTTACCTCTACAAATTTTCCTTCGTGGGTGCTTCTGTACACCCCATCGGGCATTTTCTCCACTAAATTGCGGTAAACTGTTTCGCTTGCCTGCAAGGCCAATTTTGCCTGTTCTATCTCATTGATATTATTGGAAATCCTGTTTCTGTCTTCCATCACTTTACCCCTTAAAATATTTCTGTATCATCCCCACCAAATCAGCCATTTTTATTGGTTTTGAAATATAATCGTTACATCCCGCCTCTATTGCCTTTTCCCTGTCGCCGGCCAAAGCATAAGCTGTAAGAGCAATAATTATTACTTTGGTGTTAAATTGCCTGATTTGCCGGGTGGCCTCGTAACCACTCAATTCGGGCATTTGAATATCCATCAGGATCAGATCAGTATCCGGATTATTGCGGCAGGCTTCCACTGCTTCCCTTCCGTTTTGTACTTTTATAACTTGTTTCCCAAATTTGCGGGCGCCAATCGAAATAAATTCGATGGAAGGTTCATCGTCTTCGGCAATGATTATTTTCAACCCCGAAACTTCGGGATTAACCTGAACATCTTTTGCCGGGTTTATAATTTTTACTGTGTTTTCTGATTCATGACTGGCCGGAATTGGCAGGGTGAAATAAAAAGTACTGCCCCCCGACTTACCGTCCGACAGGTTTTCTTCTTCACTTTCCAGACTTATTTTGCCTCCCAGCATTTCAATGTAAGCTTTCGAAATTGATAATCCCAGGCCTGCTCCCTGCCGTGCCATTTTATCCAGGATATCGGCCTGGACAAAACGTTCGAATATGGCTTCCTGCCGGTCTTTTGGAATTCCGATACCGGTGTCTTTTACGTAAAATTGTAAATGTGAATGGTTTGGTTGACGGTTATACCCAAATTCGATGAAACCGGTTTCTGTGTATTTCAGGGCATTTTTTACCAAATTAGTTAGAATGGCATAAAATTTTTCGCTATCGGTTGTTACAAACGCTTCTTTGTTTGGTAAACCGGGTTTACAGATTAGTTTAATGTTTTTGGCTTCAGCTTCAGGAGTAAAAAATGTAAGAATTTGATCTAAATACTCATTGACATTTATTGCGGAATTTTTGACTTTCATCTGCCCCGATTCTATTTTCGAAATATCAATAATATCATTGATAATATTAAGCAATCGCTTTCCGCTTTTCTCAATAATACTGATAAAATACTTTTGCTGATCATTAGGCAGATCGGGTTCTTTGAGCAGTTCGGTAAACCCGAGGATACCGTTCATTGGTGTGCGGATTTCGTGGCTCATATTGGCCAGAAAGGCTGATTTTAGGCGGTCGCTTTCTACGGCGTGTTCCTTGGCAATAATTAGTTCGGAATTGATATTTTTCGCATCAGTAATGTCAGTTTTAATGGCAACAAAATGGGTAATTTCATTTTTACTATTCGCAATTGGCGTAATAATGGCATTTTCCCAATACATTTCCCCGTCTTTTTTACGGTTATAAAACTCTCCTTCCCAGGTAATCCCCGATTTAATTGTATTCCACATTTCTTCATAAAACTCAATTGTGTGATATTCCGATTTTAAAATCCGGGGAGTTTTTCCGATGTATTCTTTGGGTGAGTAGCCGGTTAGTTTGGTAAAAAATGGATTTGCATATTCAATGTTTCCATTGTTGTCGGTGATAACCACTGATATTTCTGATTTATCGATTGCGGTTTTCAGTTTCATCAGTGATTCTTCTGCCTGCCTGCGTTCCTTTTCGCTTTCAATAAATTCAAGGGCATAAGAAATATCAGATGCCATTTCTTCAAGCAGTTTAAATTCAGCCTCATTAAAAAAATCGATTTCCCCCGAATATATCATGTAAACGCCAATGGTTTTACCAAATACGATGATGGGCAATGCTATTATAGACCGGAATCCATATTCCCGGGCTTTTTCCCTCCAGTAGAAAGTTCTGTCATCGGTTTCAATATTATTCGAAAAATTGAATTTCCCGCTTTTAATTGCCAGTCCGGCAGGGCCGGAATTAAGAGTTTCATTGTTCAGGTCGATATTAATATCATTTAAATATTTCCCTGTTTTACCAAATGAGGCCACAACATCAATTTTATTTGTTGCGGGGTTAACCATTCCAACCCACGCCATTTTGAATCCACCGTTTTTTACTGCAATGCAGCATACTTCTTCAAAAAGAAGCTGCTTGTCGCGAACCCGGATTATTGTTTTGTTGATGCTGCTTAAAACCGTATAAACCCGGGTTAATTTTTCAATCTGTATTTCGGCAATCTTGTGTTTGGTAATGTCCTGAAATGAACCAAATAAACCAATAGTTTTCCCCCTGACGATTTTTGTTTTTCCAACCACATTTACCCAGCGTTTATTTCCTTTTGCCGTAGTCACTTTCCATTCCTGCTCAAAGGGTTCACCAAATTCGACAGCACGCTTTATGGCAATTTTTGCTGAATGCCGAAAAGGTTCGTCAATGAATTCAATCCCTTCATGCACATCTGGTGTACCCTTCGTGGTATCAATTTCAAGAATGTTAAAGGTTTCAATAGTCCAGTTTTGAATTAAAGTTTTAACATTAAATGACCAGCCACCAATTTTGCCTGCCTTTTCGGTTTCGCGCTGCAATAACAACCTGTCGATTACACTTGATTCCAACAATTTTCGTTCGGTGATATTAATCATAGTAAGTAAGCAATTTGCCCCATTCTCGGAAATGATGCCTGTAATGTAAACACTCACCGGTATTTCACTATTCGTTAAAAGAGTCAACTCACAAGTTTCCTTTTCATGTCTGCTAAAAACTTTCTCAAGAAAATGGAAAAAGAAAAGTTTTGAATTATCGGAAACAAAAACATGAAACAGCAGGTTTATTAACTGCGACCGGGCTTTGCCTAATATTGCTGCACCTGCCGGGTTTAACCCCATAATTTCTCCTTTCGGCGATAGTATAAAATAGCCCGTAGGTGCAGAATCATACAATTCGATGTATTTTTTGGAAGCTAAAGCTGCCTTTTCATTTGCCAGAATCAGTTCCTCGTTTTGCATTTCCAGTTCAACCTGGTGTACCTCAAGTTCATGTATAAGTTTTAGCGTATCGGCTGCTGCAGAGACGTTGCATGCAACGTCGCTATCTGCAACGCCTGTACCTGCGCTTTCTTTACGAATTTTCAGCCGCTCTTCTGCCTTTTGACGGAGGTCAAAAGATTCATATTTGTTATTTTTTTTCATTACATTAATTTTATCTTCATTCCCCACAAATAATCGTTTACCAATTTTTTTACACTAAGTCTGTATCAATTCCATCTTCAGTAAAGAGAATAAGGTGTTTTACCAGGTTTTCATCAGTCGATAAATTCATTTTTTTACGAATACTATATCTGGTAAATTCTATAGTCCGGACACTACGGTTAGTTAACTCTCCAATTTCTTTACTCGAAATTTTCAACATAAGTAATTCGCATAATTTTAATTCGGTTAATGAAAGATGCGGGTATTTTTTTAACAACAATTTACTTAGTCCTGAAGTGAATGGAACTATCACCCTTTTTAAAGTATTTTTAGTTGGTTTCATATCTGTAAATAAAAAATATTAATCAAGTAGTTATTAAGTATAAACTTAGTATTGTTCGCTATTGATCAACGGAACCAAAGGACTATATTGAGGGTATGAAATGCTGAATTTAGGGTTGAAATTGCCTACTGCTGTTTTATGATCTCATATTAATCCTTTAACGTTATTTTTGCTCTTTCTTTCTTTGGTAATTATTCAAATTCAATATACAACCACCTTTTTGCTAATCCTTTGATTTTTAGTTTGTGCAAAAACAATAAACACCTGGCTGTTGGCATTTAACTGCAAGCGATGAATTGTATTTCCATTCAAACCTTTTTGTAAAATTGTTCTTCCCAGCACATCCACAACCTTTACCTCAGTAAGTTCGTCAACCAGAGTAAGGTCAATAACCAATACGCCACCGCTACTATAAATATGAGCAGGAAGTTCCCTGTTTTCATTTGCAGGAATTGCCCCAAAATGAATGATAAACCGGTTTTCGTTATCACTTTTCGAAGCGCTAAACCGGTAATCAGGTTCTAAAGTAATATCTGCAAAACCCCCGGTCAGTCGATCTTCAAGTATTGCAATATCAAAACCATGATTATCGAAATCGAAATTTATGGTGTAATCACCATCTATGCCAGCTTTAAATAGTAGAGGTACATGCGGATTAGCTGCTGTGTCACTCAAATACCGGATTGTAAAATTAGCCTCTCCCTCGGGAAGATAAAGGCTTGGCGCTGTTGTCACCGGGCTGAATAATTTGGCCGCGCCTGCTTTATTTTCAGGATATCCAAACAACAACCTCACTTCATCAAAAGTCTGGTCGCTTTCCGAATGTACCACTGCAATAAAACGATTTGGATCAATCCGGCCACTTTTCCATAAAGCAGTTGCATCATGTATTCGTACGTCATTAGTTGTTTCCAGGTTTCCGGCAGTTTGGGCCCTGACAAAGAACCCCTGCATTGCCGGAATGTACCGGGTTACTGCGTTCGTTCCAACTCCCGATGCATCAGCCGAATTATAAACGCCATAGTTTTCGGCTTCAGGGTTCCAAATCCACATGTCATTTCCACTGCCACTGGTAAACAGATTATTGCGTGTCCATCCCGAAGTTGCCGCCCAGTCGATGGAAGATGGATAAGGATTTCCGACTAAATTGAACCCCTGCAAATTTACATCAGTGCTTCCATCCGCAGTAAGACTGTATGAAACAGTGCCATTATTTAAATTACCTGCAAACGCTTTTGTTGCATTAGCTGCCTGAACCGAATACAAATAACCTCTGCCGGGAACGAAATTTGCAGAAGGATGCACCGTTGGCCAATTGGGAACCACAGTTGTATTTAACTGATATACCCAGCATAGCGCTGGTTCATCCCAGACATATAAATCGTAACCTGTGCCGTTGCCATATGTTCCTGAAGGCAGCCATGTGCCGCTAATTGTCTGTCCAACAACAGGTGAAGATAGAAAATGCCATGCTTCGGCAGCGCCGCTTATGTATCTTTTCATTGTTGCAGGTACATTATCGGAATTATGAATGAGCGATGCTGTTCCGGTTGCATTGGATTCCAACACAAAGCCTGCATTACCTGATGAATTTGAAGTAATGCCGTTTACAGTTAATGTTTTGCCAGCGTCAATTGTTAAACCGGCTGAATTTGATAATAGCAGATCGGCACCAACCGTTAAATCGTAGTAAGAAGTTGTAGTTGCGCTTCCCGATAATTTAAAATCTCCGATTATTTGAATAGAATTATCGGGCAGTGTTTTTGTTCCGCTTCCACTGAGAGCTAAATTGTAGTAAGCATAGCCTTCTCCAGGATCGATTACTTCTTGTGCTTTGCTGCCGTTATAACCTACCGTATTTGCATTTGTAATAAAATCGAGAACACAATTGCTGGTATTGGCAGTGAATGCCCCTCCTATATTAATTATAGTGTTTGTAGCAGGTTGAAAACTTGTTTTGTCGGATACCGTTAAATTATAGAAACTATTTGTTCCCGAAATAGTAACAGTTTCTGTTTCAATGCCATGTGCAAAAATGACTGTTCCGGTGCCAGGTGCGAAGGTTCCGTTATTTACCCATGCACCATTTGCACCCTTCACTGTTAATCGTCCGTTATCCACCGAATTTATAATTCCGCCACTCTCAATAATTACCTTACCGCATATTGCAGTTTCAGGGATGGAAGGGTCATACGTAGTTGTTGCAGCATCAGGTATTGTCACCACTGTTTCGTCTGAGGGTGCACCTTGTGGTGTCCAATTTGTTGCTGTAACCCATGATGTGCTCGTTGACCCATTCCAGGTAAGATTAAGGAGTTCATGTTCATCCACTACCATTTCTATTGCGCCGAAAACGGAAGCATAAACGCCCACATTTACATGGGATACCGAAACCCAGTTTTCGCTCACATTATAGTCCGACCGGCCATATTCAATGGTTAACGGGTAAGCATAAATATGCATAAACTGAACAAGTTTAGCTTCATCATGTCCATTGAGTTCTGAATTCAGGTAATGACTTTGCAACACGGCCTCTGTTCCACTCCCGCCTGTTTGAATGAAATCGTACACCCGTTTAATGGCACCTGTTCTCCATGAGGGGGCGTTGCCCAAGGTAACCTTCAGTCTCATTTCTGTAGGCAAAGTGCCAACATTTGGGAAATAAATAGTGGTGTACTCATTTCCCATGGTATAGGTTGTGTTGGAAACAATACTTGTCCTTTTGATAATACCTGATACATCACCTTGACCTGTGGTAATTGAGTTTGCGCCCATGGTCAGGTTATTGCTGCCCATATCCAGACTTCCTTTAACGGAGGAGGGGTTTGCACTTTGTAAATTCAGGATTCCGTCCACGGTAAAATCCCCACCGGCAGTTATGCCCCCTGCTCCATTGATGGACATGTTATTTATATTACCACTAAATAAAGAAGCAGGAAGTGTTATTGCTGCCGAATTCGCAAATGCCAAAGTTGCCGATGCGTTGCTGGCATCGATATTACCACTTGTTCGTACAGGTGAGTTTCCGGTTAGGGTCAATGTATTGGCAGCAATGGCGAGCGTGCCGGATGTTAAAGTAAGCGTTCCGTTTACAGTAATGCTTTCATTTCCCAATGTAACTCCGCCGGAACGGTTTATCGTAAGATTGTTAATTACCGGATTGCCATTGTACAGGTTGTTGTTTATTGTGATGGCATTTGTGCCTCCAAACGACAAGGAAGAGAGGCTGCTAACCTCAATGTATCCGCCTGGGCGATATGCTGTACCGTTAATTCCCAGGGTATTTGATCCTACAGTTAAATTGCCATTCAAAAACGACAACACGTTATTCACATTTACATCTGCCGCCATGGTTACACCCTGGAGATTGTTGACAGATAATCCATCAAAACTGGTTGCAGAGCTACCTGAAATTGTTTGTGCTGATGTGCCATTAAACGTAATGGTTCCCCCATTGGTTGGCGCGAATGTTCCATTGTTTTCAAAGTTCCCACCAAAGAAATGTTCATGACTACCCGTTATAAAAGTTGCACCATTATCAATGGTTGTATTTCCAAATACAACAATTGAATCAGCAGCTGTTGCAGAGGCAGTACCCGATACTGTAAAATTACCGTGGATAGTCAATGCCGAGGGAGGCATTGTTTTGGTCCCACTACCACTTAGTATCAGGTTGTAATATCCACTGTTACCTCCTATTCCCTGTGGATTATTAATGTTTTGATTAACTCCGTTCCATTCTACCGTGCTATTTACTGCCGACCAATCTGCCTTACTTTGTCCCAAAGTGCCGGCAGCAGTTCCTGCAATTCTAAATATACAGCCCGGAACAGGTACTAAACTTGTATAACCGGAAATCTGAACATTGTAAAAATTTGTTATACCTGATACAGTTACAAACTCATCTGTGACACCATGATTAAAAATAACCGTACCTGTTCCCGGAATAAATGTTCCTGAATTTATCCAGGCTCCGCCTGCGCCTGAAACTGTAATATTATAGGAATTGGCTGTGATTGAAGCACCAGTTTCAATTTCAATAGTTTTTGCAACAGCATTCGACGAAGCTGTTAATGATGGGTAGTAAGTTAGCCCCCCCGGTATTAATGCATCTTCGGTAGATAATGGCACATGTCCGCCACTCCAGTTTTGTGTTTGTTCCCATTCTGTTTCGTGACCTGCAACTTCGCCTTTCCAAGTATTTTTGGCTGTTAAAGTATAGGCCAATGCCATTTGCGACTCATCCAAATCATTCGTTGCCCAAGTTCCAAAAATAAGTCCTGTTAACCCAATAATATGATTCGTGAGGTCTTGGGTTGCTTTTCCATGTTCATGAGGTGTGCCACCGTCATAAGAAACAGACTTATGCCAAATAATAATTTCGTGTTCATCGTTATAAGACGGATCCAATTCAGACAAAAGGTATCGCATATTGATATTCGTCTGTGCAATTGAAGAATTATCGGAACAGGCAAACTGATAAAACCTTTTTACTTTGCCATTGGGAGATGGTGACCACAGAGTCCATGAAGGAACCGAACCAATGGAAACTTTAACACTAATCCAGGTCGGAGCTAAATTTCCATCAATAAAGTCAATAGTACTATATTGACTTCCAAAAGAATATTCGGTATTGACATTAAATGTATGTTCCCTTTTAATAATTCCGGTTACATCGCCTATTCCTGTGGTTGTTGCATTTTCGCCCATTTTCAGGGTATTGGTTCCCATATCGAGGGCGCCTCTTGTGCTTAATGGGTTAGCGCTTTGCAAATTCAAAATACCGTTTATTGTAAAATCGGAACCTGCGATAACACCGCCAGTTCGGGTTACAGTTAAATTATTAATTGTTGGTGGATTGAGAAACAATGAACCAGGCAGAGTTAGCCCTGTTGTCCCGCCAAAAGTGAGTGATGACGAAGTGGTTACATTAAGAAAACCTGAAGTTTTTGCAAGACCGCCATTGATGGATAAAGTAGTTGTTCCAACATTTAAGTTTCCGTTAGCGAGGGTAAGCGCGCCATTAACAGATACATCCGTGAATACATCAACGCCAGCGCTGTTATCTATGATTAGATTTTCAAAATTTATAGCTGACCCTCCATAAATATTTTGTACCGTAGTTCCATTAAGGGTAATGGTTGTTCCGGGTGAGGCTATGAATGTTCCGGCATTTCCCAGGTGCCCGCCAACATCGAAGTGGCCGCCAACGCTGTGATTATATGAACCTGTTGCAAATGTTGCCCCGTCTATAATTTCAAATTCATTTCCTACAGCTAAAGATGATTGGGCATTAGCAGTAACTGGTCCTGTTAAAACAAATTCATCAGCAATATTCATTGCTGTGGCCGGCATTGTTTTGATACCGCTACCGCTGAGGATGAGTTTGTAATAGCCACTGTTACCATCAATTCCAATTGGATTGACAATGGTTTGATCTGCACCGTTCCACTCAACGATATTATCGACAGAAGAAAAATCGACGATACTGGTTTCATCGGCTATTCCTGCGTTCCCTATCCTCAATATACAACCATGAACAGGTTGCATGGTTGTATTTGCTGCTACTTCAATATCATAGTAATCAGTTGTTCCTGCTATTGTAACTATTTCGGAAGAAACACCATGATTAAAGATTACTTTTCCGGTTCCAGGGTTGAAAGTACCATGGTTATCCCAGGCACCACCTGCGCCGGAAACGGTAAGATCATACGAATTGGCAGTAATGGAAGCGCCTGTTTCAATTTCAATGGTTTTTGCCACTGCATTTGATGATGCGGTTAATGAAGGATAATAAGTCAGTCCTGCAGGTATTAACACATCATCGGTTGACAATGGAACATTACCCGCCGTCCAGTTATTTGCTTGTTCCCATTCCGTTTCATGTCCTCCAACTTCTCCTTTCCAGGTATTTTTTGTACTTCCCGAATAGGCAATTGCAACTTGTGATTCATTTAGATTAGTAGAAGCTGCAACTCCAAATGTTAAACCAACCACACCAATAAAATGATTGTCATGATCCTGATTTGCTTTTCCATGTTCGTGAGGCACACCGTCTGCATAAGATGCAAATTTATGCCAGAATATGAGTTTTGATTCATCATTAAATGTTGGATCCAATTCGGAAAGCAGATACCGCATATTGATGCTGGCTTGTGAGGTTGAAGAATTATCAGAACCAGATACCTGGTAAAGTCTTTTTATTTTTCCATTCGGAGACGGATCCCAGGGCGACCATGTGGGAACAGCGCCGATACTGATTTTCACGCATATCCATTCAGGTTTTGTATTTGCATCAACAAATTTAAACGTCGTGTATTGGCTTCCAAAGGAGTATTCCACATTTTGCTCAAAGGTGTGTTCCCTTCTAACAATTCCTGTAACATCACCAATTCCAATAGTTGTTGCATTTGCGCCCATCGTCAGGGTATCAGTACCCATATCAAGTGTTCCCATGGTACTCGACGGATTAGAACTTTGCAAATTAAGAATTCCATTTATTGTACAACTGCAACATGCGCTGATGCCAGCCCCATTAATGGTTAAGTTATTTATGCTACCGGTATAAATTGATGGAGGACAGGTAATACTCTTGGTATTCAATAGTTTAATCGTGGCAGATGAATTACTGGCATCAATTTGTCCACTTACCCGGGTGGGTGAGTTACCTGAAATTGTCAATGTATTTGCACCAACAGTTAATATTCCGTCGGTAAGGGTTAAGATTCCGCCAACAGTAACATCGCCTCCCATACTAATGCCATTTGCCCTGTTTAATGTTAGGTCGTTCAATGAAACACCCGGTAATATTGTATTTGATCCATTTCCACCTATAATAATGTTTGATGAACTGCCACCGGTTAAAGAACCTGAAGTTGTTGATATAGTGCCATTTATAGTCAAAGTATTTGCACCAATAGTAAATGCTCCATCTGTAAGGGTCAGTATTGTGGCTATTATCAAATCTCCATTTTGAATCATTCCATGTTCATTGTCGAGTATTAATGCATCAATGGTATTGCTGACAAATACACCGGTTGGAATATTTTGAGCTGATGTTCCTGCAAAGGTTACAACCGATGAAGCGGCCGTTGCATCTATTTGGTTTGCAGTAGCTGATAGGATACCTCCTTTAATGATTAGTTGATTTCCATTTAGAACTAACTTTTTTGTACTTGTGTTGCTAAGTTCATGCAGTGTTCGGGTTTGGTCTAAATGACAATCATTTGCAGGCGAATCGGCAAACGAAATGTCTGCTCCATCAGCAGGAACAGCGCCATCCATCCAGTTGCTTGCGGTGGCAAAATCGGTACTGGTATTTCCCTGCCAAACAAAATTTACAGATGTTTCCAGAGCCCCCATCTTAGGCGGATCGCCTCGTGTTACGCCATCATAATCGGTAAGGATACCAGTTCCGACAACCCCAGGCAGCGCTGCAACAGTTACATAATCTGAAAAAATTGTTCCACCTGCTGAACTGAAATTTGGATCAGTATTTAAACTGTTTACATCCTGTCCGGTAATTATTGGCAGCGAAGTTTTATCTGTTCCGTAATATCCTAAAACACCACCAATCCCGGTAACATAGTAATTGTTATAATCTGCTGTTAAAGAGGTGTTAACGGCATAATTAAAATAAGCGGCATAATGTAAACTTGCCCCTGCAGCAGTTGCACGGGCATTCATAAAAATGTTATTTCTGAAATTCCGAACATTGGTAGCAACAGCGCTATATAAAGCATAGGATTTGTTGGTGCTTCCTGAAGCGAGGCTTCCTTCAATAAAAACAGTATTAAAATAGAGGTTGTTGTTATTGCCTGCCGCTCCTGTTTCATAAATTCCATAAACGGTTGTTTTGGTATCTCCACCTAAACTGATAATGTTGTTGGAATAGGTGGTGACTCCACTCGCTATTTTTACACCATATATTTTGGCTGATGTTGAACTTGCACTAACCGACAAACTATGGATAAAATTTCCTGAAACATTATTCGCAGTGGTACCGCCAATAAAATAAATCCCCATTACATTTCCGCCAAACGAGGCATAAGCGTTTGACAAATTATAAATCGTATTGCCTGTTACGGTTTTAGCATTTGCTGTTCCGGTTAATGCCATACCACAAACCGAGGGATTATTGGTTGCATCTACCCTATCACTTGCATTGGCATTTGCAATAGACAAGTCGTAAATCGTATTGTTAGCGATGGTAATTGTTCCATTTACAGATTTGATTCCATGTATCACCCCCCTTGTCCAAATACTAGGATGTGTTGTACCATTGTTAAGTTTTGAAATCGTGTTATTTGAAATGTTCACAGAACCTGTCCCCGCATTATAAATTCCGTAAACCAACTGGGCATTTCCTGTACTTGTTGAACTCGCATTAATGCTGTTTGCAGTTACAGTACTTCCAATGCTATTGTTGCTAATGGTGGTGGTTCCTGCAGTTGCCGATTTATAGATGCCGTAAATATTGCTTGCCAAAGTTGCTCCGTTTGCAGATGTGATAGC
>Ga0100401_1002395_pt1 | contig 14816 bp, 16 predicted proteins | sample CryGeymeta201525_FD_80421 | JGI IMG/M metagenome (GOLD analysis project Ga0100401, IMG submission 80421) | Groundwater microbial communities from Crystal Geyser aquifers in Utah, USA - Crystal Geyser metaG 2015-25 | ecosystem: Environmental > Aquatic > Deep subsurface > Groundwater | place: USA...
GAGTTCACAAACTATTGAGATTCTTCGCTTCGCTCAGAATGACAACTGGGGACTTTCGTAATGTCATTCTGAAGGAGCCCTAGCGACTGAAGAATCTCGCTGTATTTTCACCGAGAATTGCTGAGGTGATCATGGAACCGGAGGGGTGGAAAATGAATATCATGTTTTTCAATAGTTAAAAGTCTTAATATTGAAAATTCCAATTTGACATATCTGATTTGTCCATGTAACTATTTTTCTGATAACTATTTTTAATTGCCGATAGGAGGCTTCAACGTGGGTAAACCCCCAACGCCCTTTTCTCTTAGATGAGGGGTCGTATTTGGCCCGAAGAGGCCTAGGTTAGGTCTCCAGTACAATAGAAGGAGAGAGAGAAAAGGGAAGTTCCTAATTTATTTCCATCCTCTTGTGTCCTGAGCTTTTCTGCCCATCTTTTCCCTCCCTCCTGACCATTATCTATTATGGGTTGGCTATGATCCAAAACCAGTTTTTAAAAAAGGAGGGTTAAAAATGAGCAAAATCGTTGATGCCCGCGGGCTTTCATGCCCTCAACCTGTTCTGCTGACTCTGAATGAGATTAAAAAGATCAACAGGGGAGAAATCATCGTCCTCGTGGATACGGACACTTCCAAAGAGAATGTTTCCCGAGCTGCGACCACTCAGGGATGGAGTGTGGAAGTTGAGAAGGCTCAAGAAGAGTACCGTCTTGTTTTAAAAAAGGATCAAAAATGATCTACTTCGATAACGCAGCGACATCATGGCCGAAGCCTCCTCAAGTGAAAGAGGCCATGAATAGATTTATGGAGGAGGTCGGAGCCAACCCAGGCCGGTCTGGACACGTTCTCTCGATTGAAGCAGCTCGCATGATTTATGAGGCCCGGGAAGCCCTTTCCGCCTTATTCCATGTCAAAGACTCATCCAGAATCGTCTTCACGCTTAATGCTACTGAATCCATCAATTTAGCCTTAAAAGGTCTCTTGAAATATAAAGATCATGTCATTACGAGCAGCATGGAACATAATTCGGTGATGAGACCACTCAGAGATTTGGAGAAAAGGGGAATTGCATTGACCGTTGTTCCTTGTTTTGAAGATGGGACTTTAGACCCGAGAGAAGTAGAAAAGCAAATTCAATCCACTACCAGGATGATCGTCCTTAATCACGCCTCGAATGTAACAGGAACGCTTCTTCCGGTCAGAGAAATTGGGAAGATTGCGAGAGAATATAATCTCCTCTTTTTAGTCGATGCTGCCCAGACGGCTGGCGCCTATCCGATGGAGGTTGATAAGGACGGGATTGACCTTTTAGCTTTCAGCGGTCATAAGAGCCTTTATGGACCCCAGGGGACAGGGGGACTGGTTATTGGTGAACGCATCAATGAGAAAGAGATGATCCCTTTGAAACAGGGGGGGACAGGAAGTCGGTCTGAATTTGAGGAACAGCCGGACTTCTTACCGGACCGCCTTGAGAGCGGAACCCCCAATGGCGTAGGCATTGCCGGGCTTCTTGCTGGCGTTCAATTTGTTCTGGAAAAAGGAGTGGAGCAGATCCGTCAAAAGGAGATCACCCTGATCGAAAAACTCATCAAGGGCTTAAAAGAAATTCCTCAAGTGAAACTTTATGGTCCGGAAAGTCATAAGGATCGAATGGCTACCCTCTCTTTCAATTTTACCCACCTTTCTCCTTCGGATGGGGCCTCGCATTTAGAAAAAGAGTTTGGGATCCTCTGCCGCCCGGGGCTTCACTGTGCACCTGCAGCCCATCATACCATTGGGACTTTTCCAGAGGGAACGATCCGATTCGGACTGAGTATTTTCAACACCGGCACAGACATTGAAACTGCCATTCAAGCCATTTCCCAGATTTCCAAAGAAAGATAATGGTTCTCTTCCTTGCAAAATTGGATTATCTATGAAAAGAAGAGGGGTTATATGGTAGAATATTAAATGAAAGGGAAAGGTAGAGGGTGAGGGAAAGCAGACCGTTTGATCAGGCCATGAAGTGCGTCTTTATATTTGAGTCCATCCATCGCGTCATGAAAGCTGAAAAACTTCTTAAGGGAAAAGGAATAAAGATTGATCTTGTTCCAGTGCCACGGGAAATCAGTTCGGATTGCGGAGTAGCCATTGAGTTGTCTACAGATTCAGAAAAAGAAGCCTGTCTTCTTCTTGGGGAGAACAAAGTATCTATTTTGGAATGTTACGCCAGGGGCCCAGAGGGAAGGTTTGAGAAAAAGGTGGAAATAAAGATCTAATTTCAAAGCACGGAGAGAGAAATGGTTGAAGTGCGTCTGACAGAAAAAGTCAAAAAGGCGGGTTGAGCTTCCAAAGTAGGTCCAGAGGATCTGGATCAGATTCTAAAGGAATTGCCTCTTCCAAAAGATCCGAAAGTTCTGGTGGGACTGGATACATCGGATGATGCAGGGGTCTATCAATTGAATGATGAGGTCGCCCTGGTTCAGACAGTAGACTTCTTCACCCCGATTGTAGATGATCCCTTCACCTTTGGCCAGGTCGCTGTGGCCAATGCTCTGAGCGATGTCTATGCCATGGGAGGAACTCCCCTCACGGGCATGAATTTAGTGGCCTTTCCCATCAAGACCCTTTCCCCTTCCATTTTAAAAGAGATCCTTCTCGGCGGGCTTTCGAAAATGGTGGAGGCTGGCGTGGCCCTGGTAGGAGGGCATTCCATCGAAGACCCAGAAATTAAATATGGCCTGGCTGTCACCGGAGTCATCCATCCGAAAAAAATCCTGACCAATGCAAAAGCAAAAGTAGGGGACAAATTGGTTTTAACAAAACCTCTTGGCACAGGGATCATTGCCACAGCCCTCAAGGGAGGGGTGGCCTCTGAGGAGGCTGTCCGGAAGATCGTGGAAAGCATGGTGACCCTGAATCGAACGGCATCGGAATGGATGAAAAAATTTGGAGCCCATGCCTGCACGGATATCACAGGGTTCAGTTTCATCGGCCATGCCTTAGAAATGGCAACCGCAAGCCAGGTGGGGATGACGATCCAAACAGAAGCCGTTCCAGTCTTCCCTGAGGCCATGGAATATGCGAAATTGGGATTGATCCCTGGAGGGGCGTATTCAAATCGAGATTTTTTCTCCTGCCGAGTGGACCTTCATTCCAATGTGCCCGATCTTTTGGTAGATATCCTATATGATCCTCAAACCTCCGGCGGCCTCCTGATCTCTTTACCTCCCAATGAGGCAAAAGAACTGGTAGCGACCCTAAAAGAAGAAGGACTTGTCCATTCCTGCATCGTAGGCGAAGTGGTGGAAGAGCCTCCGGGGAAAATTCGACTCCTCTGATCCTTTCTAAAAAAATCCTCCCTTTTCTGTGTTTTCCACTTGCGAGGAGGGCGGTTTTCCAATATAATGAGTGCATTTTTTAAAGCAAAATCAGATAAGGAGAATCCATCCAACTTCCATGAAGGAGAAACTTGGGACAATCCATAAAGTCCAGAATCTTGTGGTGGCACGGTATCGGGATGGGAAAATGATCAGGGGAGTTACTCATGATTTCGGACCTCAAAAAAAAGCATTTCATGTGAACACTGCAGAAGGAGAAGGTGGAGGGGTTGGTGGAAAGGTTTTTGAAATTTTCCTTTCAGAGTTAAAAGCGGTTTTTTTTGTAAAATCTCTTGTGGGAAGACAAGGTCCTCCTTCCCTCAAAGGGTTGATGGAAGAAAAATTGGAGGCGCCGGGTATGATGAAGGTGAAGGTCACCTTTTTTGATGGAGAGATATTAGAGGGGGCGACCCATGGATATACTCCGGAAAGAGATGGATTTTTTATGGTGCCATTGGAGAGGGATAGTAATAACTTGAGGATATTTGTCGTTTCAAGCGCTGTGAAGAAGGTTGAAACCTGGAAGTGACTTGAAGGAAGGCGGGAAGTTCAATTCGATGGAGATTGAGGTAAAATTATTTGCCACACTCAGAGATTATCTCCCGAAGGGAAGCAGTCGGTTTTCCTGTAAGATGGGGGTCGATGGTTCTACCCGAGTTCAGGATATTTTGTCTCAGCTTAAAATACCCGAAGAAATACCCAAGATCATTTTGATTAACGGCGTTCATGGAAAGAAGGAGCAAATGTTAAAAGATGGCGATGTCCTGAGCGTCTTCCCTCCTGTCGCAGGAGGTTAAAAAATGATCAATGGTCAGTTCTCAATGGTCATTGATCATTTCTCAATTTCAATTCTGAACCATCAATTACCTGTTCCCAATCCCAACCTCAAAGACGGCGTATCTTTTTATGTTAATTGACCATTGATTATTGAAGATTGATAATTGAAAATTGATTATTTCTTCTTCTCTTTCAGCTCTCTAATCTTACTTTTCAGCCGTTCTGCCTGATCTGGTTTGGGATCCAATTTTAAAGCCCTTTCGTAAAGCTCTACCGCTTTTGGGATCCGACTCAGCTTGAGATAACTATCGGCCAGGTGTTCGGTGATCGTGGAATCATCTGGAGTCAATTGGTTTGCTTTTTCAAGTTCGGTTAAAGCTCTCTCGTAGTTCCCGAGTCTATAATAGACCCAGCCCAAACTATCGGTGATGTACCCCATATTGGGTTTCAATGCCATGGCCTTCTGGATTAATTTGAGGGCCTCATCCAGATGAATGCCTCGCTCGGAATAGGAATAGCCTAGATAGTTGAGGGCATCGGCATGGTTGGGATTGAGCCGGAGAACCTCCTTTATCTCGGCAGCCATCTTATCGAAATCTCCCATCTTATCGTAGAGCGCACCTAACTGGAAATGAATTTCAACATCATTCTGATTTTTCTCAAGTCCCCTCTTCAGGGTGGTCAAGGCCTTTTCCAATTGGTTCTCTTTTTCAAAGACGGCAGCGAGGATCAGGTAGAGGTCTCCCTCGTTTGGTTTGACCTGAATCGATTCCTCTAAAATTCGGATCGCCTCTCCCATCTTGTTCTGTTTTCTTAAAATCAGGGTGATGTTTCTTCTCGAGTCCACAAAGAGAGCCGATTCGGGAGGGATCTTCTTGAATTCTGAGACGGCCTGATCAAAGGCGTCTTTTTCTACATAGGCGGCTCCTAAATAATATCGAACCCGATCGTCTTTGGGATGGGCAGCGAGAACAAAATTGAATTCCAAAATCGCTTGATCCAATTTCCCCTGTTCCATATAGATCAGGCCCATCTTCGTTCGGATATTGAGATCCTCTGAATCTGACTTTTGGATCTCCCGAAATTGATTCAATGCCTCGTCGAACTTCTTCTCTTTAACAAAGATCTGTCCTAACCGGTTTCTCGCCTTTTTATTGTCCGGATCGAGGTTAAGGATCTTTTGGTAAACCTCAGCAGCCTTTTCCGGTTCATTCTGGATCTCATAAGTCATCCCCAAATCCATGAGGACAGAGATCAGATTGGGTTCGATCGCCAGGGCCTTTAAAAAATGTTGCTTGGCCAATTCATAAGATTTCGTCCTGATATAAATTCTTCCCAGGGCATAGAGACCCATCACAGAGTTGGGTTCGATCTTGAGAAACTGTTTAAGGGTTTGGATCGCCTGGTCATATTGCTGGAGGTCTTCGTAGAGGGAACTGAGAAAGAGGTAACTTTCCCGGTTGAGAGGGTCGATCTCCAATACTTTCTCGTAAGAGGCGATAGCCAATTGGTTCTTTTTGAGGATCGAATATAATCCACCTAAGAGCAAATGGGCGGATAGATAATCGGAGTCATCAATAAGGGCGGTTTTGCACTCTTCGATGGCCTCGTTTAAAAGGCCTTTATGGATGTAAAGAGTGGCCAATTCAACATGCAAGGAGGGTTCTTTGATATCACGAGCGATCGCTTTTTTGAGATCTTCGATCGCCTCATCGACTTTCCCCTCCCCTAATTTAAGCTGGGAGAGGAGAAAGTAGTAATAAGCAAGGGGGTTTGAAGGAGGGGTCTTCTTTTGAGTTTTTTGGAGCTTCGTTGGAGTGAGCTGAAGGGAAGGTGTCCCTTTTCCCAGTTTTTGAAATTCCTGCCTTCCTGCACACGCCCCGAGGAGGAGTAAAAACAACAACATAACGAAGATTTTCATTAACAATCGTTTCATAGATTAAAAAAATAACAGACTTCGATAACAAAGTCAAAGACCTGAGTTCGGTTTTAAAAGATTCTCCAAAGTGTTCGGAAAGGCATAGCCTTCTGTCATTTTTATATTTTGGAAAAGGAGGGCTGGGGTGGAATGGAAATTGAGGATTCAAATAGGGCGGCCCTTTTTCTCGAAGCGATACAGGGTTCTCGGATTTACCCTGAGAATTTCTGAAGCGATTCTTTTGTTTCCGCCCGCCTCTTTTAATATTTCTTTAATATATTCGGCCTTGATATCATCCAGAGATTTACGACCCTTCACTCCTCTTTTAATCATCTCTGAAAGCCCTTCCATCAGATCTTTGGGGAGGTCATTGGGCACCAAGTAATCCTGATCGGTCATGATCACAGCCCTTTCGATGACATTTTCTAATTCTCTGACATTCCCCGGCCAATGATATTCTAAAAGGAGTTTCATCGCCTCTTTTGAGACCCCCTTGATCTCCTTTTTAGCTTCTTTGGAATAGAAATCAAGAAAATGGTAAGCGAGTAATGGGATGTCTTCTTTTCTGCCCTTCAGATCGGGAAGAAAAATAGGGAAGACATGAAGACGATAAAAGAGGTCTTCCCGAAATTTCCCCTTCTTCATGTTCTCTTCCAAATTCTCATTGGTGGCTGCAATCATTCGGACATCAATCTTTGTTCTCTCTGTACTCCCTACCTTCATTAACTCCTTCTCCTGAAGGACTCTTAGGAGTTTGACTTGAACAGAAGGGAGGATCGTGGAGATTTCGTCCAAGAAGAGCGTCCCTCCATTGGCTTCTTCGAACAAACCCTTCTTCGCCTGGATCGCTCCAGTAAAAGCCCCCTTGGTATGGCCAAAAAGTTCGCTTTCCACCAACGTCTCAGGGATCGCTCCACAATTGAAAGGGATGAAAGGCCGATCCGCCCTTAGGCTGTTATAATGGATGGCCTTGGCCACCAGTTCTTTGCCGGTCCCGCTTCCCCCGTAGATCATCACTGTGCTATTCCCAAGGGCAACCTTTTCGATCAGGGAGAAAACCTCCTGCATCTTCTTGCTTTTTCCAATAATATTGGCGAACTCAAATTTTTTCTTCACTTCCATCCTCAGAAGCCGATTTTCTCTGAGGAGGAGATTTTCTTTTTGGACTTTGGAGATGTGGAGGATAAGTTCGTTCAAGTCAATGGGTTTGGTGACATAATCATTGGCTCCAATCTTCATCGCCTCAACGGCTGTCTCAATGGACCCATAGGCTGTCATTATGATAACCAATATCTCCGGCCTTGTTCCTTTAATAGTCTTGAGGAGTTCGAGACCGTCCATCTCAGGCATCTTCAGGTCTGTCAATACTAAATCATAGATATCCTTTTCCATCTTCTCAATGGCCTCAGGACCACTTTGGGCGACCTCCACACTAAATCCTCCCATCTGGGAAAGACCTCTTTTAATCATGTCCCGGATGAGGGCTTCATCATCGACGACCAATATTTTCATGGACTCCACATCAGACTCCTTTTGTGGTATTTTTACCAAAAATTGGTTTTTAAATCAATGGAAAACAGTTTCTCCTGAATTCTTCATTTTAAATTCTCAATAGAGTTGACTGTTTATCAATTTCTTATAAAATATACGATGGAAGAACCAATGGAGCAAAAGAAAAGGAGGGCATCTGTGGAAGACCGAATTTTAATTGTAGATGATGAAGAGGTCATCTGTAATATCCTGGCACGAAGGCTGACCAGAGAAGGATATTCGTGTGTGGCAGCCCATAATGGGAAAGAGGCCCTCCGTCATTTTTACAAAGATAGTTTTTCCCTCATCATTTCCGATATCAAAATGCCAGAGATGGATGGGATTGAACTTCTAAAGAAAGTGAAAGCGGTGCACCCTAATATGCTCGTGATCATGGTGACTGCCTATCCCGAGATTGATCTGGCCCTGGAGGCCATGCGCCTTGGGGCCTACGATTTCATTATCAAACCAGCCGACATGGAATTGGTCGTCCTCAGTGTTAAAAAGGCCCTGGAGAAAAAAAGGTTGGAGGAGGAGCTTGATGTCTACCATAAAAATCTGGAGAAATTGGTGGAGGAAAGGACTGTAAAACTTCAACTGGCTTATCGCACTTTGAAAAAGGCCTATTTAGATTCGGTCAAGGTTTTGGCAGAGGCGATCGATGCCAAAGACCCCTACACCCGAGGCCACTCCGATCGAGTGAGGCGAATGAGTTTGCGTATCACCGCATCATTGGGGTTTACAGAGGAGAGGATGGAGATCCTGGAATACGGAGCGCTCCTCCATGACATCGGCAAGATTGGGATTAAAGACGAGATTCTCCGGAAACCTGGGGCCCTAACCCCCGAAGAGTATCAGACGATTCAGGAGCATCCATTGATCGGTGTAAAGATTGTGGAGGGGATCGAATTTTTTAAGGATAAGATTCCCATGATCCGTAATCATCATGAGCATTTTGATGGGAAAGGATATCCAGATGGTTTGGCGGGAGAAACCATCCCCCTTGAGGCGAGGATCATCGCTGTTCCAGATGCTTTCGATGCGATGGCCAGCCTGAGACCCCATCGGAGCGCCATGCCCCTTGAGGACATCCTTTTGGAAATGGAAAAATACAAGGGGAAACAATTCGACCCAAAAATTTTGGAAATTTTCCTGCGAGAAAAAATTTACAAACTATAACCCTTTGCTGAAATAATGGAATGATGGAATACTGGAATATTGGGTTAAAGTAATAGATTTTCCGCACTATTCCATTATTCCAATATTCCATATAAAGTCGATTGTGGTATCAATAGGTTCTTTAAATTCCAAGTAGGTTGGGCATCGAGATTATGCCAGCCAATCTGACCCCCCAATATTTAGAGGCAGAGCTTAAGTTCAAGCAGGCTAAAACCACGCCAGAGAAGATAAAAGCTCTCGAAGTGATGATGGCCGTCATCCCGAAACATAAAGGGACTGAGAGACTTCGGGGGCAACTGAAGAGCCGAATGGCTAAATTAAAGGAGGAACTCCAGAAGAGACCTACCGTCGGGAGGGCAGAGCAAGCCTATAATATTAAAAGAGAGGGAGCTGCTCAGGTCGTTCTTTTGGGGCTTCCCAATTCTGGTAAGTCAAGCCTTCTCTCCCAGATCACCAATGCCTCTTCGGAGGTGGGTGACTACCCTTTCACAACCCAGAAGCCCATTCCCGGAATGATGAAGTTTGAAAATCTGCAGATTCAATTGGTGGATACTCCCCCCATTCAATTGGATCATATCGAACCTGGATTTCCAAACTTCATCCGAAACGTAGATGCCCTCCTTCTCTTGGTTGACCTGACGGAAGACCCTGCCTTCCAGATGGAGATCATCCTGAAAGTGTTGAATGACATGAAAATAAAGGTGGTCGGAAAAGGAGTGATTCCTTCATTGGAGTTGGGATGGGCTTCTCTGCGGGCGCTCCTTGTCGGAAATAAATGCGATGTTAAAAATGCAATGGGAGCCTACCAGAGGTTCGAGAACTATTTCAAAGAAACCTTCCCCATCCTCCCAATTTCTGCCAAAGAAATAATGAATCTTGATGAATTGAAAAAGGAGATTTATCAAATCCTCGACATCATCCGAGTCTATACAAAGATTCCCGGAAAGGAACCAGATCTCACGGAGCCTGTTATTCTTAAGAAAGGAAGCGCCGTGGGAGATGTTGCCCTCTCTATTCATAAAGACTTCGTTGCCAAACTTCGATATGCAAAAATCTGGGGCTCTGGGAAATTCGATGGACAGATGGTCAAGCGGGATTTCCTCATCAACGAAGGGGATGTGATCGAACTGCATATCTGATGCTTCGCGGAATGTTGGAACAATGGAACATTGGAATAGTGGGTTAAGAGAAGTTAAGATTTAGTATCCATTATTCCAGTATTCCAACATTCCATCATTCCAGGGTTAATAAACAGATGGCATTGCTGACCCGAAGACTTTTTTTAAGATATCTTTTGGGACTCCCCCTCCTCTCCTCCTTCCCCCTCCATGTTCGGGAGATATGGGCTGATCCCCCTGTCCTTCCAAACAAAGGGGGAAACTCCATTGGCGAATTCTTTAAAGGGGAGGAACTTTTCTACGAAATTGGGGTCTGGTTATTTAAGAAAGTGGCCTTGGGGAAATTAAGTTTCAAGGAAATGAGGGGAAAAGGCCGTTATATCGCCACTCTTGAGGGAGAGACCTTAGGCGTCTTTGGATGGGTGGCTCGTTATCGAGTGGACACCTACCGCTCCATCATGGAAGAAATAGATGAGGGGAAACGCCTCCGATCCATATCGTTCGAAGAAGATGTGAAGATCGGAAACAAGTTGAGGAGGCGAACCCATTTCTTCGATTATCAAAAGCGAAAATGGATTCAGGTGAGGCAAAAAAAAGATGGCACCAAAACGAGGACAGAAGAGGAAATTCCTCCAGGAATGGTCTATGATGATTTCCTCACCGCCTCGTATAACTTTCGTTATGGTGTTTATGGGAGGATCGAGAGGGGTAGAAAATATACGGTGGCCACTTTTCCCAAGAAGGGTGCTTCCAGTTATGAAGTGAGGGTGGCTTCAAAAGAGGAAGAGGAGAAAAGAAGAAAATCTGAGAAATCTAAAGGTGGAAAAGAGTATTTTGTTAAACTTTTTCTGGATCCAGAGGTGACTCATTCCAAAGAAGGTCTTATCGAAGGATGGTTATCAAAAGAACTTTGCCCCATGGAGGGGGCGATCAAAGATGTCGTTCTCTTTGGGGATGTGAGAGGGACCCTTATTAAAAAGAGCTAATTGCATATTGCAAATTGAAAATTGCAAAATTGAAAATTAATTAAAAAATTTCTCACTTTACATTTTGCGTTTTGCAATGGAACAAGGTGAAGGATGGACACTCACTCAAAATATTTCAGGCTCCACCGAGAGGATATCGCCTATTTTAAATTCATCATCGAATCCTATGAAGGGATGGCTGTCGTGAGGACTAAAGATCCTCATGAAGCGATCGTAGAGTTGATGGTGGCTCCGGGATGGGAAAGGGATTTGGAAGAGGTCTTGAAAGGACTCCGAAAGGAGATGACCATTGAACCAATATCCTAAATCCGAAGCACGAAATCTTGAATTCCGTCAGAGCGTTAGGTGGAAATCGTAAGTGGTCTATTGTTGTGCTGCCGTTTTGCTGTTTTGCCGTGTTGCCGTTAAATCCAAAACTGCAGCACCGCAACACCGCAATACAAAGAATGGCACTTTACCCCTTGTGAAGCAGGGCTTCGATATTCGGATTTTTGATAGTCACCTGAAATCAGAGGAATAGGATGATAGAACATATTCCGTTTGAGGAGATACTAAAAGAAGCCCTGAGAGAAGGAGGGGAGTTTTCGGATCTCTTTTTTGAACAGACCCATTCGGTGGTGATCATCTGTGAAGAAGATCGGATCGAGAAAGTCATTTCAGGTTTGGACATGGGTGTGGGACTTCGAATCCTCTTTGGTAAAAAGACATTTTATGGCTTTACAACAGATATCTCAAAGGCATCCCTCTTCGATTTAGCCGGAAGGATAAGTCGGGCTGCAAAAGAAGGTGGAGGGGAAAAGGCCATTGATCCCCCACGGTCACCTCGACCCGTACTTTCGTCTCTTCCGATTTCCAAATCTCTTTATCTAATGCAGAAACATCCTGGGGGACTCTCGATGGAAGAGAAGGCTTCAGTGGTGAAACGAGCCAATGAAGTGGCTCGGAGGATCGATCCACGTGTTCAGCAGGTGAAGGTTCTCTATCGGGATGTCAATCAGAGGCTTTCCATTTCGAATTCAGAGGGGCTCTTCATAGAGGGGGAGAGGGTAGGGACAGTTTTTTCTGTCCAGGTCGTTTCTGCGAAAGGGGAGATTGTTCAGACCGGATATGAACCGGCAGGAGGAACGATGGGCTTTGAACTCTTTGATCTTCATCCTCCAGAGGAAGTGGCTGAGGTGGCCGCAAAGAGATCTCTCCTCATGCTTTCCGCCAGAAAAGCGCCGATGGGAAAAATGGCGGTGGTCTTATCAAGCGAAGCAGGAGGAACGATGATCCATGAAGCCATTGGCCATGGATTGGAGGCAGATCTCGCCCAGCAAGGGCTCTCTGTGTATTCCAAGAAAATCGGAGAAAAAGTTGCTTCCTCTCTTATCACTGTGGTAGATGATCCTACCCTTCCTCAAAAAAGAGGATCCTATGCCTTTGATGATGAAGGGATTACTTCTCGAAGGACAATCCTGGTGGCGGGAGGAATTTTGAAAGGGTATCTTTACGATCGGCTATCCGCCTTGGAAGCTGGAGTGGAGTCGAGCGGAAATGGAAGAAGAGAATCCTACCAACATAAACCCATTCCCAGGATGAGCAACACGATGGTTCTTTCAGGGAAGATGAGGCCTGAAGAGATTGTTCATTCAGTAGAGAAGGGATTGTTTGTGAAAAAGATGGGCGGTGGACAGGTCAATACAGTAAATGGAGATTTTATCTTTGAGGTCAATGAAGGATATTTGATTGAAAAAGGAAGGGTCGGAGAACCGGTCCGTGGAGCGATTCTCATTGGCAATGGACCGCAGGTACTGAAAGAGATTGATATGGTCGGCAATGATCTCGGGTTTGGAATCGGAACCTGTGGAAAAGATGGCCAGGGAGTTCCGGTCGCCGATGCCCAACCCACATTAAGGATTCCTGAATTGGTGGTAGGAGGACAGCAGGAAGTCAAATGATGAGGAGATGGGGTGACAAACTCATAAGGAGATGGGGTGGTAGGGTGTGAAAGCTGATGTTTTACCTGACAGACAATATCAAATAGGGATGTAATCAGAGATTTCTGGACTTTTTCAGAAATCTCAAACGATTTATCTTGACATTCAGCAGAGAATAGTATATAAAAGAATTAAATCCAGTTGCATAAGAGTCCTTTTTAGGACGTGAGAAAAACCCGCAAAGAACTCCAAACAGCTTCTTTGCGGGTTTTTTTATCATGTCTCGACGAGTCTCTTATCAGGATCTAAAAAAAGCTGGCAAAAATGGGAAAGGAGGTGCTGAATCTAAGCGGGGGATCTAACGGTCTGATATTCCTACTAACTTTTATTAACCACTAACTTTTACTACCCAAGAAAGGGGAAAATCGTATGCATTTCAAAAAGATCTTCATATTTATAGCTTTAAGTCTGGTCATTGGGCTTTTTGGTTGTACTAAGGAGGAGAAGAAGGTGGAAGCTCCCAAACAGGAGCAAATCACAAAGAACTTGGCTCCCCAGAAGTCTGAGCTTAAAGGCCAGAATTTTTTTGTGGAACTTAACGACCTTAAAGTCCTCACGGTCGTAGACACAGCTTCTAAAGAGATCATCGAGACGCCGACCCTCAAGGGTAACATCAAGATCACCAATAAATCGAAAGATATCTTGGATATCCAAGCGGTCACCCTCGAATACCTGGATGAAGCTGGGAAGCCAATCCCTTATAAACCGGATGAGAAAATAGTGAAGGTTTATCCGTTTTGGAAGGCTCTTCCGCCTGAAGGTATTGCTGAAGGGACTTTGGACGTCACGATCCCAAAGATGGCTATCAAGGAAAAGGCCCTGGGAAAGATAGAAATCAACCTGGTCTATGTCCCCTCTCCTCTTAAACGGGAGATTTTGACATTGTCTGAAAAGATTGAATAGTCCCTGATATCAATACGCGGTGCTAAGCAGAGGGGCGTTATTTTGATCACTACATGGGGGAATAGGTACCCCCTGTTCCCCTATGTAGCCAATCTACCTGGGGTAGAGAGGTGGTTTGGGGTATTGAGCACATTCTATTTGTTATATCGCAGTGGGCTTTGGGAGCACGGGGTAGCCGATCAAATCGGCGGGAGGTTACGATAACAACATCATTGCAAAAGAGTCAACTAAAGCGGAGCAATATTCTGAAAAAAATCAAAGTCGGGGGCAATGTGGATGAGGGACGGGAGGTAATCCTTCGCCGCGCCACTGCCACTGTAAAATGTGAAGGATTCAAATCTCTCATGGTACTGTGGGCTAAGGTTTACCTCGTTAGAAAGCCCCGCCATTTATGGCGGGGATGATAAAAATAAATGATACTCATCCCTCCGGGCCATAAGGCCCTCTGGGCCGGCGGCTTAGAAAGGGGGGGGTTTAAAGCACCATCCTTTCTAACAGGGTTGACGAACGGATTTGACGGACGAGGTAAAATAGGAATGAAAGTTTTTCAAAAAAAGGTGAGTGATTCAGAGAGAGCTGGATGGACTCATGATCTTTTCAAAATCTCTGCCCAAAAAATCCCATGTGAAGGCAACTGCCCATATATGGTTGTTACAGATACTTTGAATTGCCGAAAAGAATTGGAGGGCTTAGTGGACATGGAAGAAGTACGGGGAACAGACAAATGTCCGTTTTGGCCGCCGAGAAAAACTCAACAATGATCCTCCCTCTCCCGATAGATTTACTCACAGCATTCTTGCAAAAGAAGGAGAAGGAATAACCTAAACCATATTCTAAAGAATCTCCTTGGGAAGGTCATCCCAGTTTCTAAGGCATTCACCTTACTCTCTGCATCACTAAGAGGTTGCTGGAAAAGTGATTTTCCCCAGGGAAGGTTAACCTCGATGTTGCATTAGATGGGATGCCACCCTTTGAATATTTTTGTAAGAAACGAGGGCGCAGTGATGAAACTCTTACTGATTTCACCTTCTCATAAGCTTGGTAAATTGATAAAGGTACCAAAAGCTCTTA
>Ga0100401_1002399_pt1 | contig 14794 bp, 10 predicted proteins | sample CryGeymeta201525_FD_80421 | JGI IMG/M metagenome (GOLD analysis project Ga0100401, IMG submission 80421) | Groundwater microbial communities from Crystal Geyser aquifers in Utah, USA - Crystal Geyser metaG 2015-25 | ecosystem: Environmental > Aquatic > Deep subsurface > Groundwater | place: USA...
CGGCTTATCGCGCGAGCGTGCGTGAGGCCGCCATGACATCGCGCCCTCAGTCACCGGAGACGCCCTCGTGATCACGACGTCGTTTGAAGACGCCACCGCGCAGCCCTTCGACATCTGCGTCATCGGCTCTGGTCCCGTCGGTCTGGCGGTGGCGCTGGAGTTGCAGCGGCTTGGCCGGACGGTGCTGGTGCTCGAGGCCGGCGGGGCCGAGCAGACGGCGCCCGCCCAGGCGCTGTCCGACCATGACGTGGTCGATCCCTCGGTCCATTACGATCCGCGCACCGCAGTCGCCCGGCGACTGGGCGGATCGTCGAATCTCTGGGGCGGACGCTGCACGCCGTTTCGCGCCATCGATCTTGAGACGCGCGCCTGGATTTCCGGGGCGGACTGGCCGATCACCATCGACGATCTGACGCCCTTTTACGTCGGCGCCTATGCCCATCTCGACGCCGGTGACGCTGTGGCGGAGAGCCCGCTCCCCGGTGTGACCCCGGTCGGGGGCGATTTTCGCAGCGACACGGTCGAGCGCTTCAGCAACCGGTTCCAGAGCCAGCGCCGCCACGCCGAGGCCCTGCGCGCGTCGCCGGATGTCCGCGTGCTGCTGAACGTGGCGGTCACGGGGCTGGGCTTCGCCCAGGACGGCGCCATCGCGTCGCTGGACCTGAGGCTCAGCGATGGGCGCGCGCATGTGCTGCCGGTGCGCCGCGTCGTGCTGGCGGCGGGCGGCAATGAGAGTGCGCGGATGCTGCTTGTCGCACAGCGCGCTGCGCCGGAGCGGTTTGGCGGCGCCGACGGGCCGCTCGGGCGGTTCTACATGGCCCATGTCAACGGCTCGATCGCCGATATCGTGTTCGCCACGCCGCAGCAGGACGCGGCCTTTGATTTCTTCATCGACGCGCATGGCGGCTACGCCCGTCGCCGCATCACCCCGACGCCAGAACTGCAGCGCGCGGAGCAGTTGCTCAACGTCGCCTTCTATCCCAAGGTTCATGACGTGGCCGACCCGCGCCACGGCTCGGGTTTGCTGTCGCTGGCCTATCTGGCGCTGTCGATCGGGCCGCTCGGGCGCCTGGTTATCGCCGAGGCGATCCGGCGCAGGCAGGTCGGCGATCAGGTGCGCGACGTGCACCGGCACTTGTGGAACGTGCTGCGCGAACCGCTGCGCGTGGCGGGTTTCGCGCCGTGGTTTCTGTGGAGTCGACGGTATGCGCGCCACCGATTGCCGGGATTTTATATCCGCAACCGCAACCGCCGATACGGGCTTGAGTATCACAGCGAGCAATCGCCCAACCCCGACAGCCGACTGACCCTGTCGGATCGGATCGACGCGACAGGCCAGCCGTTGCTGCGCATCGACTACCGGGTTGCGCGCGAGGACGCCGAGCGCGTGGTGCGCGCGCATGATCTGCTGGCGCGCTGGCTGGATCGGACCGGCGTCGGTCGTCTCGAGCATCGTCATCCCGCAGATCGCCGCATCGACGCGGTGATGGAGGAGGTGTTTCACGGCACCCACCAGATCGGCACGATCCGCATGGCGGCGACGCCAGACAAGGGTGTGGTGGATTCAACCCTCGCAGTGTTCGGCGCGCCAGGATTGTATGTGGCGTCGAGCGCGGTGTTTCCGACCTCCGGGCATGCCTCGCCGACGCTGACCGCCGTTGCGCTCGGCCTGCGTCTTGCGCAGCATCTCGCGCGCCTGAATTAGGCGGCGTCGAGCAGCGTGCGCACCAGCGCCGGGGCCTCTGGCCGCACCGGCGCTGCAGCGCGGGCCACATTGCGGTCGATGTGGCGATCAGAAAGCATGGACATGAGCACAACGCCCTGCGCGTTCAGCGCCAGGGCGCGATCAAGCAGAAGGTCCGACACCGCCTCCGTCGTGGCGCCGTCGTAGCCGGCGCTGCGCAAACACGCCGCGTTCGGCGTTTTTTGCGCCGCTGCGGCAAGGATGTCGGCAGGGCCATCAAGCCCCAGCACCGAATGCGTGACACAGCCCATATCCGCCTTGTGCGCGCGCTGAATCAGCGCCTCGACACTCTCATCAAGGTTGAGAGCAAACTGGACCACGCCGTAAGGGGCGCCGATCCCGATGGCCGCCGCTGCGGCGTCATGCGTGCTCGCCACCGAGATGCTGCGCGTCTTGCCGGATTTGACCATGTCATCGAGACACCGAAGGATGTCGTCGCGGCCCAGATCCTCGATGGCGGCCATATGCAGCGCATAGACAGCCACCTGTTCCACACCCAGGCGAGACAGGCTCCGGTCAAGAGAACCGGTCAGCAATGCCGGGGTCAGCGGCAGGGCCGCGCTGCGCGTCATCTTGCTGCGGCGCAGCATCCTGCGCACCGGCGCCGCAGCGGCGGCGATCGGTCTGATGATCGGCAGCGCCAGCCGCATCAATGGCGATGTTCCGGGCGGCGCAAGGCCCGCCTTGGTGCAGACCTGCGCCTTGTCCTTGCGGGCGGCGAGAAATCGGCCGAGAATCGCTTCCGCTTCGCCGCGCCCATATGAGGGGGCCACGTCGAAATAGGTCACGCCCTGGTCCCAGGCGCGCGCCAGACAGTTCAGCGCTTCATTGGCGGATACGCGCGTGCCGAGCGAGGCGCATCCGAAGCCGAGGGCGGAAGTCTCCACACCCGAGCCTTTCAGGGTGATCTTGCGCATGAGCCCCTCACATCCTTGGCCTGTCGGCATTGATACAGTTGACTGCGCCGCCTGTGCCGCCTGCGTCGCCAGCGCCTACGGCAGGAAGGACAGCCCCCGGGATATCTGAAAGAATACCTGGTGTGAGGTCTCCACGCCATTGGCGTCCTCGACACGCAGCGCATAGCCGAGGCTCGCATCCCAGTTCGGCGTCAGCGCATAGAAATAGGCGGGCTGCACCGACAGAGTGATCCGGTCGCTCGTATCCCCGCCGTCGGAACACCGGATTGTTGAACCCCAGCCGCCCTGTGAGGCCTGCTCGTGACTGGCGGTTGATGCTGTGCTGGACGCCGGCGCTGACGCTGGCGCGGCTTTCCACCGTGCCGTCGGTGTTCTGGTCGATGCTCTGCGACAGGCCGAAGGTGTAGCGGGTGTCGGGCGCGGCGGCGTAGGAGAGGGTCAGATCGCCGACGAAACTGGGCGAAAGATCGTCTTCGCGCACGGTTCCACCGGGACGGACGCGGTTGCGCTCGCTGTCCACCAGCGCCACGCCCAGCGTGCCGCCCAGAGTGGCGCGCGGCGAGAGTTGGCGGTCAAGCCCGGCGCGCACTTCATAGCTCAGGCTCTCGGGATCCTCAAGGCTGTCGGCGGTGAAGCGCGTCACGGTGAAGCCCAGCGAACCGGCGGTCGCCGGGTCGAGCTCACGCCGCCAGGTCGCGCCGCCGCCGAACGACAGCGACGGCTCCAGATCCGCCGATTGTTCGGTGAAATCGCGCCTTCGACCGAACGCGGTCAGGGACAGGCTGTTTATTTCATTGATATTATAGCTATAACCCATATTCGCCGAATAGGTGATCTGGGTCGTGTTGCGGTTGCGTGAATTCCCGCCGCTGTCGAAGTCGCTGAACGTGGTGCTGTCCGGGATCACCGAGAAGGACGCGGTCGTGCTCGATCGCGGCGCCTGATGCGCCACCGACCCGTTGAAGCGGAAGCCGAAATCGTCGAGCGATCCGTCATCGCCCGGCCCCGTGTAGAGCGCGCCGCGCACGCCCGGCGCCAGCGTCCACTGCGTCGTCGGGGTGGCGAGGCGGAAGGCCATTCCGAGATCGGAGATGGCGCCGACAACGCCGCCCTCGCCATCGAGGCCGCTGTTGCTGGTCGCCTCGATCCGCTGCGAAAAGAACCCGCTGACCGACCAGTCGACCGCGCCGACCGGCGCGGAAGCGACAATCAGCACGGCCGCGAGCGGCCAGCGCGGGGACGGCGCGGCCATCGCCGATCTCCTATTCGAACAGACCGCGCTCCGGAGCGACGATCACGTCTCCGTCGCGCAGCTCCACCGCTTCGATCGGCGCGGCGCCTTGCTCGATGAGGTCGTAATCGAACAGGATCACCTGATCCTGACCGTTCTCGCGACGACGGATCTGGATGCGGTGGCGTGCGGCGAACACGTCCGGCCCGCCGGCCACCGCCAGCGCCTGCAGCGCGTTGATCGGCAAGGGCAGGTCATAGCGTCCAGGCGCACGGACCTGACCGATCAGATAGATCGTTGCGCCGCCCTCCGGCCCCAGCGCCTCATCAGCCACCGACAGCAGCGACACCGTCACGGCGGGCGGCTGCACGAAGTCGCGCGCCAGCGCGCGGCGGATAGCGACCTGAACCTGCTCGGGGGTGCGGTTGGCGGCGTCGATGCTGCCTGCAAGCGGCATCGATATCTTGCCGTCCGGCCGCACCAGCACCTGACGGTTCAGGCCGGGGTCCTCGAGCACGCTGATGTCGAGCCGGTCGCCCGGCTTGATCTGGTAATCCTGGGCGAGCGCAGAACCGCCCAGCGCGACCATCAGCCAGATCGTGAACCAGCGCAGCATGGCGATTACTCCCATATGAGATGAGGATTACACGGCATCGGACGGAAACTGAATGAGAATTATCCGTCTCGAATCCCCCGGTCCAGCCTTTTTGCGGAGGCTTCAGGCGTAGCCCTCGTAATAGATGTCGCGCGTGTCCTCACGGCACTTGTTGAGCACGACGCCCAGCAGGATGGTGTTGTCGGCAAGAAGCCGCTCGCAGGAGTCGATTTCGGCGGTTTTTGTCTGGCCTGCGGCGGCGATCAGCACCACGGCGTCCAGATGCGGCAGAGTGGCGATGGCGTCGTCGCTGACCAGCACCGGCGGCAGGTCGACCACCACGATGTCGGGACGCAGCCGCGCGGTCATGTCGGCCATCGCGTCCGCTGCGGCGGCGCTCTGGATCAACTCGGCGCTGTCGCGCACGCGTTCGGTGTTGAGGCCGAGCGCAAGGTTGTCGCCGACCCGCGCAAAATGGCTTTCCGACGCGATCTTGCCAGACAACCAGTCTGCAATGCGCAACGGTCCCTTGACGCCGAAATAGTCCGCAAGCTGTGGGGCCTTCAGGTCAAGGTCGATCAGCGCCGCCTTCAGCGCCGGGTTGCGGGCGATGCTGAACGCAAGGTTGGCCGCGACGACGGTCTTGCCGCAACCCTTGGTGGGGGATGTGATCCCGATCCGGCGCCAGGTGTTGTCGGCGCAGACCTTGAGCAGCCGGGTGCGCAACACGTCGAAGGTCAGATAGGCGGGATCGGTCTTGGCGCGGGCGATGATCCGCCGCCGCATCAGTTCCGCCGGATCGGGGGTGAAGGCGGCCAGCGCCGACCACGCGGCGCGCACCGGCGCCGCCGCGCCCGCCGCGTCCGCCGCGTCCGGCGCGTCCGGCGCGCCGGAGACGGCCTGCGGTCCGCCCTCGCCCTCGCCCCCGCCTTCGCGTCTGGCGCGAGCCTTCTCGATCGCTTGTTTCAGGCGTTCGACCATTGCAGCAAAGCCTTTCCTTGACGCGGGCCGTCGCTGCGATCAGCGGCCGAACCGGTTCTCGATCAACCGGATCAGGGTGTCGAGGCCTGTCTTGTCCGCGATCTTCTGCATGACGATGGGGAGCGGCAGATAGTATTGATCCACCAGATACAGCGCCGCCGGGATGACCACGAACGCCGCGAACAGCAAGGCGCGCAGCGTCCAGCGGTGACGACGGTCTTCCTCGTCGGTGCGGATGTAGGGGATGGTGACGATCGGGCGCAATTCCAGCCGCCGCTCCAGATCGCGCGGCGTGCGGATGCAGCGGTTGAGCAGCTCCGCCAGCACCATCAGGCCGAAACCGAAACCAAAGCCGCCCACAAACCCCGCCGCCATGATCAGCGGCCGCTTCGGCGAATCCGGCGTCTCCGCCGGTTGCGGCTGTTCGATCACCTCGAACCGCTCGGCCTGACGGTTGACCTCCAGCCGCTCGCCGGTCGCGGCTTCGGCCTGTTTGAGGATCGCCTGCTGATACTGGATCTGGGTGTTGTCGAGCTGGCGCGTCAGCGCATTCAGGGTGATGTCCGCCTGCGGCGTGCGGGCGATGGAATCCTCCAGCGCCGCGATCCGCGCCGTATCGGCCTCGGCCTGCGTCGTCAGCAACTTGAGCCGCGACTCGATCAGTTCGATCTTGCGCAACGCCTCGGTGGCCTGGCCGTTGACCGGCGCCCCGGCGTCGCCGCCCGCGCCGCCGCCCGCGCCGCCCAGAATCTGTTCGAGCGCGGCGATGCGCGCGGTGAGCGAGCGGACCGAAGGGTGCGATTCGGCGAAGACGCTGCGCGCCTGGGTGAGCGAGCGGCGCAGGCTCTGCAATTCGCGCTCTTCGGGCGTGAGCTGCGCTTCGGGGGCGGAAAAGCCGAGCGCCAGCGTGCGCTCCAGATAGCGTTTCTCCTCCTCGAGGCCGATGCGCTGGCTCTCACGCTCGAACATCCGCTGTTGCAGGTCGGACAGCTCCTTGCGGCGGAACTCCAGACTGTCGGGCAGGGCGTCGGCGTTGTCGTTCTTGAACCGGGTGATCCGGGTTTCGAGCGACGCCAGCTCCAGCGACAGCCGCTCGACCTCGCGGTCAAAGAACACCAGCGTGTCGGCGGCGCGGGCGCCGCGCTGGCGGGCGTTCTCCTCCAGCACCTGCGACAGCAGCTCGCCGGCCACCTGCGCCGCAAGCTGCGGGCGATCCGCCTCGAAGGTGATGTTGATCAGCGAGGCGGTCACCGGCCCGCGGTTGCCGTCGCGTTGCGACAGCGCGACGCTGTTGATCACGGTGGCGTCGCGCATCAGGTCGATGATGTCGGAGGGCGACAGGTCGGGACGGTTTTTGTGGATGCCGAAACGCTCGGACAGACCGAGCATGTTCTGGCGCGTCTTGAGGCGCTGTTCGATCAGCCGAACCCGCTCGGGGGCGTCCGCCGTCACGGTGGAGCGCGCCAGTTCTGAGGGGATCTGCTGCGACTCGACCAGAATGCGCGCCGTCGAAGTATAGACGGGCGGCAGGATGAAGGCGATGGCGACCGCCAGCGTCGTCCCGACGATGGTCGGGATCGCCAGCAGCAGCCAGCGCCGCTTGAACACGGCGACATAGTCGCCGATGTTGATGTCCTGCTCGATGGCGGAGTCGCCGCCGCGTTCGATCGCCGTCATGTCGCTTGCCGCACTAGTTTGGGCGCCTCGCTGAGCGGCGCGAATTGCTCATAGATGCCGCGTCGTTTGGCGCCTGTCAGGAATTCGCGCAACAGGTGTTCGTCAATCACCTTGGTTTCCGCAGCGAACCCGTAAACCAGGCACAGGTCGCACAGGATGTTCACCAGACGCGGCACACCGCGCGTCGCCTCGTGGATCAGGGCGCAGGTGCGGGCGGGAAAGATCCGCCACGCGGCGCCGGCCACCTCCAGACGGTGCAGCACATAGCGCTCCACATCCTGCGCCCCCAGCGCGGTCAGGTGGAAATCCGACGAGACGCGCTGCGCGAACTGCACCAGCTCGGGCCGCGCCAGCAGGTCGCGCAGCTGCGGCTGGCCGACAAGCACCAGCTGCAGCAGCTCATCCTTGTCGGCGTTGATGTTGGAGAGCATCCGCAGCTCCTCCAGCGCATCGACTGTCAGGTTCTGCGCTTCGTCGAAGATCAGCACCACACGCTTGCCCTGCGCATAGGCCTCGATGACGAAATCCTGAAACCGCTGGAACAGCCGCACATAGGGCTCCTCCGCCGCGCTCTGGCCAAGCGCCATCATCACCCACTGCAGCAGCTCGCCGCGCCCGGCCTGCATGTTCGACACCAGACCGACCACCAGATCGGCGGGGATCTCCCGCATCAGCTGACGCAGCAGCGTGGTCTTGCCCGCGCCGATTTCACCGGTGATCACCGTTATCGGCGCCCGGGTCATCAGGCCATAGCGCAGCATGGTGAACGCAAGCGTGTGCTGTTCGGCCCAGAACAGGAAATCCGGGTCCGGAACTGTCAGGAACGGGCGGTGCTTCAAGCCATAGAACGCTTCATACATGAACAGAACTCCCGGCTCGCACTGATCTGGTCATGGCGCCGACACCAGGGGTTCTCTGCGCCAGGGATCGTGTTGCACCGCATATACCGCAGGATATAGTCATCTTGCAAAGATGGTAACAGAAGGTTCATGCGGTCCTGCGATCAGTGCGCGATCAATGCGGGATGAAGCGCGGCAGCGTCTCCAGCGAGCTGACCATGAACCGCTGCAGCCGGTCCGCCGCCGCCGCGATGTCTTCGTTCGGGGCGATCGGCGTGATCACCCGCACCAGCGCGCCATCGGAGCGGCCAATGGCGGCGCTGTCGATCAGATTGGCGAATTTGGCTTCATAAGAGCCTGAGATCCTTTTGCCGCGCAGGTCGAACCAGAAATACACCAACTGGCGCGCCTGGCCCTTCTGGATGACCGCCTGCACCAGATCCACGCTCTCGCCCGACGGCAGGGTGATCGCCGAGCGCTCCCACCCCGACACTTCCCAGCCGCCGGCGGGAATGCAGATCTCGGGCGAGTGGATGCCGGCGCCGTCCATCTGGTTGTAGTAATACGCGATGAACAGATCGACCGGACGCGCCTCGCCGGGCGCGGCGTATGCGGCGGAAAAATAGTCGTCCGCCGCCAGCACCCGCTCGATTTCCGTGTCCAGCGGCGCGCCGAGCCGCCCGCGCCAGTCGCTGATGGCGAGGGGAAAGATCGCCAGCGGATCGCGCGATGCGCGCACCACTTCGCGCTCGGGCGTCGCGCGCCACGCCGTCGCCACGCCCACGGTCATCAGCGCGCCGACGATCATCGCAGCCGAGGGCGCCACGTCGCCGATCCGGCGCAACTGGGCGCCGAGGCCGTCGAACTCGATGTCCAGCGTCTCCGACAGCGGCTTGGGGTGGCGCGTCAGCCGCTGCAGGACCGTCGCGATCAGGAACAGGATCGCCACGCAGGCGATGAAGATGACCCAGCCTTCGAAACTGTGCAGGAAGCCCTCCGCCTGCGCGATGCCGTAGTTGTCCACCAGCACGCCGATCACGCCGATGCGGAACGAGTTCATCAGCACGGTGATCGGCGCAGCCGACAGCAGCAGCGCCAGCTTGTGCCATCTCGGCCCCTGATACAGCACCGCGAAGACGAAGCTGAAGCTGAGCATCGGGAACAGATAGCGCAGCCCGCTGCACGCTTCGGCGACCTGGAGCTTGTAGACGCCCAGATCGATGATATTGCCCTCCAGATAGACCGGAATGCCCATCAGCGCGATCACCGCGACGCCTATTTCGGAGGAGACGATCTGAAGATAGGTCGAGACCTGCCAATAGATGAACTGCGGCAGCGGCAGCATGAAGGCCAGATGCACCACCGCCGGCCAGAACATCACGCCCCGGCGCAGGCCGAAACTGGTCAGGATCATGCCCGCAATCCACACGATGAAGCCGTAGGTGACGATCTGCGGGATGCGCGCGACGACGCCAAGCAGGCCGATCACCAGCGCCACGACGATCACGAGCACCCCGGCCCAGCGATCGGTGACCGGCTGGCTGGCCGGCGGCACATGCCGCATCTCGCGCAGGAACAGAAAAGTCGAGATCAGCGGGATGATCGGGCCGTGGCTGTATTCCGGGATCGACCACGCCTCCACAAGCGAGACCAGGCCGCTCCAGAAAATGGCGATCGCCCCGGCGAGGCCGAGCGCGAACCACAGCGGCCCCGCCGCCCCGGAAAGCCCGGCGCCGCGTCTGGCGATCTTGGCGTCGTCAAAGGATGCGGCCACGGATCATTCTCCTTCATGCGGCGCCCCGGACCGCCACCTGTGCCGAAAAGCATAACATCTCTGCGCGCAGCGCCCAACCGGCTGCGCCGCAACCGCCAGCGCGCGATCAGCGCGCTGCATATCACGCGTATATATGTGGATTTCCATAACATGAAAATACGCCAGACAGACCGCCGCGCCATCGGTCACGCGCAGGGTTCGGTCGCGGCGGTTCCGAGCCGGTCGGCGGCGTCGCGATAGCGATAGGCGACGGTGACGCCGGAGGGGGTTTCCGCGACCTTCAGCGCGCCGTCGCGCGCCCGCTGCACCGGATAGCGCGCCACCTCGGCGCAGGTCGGTCGTCCGGCCGCGTCGCGGCGCAGCACGCGGGCGCCGTGGCGGGTGTAGTCGGCGGCGACGCCCTGCCGGGTGCGGGTCCAGCCCGTCAGCCGCCCCTCGGCGTCATAGGCGAAAGCGTCGCGCCAGTCGCGGGCGGGAAAGATCATCGGGTCGGCGTAGACGGCCTTCAGCGCCGGATCGGCGTAATCCACCGACAGCACGCGCCCCGCCGCGTCGTGGGCGCGGGTCTGCTTCGGCGAGAAGACCAGGCTGAACAGCGCCGGCGCCGAATACTGCGCGCCGTTGTGGACGAACAGCGCCACGTCCACCCGGTTCGTGGTCAGATCGGGGCGGCTTGGGGCGGGGTAGGGGGCAAGCCAGTCGATCTCCAGCGCCGCCGCGCGCCCGTCCTCGCGCGGGGTCAGCCGCACATGCGCCGGGTCGCCGCGCAGCACGCGCCAGTGAAAGCGCAGCGGACGGCCGTTGGGATCGGCGATCTCTCCCGCGCGCAGCACATAGCGCCACGGCCCGTCAGCCCGGCGCGCCACCCGCGCCACGGCGGCGGGGCTGTCGAACAGCGTCTCGCTCAGCCCGTCGGCGAACAGGCCCAAGGCGGGGATGGCCTCCTCGACGCCGCCGAACCGCGCCATGGGCGGCACTTCGCCGGGCGTCAGCGCGTTGGCGGCGGCGATCATCCGGCCGAGGTCGATCATCTCCGCCTCGATGGCGCTGGGCCAGGCGGCGGCGGTCAGATAATCCTTCTCGGCGGGCGCGGTGGTCAGGTTGCGCCGCAGCAGCATCTGCGCCGTGGGCGCGATCAGACCCTGCGCGCGCAGGAACGTCTTGGTCTCGGGCCGCAGCGCCGCAAGGATCGCCGCGACCGCGTCCAGAAGCGGGCGGTCCGAACTGGAGGACCCCTGCGAGACCAGCATGTAGGGCGTCAGCGCCGGAAACAGGTCGCCCTGGCCCGGATCATGGTCGCGGTGCTCAGGATAGACGTAGATGTGGTTCGCCGCATACTGCCGCCACAACGCCGCCACGCCGCCGGGGGTGGTGAGCGCGGCGCGCGCCTGGCTGCGCCAGAACAGACCCTGACCGATTGCGGTGGAGGAATTGCCGAAGGTTGGCGCGTCGAACAGGATCCGGGTGTTGAGCCCGTAGTGCAGGGCGGCCGCCTGCGCCGCGTCGTCGTATTCGACAAAGCCGAGCTGCGGATAGGCGGCGCGCCACAGCGATGAATGATCGCCGTCGCGGTTGTCGTAGAGATCGCCGAAGTTGCCCGCCGCGCGGCCCCGCGCGACCAGCCGGTTCAGCGCCGCCGCTTCGGCCGATTTGTCCATCGGTCCGCGCGCCGGGCGGCGGCGCAGCGCTGGCGCCGCCTGAAAGCGGCTCTCCAGCATTCCCAGGTCGGGCCGCCAGCGCGTGACCGCCTCGCGCACCAGCGCCGTCTGCTCCGGACCGACAAGGCCCGGCGGCGGCGGCGGCGCGCCGGGCGGCGGCGGCGCGGCGGCGGCGAGGATCGCCGCGATGCGCGCCTCCGACCCCAGCGCCGCCAGCGGCGCAGAGGCGGCGTAGGCGGGCAGATCCTCCACGCCCAGGGCCGCCGCCTGCGCCAGGCTGTCCAGCGCCGCCTCGCGCGCGCCGGTGGCCGCGAGCGCCACCGCGAGCGCGGCGTGCAGCGCGCCGGTTCGGGGGCTGGCCGCGACCAGCGCCCGCAGCGCCGTCACCGCGCCTGCGGCGTCGCCCGCCGCGAGCCTGCGCAGCGTCTCCTGGCGACGCATTTCGAGTCCATCGGCGGCGAAAGGCGCGGCGCCGGGATAGACGGGCGCCGCCAACCCGGGCGCCGCAAGCGCCAGACACAGCAGCAGCGTCGCGACCCGGCGCATCGACGGTCCTCACCACAGGCTTTCGGGAAACATGAGCCTACCGGCAAAAAGCCCGCCTAACCATGACGCGGCGCCATGTCCGCGCGAAGTTTTTTCGTCTATAAAACGCCGGACGGCGCATGGGTGCGGCTCTCTTAACGCCTGGACTGATAGATCGGCGGCGTGCGCGCATTGGCAAGTGAAGGAAAGACGGCATGTCTGTAACGACCTACGGCGCTTTCAGGACGCGGGGCCGCCTCGGGCCGGTTGCGCGCGGCTTGCTTCTGGCGCTGGCCCTGGGCGCTGCGGGTTGTGACAGCGCCGAAGAGCGCCTGGCCAAACACTATGCGCGCGGCGTCGAGCTTCTGGAGGCCGAGCAGTTCGAGAAAGCCGCGCTGGAGTTTCGCAACGCGCTCAAGCTCGATGAAAATCACGCGCCGGCTCGTCTCGAGATCGCCAAGCTCTACGAACGCGACCGTGAATTCAGCGCCGCCGTCGGCAATTACCGGCTGGTCGCCGAACTGGATCCCGCCAATCTGGAGAGCCGCCTGAAGCTGGGGCAGATCCTGCTGCTTGGCGGCGCGCTGGATGAGGCCGCCACCTACGCCGGTCAGGCCGTCGCGCTGGCGCCGGAGGACCCGGACGCGCTGGTGCTGCGCGCAAGCGTGTCCTACCGGCTCGAGAACCGCGATTCGGCGCTTGCGGACGCGCGCAAGGCGCTTGAGCTGCGCCCCGATCATGTCGGCGGCAACGTGCTGCTGGTGACCGGCATGGTGGACGCCGGCGACACCACCGCCGCGCTGGCCCGGCTTGACGCGCTGCTGGCGGACAACCCCGCCGAGCGCACCTTCAACCTGATCAAGCTGCGCCTGCTGTCCCAGCGGGATGACGCCGCCGCCACCGAAGCGCATTTGCGGCGACTGACGACGATCTACCCCGGCGAAGTCGCCTTTCACCGCGCCATTGCGCAGATGCGGCTGGCCGCTGGCGATATTGACGGCGCCGAGGCCGAACTGCGTTCGGTGGCCGCCGCCGATCCGGACAACGCCGAGGCCGCGCTGGACGTGGTGCGCCTGATCGGCCGCGCCAGGGGCGGCGACGCCGCGCGCGCCGAGCTGGAGGCTCTGGTCGCCGCCGCAGGCGCCGATACGGCCCGCGCGGCGCCGTTCGAGATGGCGTTGGTCGAGATCGACTATCGCGACGGCGCCCGCGACGCCGCCCGCGCCCGGCTGGAGCGCCTGATTGCGGCGGACGACGGCGCGGCGGCGCGGCTTCAGCTCGCCCGCATCGAAATCGCCGAGAAGAACCCCGACGCCGCGCGCGCGCTTGTCGAGGCGGTGCTGGCCGCCGACGCGGACAATGTCGCGGCGCTCAACCTGCGCGCCGGGCTGCTGATCGACGCCGAGGATCCCGAGGCCGCGATCCGCGACGTGCGCCGCGCGCTCGATCTGGATCCGCAGAACGTGCAGCTGATGCTGACTGCGGCGCGCGCCTATGAGCGGGCGGGCAGCCCGGACTTGCAGGGCGAGCGGCTGTCGGCGGCGACGCGGGCCTCGAACTACGCGCCCGAGATCGCGGCCAGCTACGCCACTTTCCTGCGCGGACGCGATCAGGCCAAGGCGGCGGAGACGGTGCTGGCGGAATCCGCCCGTCTCAACCCCGGCAACCGGGCGTTGCTCGGCGCGCTGGCGGAGTTGCGGCTGCAGCTCAAGGACTGGGTCGGCGCCGATGAAGTCGCCGCCCGGCTGCGCGCGCTGGACGGGGGCGCCGCGGCGGCGGATCAGGTCGCCGCCGCGTCGCTCGGCGCGCAGGGCCGCTTCGGCGAGAGCATCGACGTGTTGCAGAAGCTGGCGGAGGATCCGCAGAACAACCAGGTCGCCCTGGCCGGTCTGGTCGCCGCCTATGTCCGTTCGGGCGAAATCGACCGGGCGGAGACTTTCATCGACGGGGTGCTGGCGGACAATCCGGCCAATCTGCGCGCGCTGCTGCTGCGCGCCGAGTTGCACCTGCTGCGGGGTCAGACCGCGGAGGCGGCCGCACGCTTGCGCGCCGTGATCGCCGCAGCGCCGAATAACCCGGTCGGCTATGTCACGCTGGCGCGTTTCGAGACGCGGCAGGGCCAGCCCGAGGCGGCGGAGAAGACCGTGCGCGCGGGCCTGGCGGCGGTCGCCGACAATCCCGTGCTGCGGCTGATGCTCGCCGAGCGGCTGGAGCAGCGGCGCGCCTATGACGAGGCGATCGACGTCTATCGCGGCCTCTACGAGAGCAACCCGGATTCCGCAGTCTTCGCCAACAATTTCGCCAGCCTGCTGGCCGAACACAAGGCCGACGATCCCGAAAGCCTGGCTTTCGCCGCCCGCGTCGCGCAGCGGCTGCGCGCCTCGGAGGTGCCGCAGTTCCAGGACACCTATGGCTGGACGCTGTTTCTGAACGGCGACGCGGCGGGCGCGCTGCGCAGCCTGATCCCGGCGGCCGAAAAGCTGCCGACCAACCCGCTGGTGCGCTATCACCTCGGGCGCGCCCACGCCGCGCTGGGCCGCACCGAGGATGCGCGCGCCGAATTCAATGCGGCGCTGACGGTGGATCCCGGGTTTCCCAAGGCCGACGAAGCCCGCGCCGCGCTGAGCGCGTTGCCGCCCGCGCCCGCCGTAGCCCAGTGATCCGCCGTCGGGGAGGGCGGGCGTCCGGTCGGTCGGCGTGATCGGCGTCTGATTGTCCGGCCGACGAAAAAGGGGCGCCGAAGCGCCCCTTTTTGTCGACCGTTCAGCACCCGATTCGCGACAGCCGACTGGCGCGCAGCGATTGGGCCGTCTTCAACCCTGTTCAGGAACCCTGTTCAGGAACTCTGCTCAG
>Ga0100401_1002400_pt1 | contig 14785 bp, 17 predicted proteins | sample CryGeymeta201525_FD_80421 | JGI IMG/M metagenome (GOLD analysis project Ga0100401, IMG submission 80421) | Groundwater microbial communities from Crystal Geyser aquifers in Utah, USA - Crystal Geyser metaG 2015-25 | ecosystem: Environmental > Aquatic > Deep subsurface > Groundwater | place: USA...
CAAGAGAAGGTAGTAAGGTATTTGTGGAAAATCTAAAATCCGAGTTAGCCGAAGTTGAAACAAAATTGGACAAATTGCTTTCTGCCTATCTGGATGAAGTAATCACGTCAGAAGAATATGCCGCGCAAAAACAAAAAACGCTCGACCATAGAGTAGAGCTGAAAGAGAAAATTTACGAAATTGAGAACAAAGATGTGTCTTGGCTCGAACCGGCTCGTGCGTGGGTTAAATCCTTGAATCAAGCGGATAAACTGCTTTCCTCTGGAGATAAATCGGAAATGACAACATTTCTAAAACAAATCGGCTCGAACCATATTTTGATTGATAAATCCTTTTCCTTTTCGCCAAAAAAGCCCTTTCAAATCCTAGCCGAGCGGCGCGAAGCACGCCGCGAGGTTTCCTTTGTCCACTTGCGAAATCCTGACTTGCGGAGAGGGTGGGATTCGAACCCACGGTCCAGTTTTACCCGGACAACACGTTAGCACCGTGCCGCTTTAGACCACTCAGCCACCTCTCCATTTATTATTTTTTTAAAGGCTTCGCCACTTTTATAAGATTTCACTTTTTTTTCTTGAAGCCTTGCTTCTTGAATTGATCTGCATTTTTTGAAAGATACTAATTCCCATGGTCCGTTAATTTTAGAGAATATTCCGCCTTGGCCGTTGTTGTGTTCTTTTATTCTTCTCTCTAAATCTTCTGTTGAACCTATATAATACTTCTTATTCTTCAGGCTTTTTAGAATATATACGTAAGCCATAAGCCGCTTTAGACTTCATCCCGCCTACGGCGGGACAAGCTCAGCCACCTCTCCACACCCTGTCATTTATATCACACTCTTTATCCTTTTGCCACTGTAAGTCCAATGATTTTTTTGCCGCCGGCTTGCTTAAGGACACGGCCTGCTTCATTTAAAGTGGCGCCTGTTGTTGTAATGTCATCGACTAAAATAATGACTTTATTCCTGATTATTTCCGAATTTTTTACGGCAAAAACTCCTTGAATATTCTTTAATCTTTTGTTTCTGTCCTTTATTTCTACTTGTGAAATCGTCTCCTTTATTTTATATAAGACATTAGTTTCCATCTTAATGGACAGTTTGTCCGATAGACATTTTCCTAAAATTTCAGCCTGATTATAACCGCGTTTTTTAAATTTTTTTCTTGCGAGAGGAATCGGGATAATAAGAACAGTTTGACGAGTATCGTTAATAAGACGCGTAATTTTATCGCCTAATTTTTTAACTATCAGGCTGCTGAGCGGCTCTGCTAAAGATTTAACGCCGCGGTATTTAAATAGCCAGATAGCCTTTTTGACAATTTCATCTTTATAAGAAGTCGCGACAAAAATTTCGTCGGTTTCTGACAAATTTGGAGGTTTATTTTCCGCAAAAAATGGCGGAAATGACGCCAAGCATTTTTCACAAAGAGTAGCGCCAGAAATTCCGCAACCAAGGCATTTTTGGGGAAATAAAAGGTCTAAAAATTCCTTAAAAATGTGGATAAGTTTTCCTGCCATTGTTGCATTTTTATGTTATTATTTAACAGTAAAGGAAAGATAAGTGCCATGCAATGGATGTTCAATTTTTCAAAAAATTATCAATTCCCAAAAAATTTCTTTTTTGGACGCCTTCGGCCCAGAATGTGGTCGGCATTGATATTGGCACTTCATCGGTAAAAATTGTTCAATTGAAAAAAGAAAAAGAACGCGCGATTCTCGAAACTTATGGCGCGCTTGCCGTTGGTCCTTATGCTAAATTGAAAATTGGCCAAGCCGCGTATTTGCCGGAGGCAAGGGCAGTTGAAATGATCAAAGATTTATTCAAGGAATCGGGCGCGAAATCCAAAGACGTGGCCGTTTCCGTATCTTTACGCAACACCTTTGTCACGACAATCGAATTGCCGTCTTCGGCCAGAACAAATATCGGCGACATTGTTTCCCTTGAGGCCAGACGGTATATTCCGCTGCCAATGTCGGAAGTTGTTTTGGACTGGTGGGTGATTCCGTTAGCGCTTGAATCCGGAGAAATGGCCGAAAATTCCGCGACCGCGCAAAAACGCGATATGACTGAAGTCCTTCTGGTTGCTATTTTCAAAGAAGCCATTGAGAATTACAAAAATATGATAGCTAAAGCGGGTCTCAATATCAAATTGTTCGAAATAGAGATTTTCAGCGCTATCCGTTCCTGTATCGGCCGCGAAACTTCTCCGGTTTTATTGATGGACCTCGGCGCTTCGGTAACGAAAATGGCTATTGTAGATTACGGCGTCGTCCGGCTGGTTAAGACTTTTGACCGCGGTTCGCAAGATTTAACTTTAGCGCTTTCCAATTCTTTGGGTATCGATTTTGAACGCGCCGAGGAAACAAAACAGGAGATCGGATTTTCTTCCAGGCCCGAACATAAAGAGATAGCGAGCATTATCGGGCCGATATCCCAATATATTTTTTTCGAAGCCAACCGTTTTGTGATGGATTACAGGAGAAAAAACAACCGTTCCGTCGGTAAAGTCATTTTGACCGGAGGAGGAGCTTTATTAAAAGGCGTAACCGATATGGCGGTAAAAAGCTTCGGAATAGAGGTTGTTTTAGGAGATCCGTTCATTAAAGTGGAATACCCCGCGTTTTTGCAGGCAGTATTGAAAGGAACGGGGCCGACTTTCGCAACCGCCTTGGGTCTTGCGATTCGAGGTTTGCAATCCTCTTAAGTAATAATAAATAAAAAAAATAAATTATGCCCGATGGTCAAATTACAACCACATCTTTCATCCCCAAGACGCGATTGACCGCGTCCACCTATCGCCGGAAGAGCGTGGGTATAGGTTTTTTCATTTCTCTTCTGTTGCTTTTACTTTCAGCCGGCGTATTCGGCGGACTTTATTTTTATAAAAAATCTTTACGGACGGAAATCGATTCCGCGGCCGCTTCTTTGGAACTTGCCAAAAAAGCTTTCGAAGAAAATTTAATCGCCGAATTAAGCCGGCTTAATTCTTCAATCAATGTCGCGAAAATTCTTTTTAACGAACACCAAGCCACCACTCAAATTTTTAAACTTATTGGCGACTTTACGCTTAAAGATGTATCATTCTCCAATTTTAGCTACAATTTTAATGGAAAATCTGCCATTGTTTCGATGAATGGCGAGGCGAAAAGTTACGCGAATGTCGCTATTCAGGCGAAAATGTTCGAGGAAAGCGATTTTATAGACAAAGTGATATTTTCCGGCTTGAGCCTTAAAGGCGCCGGAAAAGTAAGTTTCAATGTCGAACTTTCGTTTAATCCTTCATATGCCATTTATAAGCCGTAAAAACAAATTTTTATGCTGCGTTTTTTTCTAATAATTCTTTTTCTGATAACGGCAATTGTGATTTTCTTCACTCAAACACAGCCGTATTATAAAGATATCAAGACTTTGATCGCGGAGCGCGACGAATATCAGGTGGCTTTGGTTGATTCCCGGGAACTTCAAACGTTAAGAGACCAATTGCTTTCCCAATATAATACGATTTCGCAGGACGATTTTAACCGCCTTGGCAAAATACTTCCTGTTTCGATAGATTCCGGAAGCATTATTGTAATGTTTGAAGACAGGGCTCGCGAAAACGGTATTTTATTAAAGAAAATAGACGTTATTGAATCAAAAGAATCAACGTCGGATTCTACAACCGCCTTGGGCGCGCTTCCTTTGCCTTACAAAACAGTGGGATTGTCGTTTTCAATTTCGGGGTCATATGCTTCGGTTCTTTCATTTTTCAGCGATTTGGAAAAAAATCTTCGCCTGATCGACATAAAAAGCATCAGTTTCTCCTCTTCACCTGCCGATATTTATGAGTTTAATGTTTCCGCCAAAACATATTTTACTCCCGTTTCTCCGTTAACCGCGGTTGCCGATACGAAAAAGAGCGAGGGAACAAAAGAAATTTTAAGCATGCTTACAAAACTGCGCGCCGTCAAAATAGACACGGATTTTTTCAGCGGCGATATTTACAAAAGTCTTGTTGATTTTCTCCCTGTGCTTGAAATGCCCAAGGAATACGGCAGGCCAAATCCTTTTATTTTGCCGCCGGAGGCCGCTACGCCTATCAAAAAATAAAAATAAAAACGGGATGAATTTCACAGATATTTTAATTCAGAAAAATTTAATCTCCGCCGAAGACCTTAGAAAAATTCGTTCCGAAAGCGAAGGTAATTCGAGAAATTTGGAACAGAGGCTTATGGCGCGCGGAATTTCCGAAGACGTTATTTTAGCCGCGAAAGGCGAAGTTTTAGGAATACCGACGAAAAGGATAAAAGAAATGGGCCGCGTGCCTTTTGATATTTTAAAATTCATTCCCGAAGAATCGGCGCGTCATTATCAAATGATTCCCATCGGATTGGATGATAAGATATTGGATATTGGGATGGTTAATCCCGATAATACCGAAGCTAATGAGGCGCTTAGATTTATCGGCGCGAAGCTCGGCTTCAAGCAAAAAATTTATCTTATTACGCTTTCCGATCTTGACGCGATATTGAAGGAATATAAGGGATTGGGCGGAGAAACAGTGAAGGTTTTAGGCGAACTGGAGTCTGTTTTAGCCGAGCAAAAAATGGAGATACCGGAAGAGTTTTTCAAGGGCGTCGAAGGAAAATTGGTTGAGGAAGCGCCGGTTACCAAGATGGTTGCCGTTATCTTGCGCCATGCTGTGGAAGGCCGGGCTTCGGATATTCACATTGAACCCACTCGCGACAAATTGAGGGTGCGTTTCCGGCTCGACGGCGTTCTTTATACCAGTCTTATGCTGCCTTTGGGCGTTCATGAAGCGATTGTTTCCCGCATCAAAATTTTGACGAATATGCTATTGGATGAAAAGCGCAAACCACAGGACGGCAGATTCAGCGCGCGTATCATCGGAAGGGAAGTCGACTTTCGTGTTTCCACTTTTCCGAGCTCTTTCGGAGAAAAAGTAGTGCTTCGCATTTTGGATTCCAAAAAAAGCAGTAACTCATTGGAGCAATTGGGTCTTTACGGATACAACCTGGAAGCCGTAAAAGAAGCGCTTAAGTTTCCATACGGGATGATTCTTTTGACCGGCCCTACCGGATCGGGAAAGACAACGACTCTTTACGCTATGCTGCAAATGTTGGATAGGGAAAAAAATAACGTTGTAAGCTTGGAAGACCCTGTTGAATATGTAATAGAAGGAGTAAGCCAGTCTCAAGTCAAGCCGGAAATCGGATATGATTTTGCCAATGGTTTGAGAAATATTCTCCGTCAAGACCCCGACATTATCATGGTTGGCGAGATACGCGATAAGGAAACGGCGAAACTCGCGGTTCAAGCCGCTTTAACGGGCCATTTGGTTTTGTCCACATTGCATACCAATAATGCTATCGGCGTTATTCCCCGTTTAATTGATATGGGAATCGACCCTTATTTAATTCCTCCTACTTTAAGGTTGGCTGTTGCGCAACGTCTTGCGCCCACTCTTTGTCTTGACTCAAGAAAATCCGTGTTGTTTAAAGACGCTATTAAAGAGAAATTTGAAAAAGAAATAGCCGGAATACCCGAATCGACAAGAAAACTGATAAAATTGCCGTCCGAAATTTACGAACCATTTCCTTCTCCCAAATGTCCGAGGGGAACAATGGGCCGCATCGCGGTTTATGAGGTTTTAAAGATAACAAAAGAAATGGAGCGGATTATCCTGACTAATCCCACGGAACCTCCGATTTTCAAAGAAGCGCGGCAACAGGGGATGATAACAATGCGCGAAGATGGTATTATTAAAGTGTTAAGCGGCATAATCGGCTACGAAGAATTGGAGGGTATAGTTTAAAAGAATTATGAAAAGAAACAAAAAGTCGGGATTTACTTTAATTGAAGTATTGGTGGTAGTGGCTGTGATGGCGATGCTCATGTCTTTTACAATGGCTTCAATGCGGAGAGCGAAACAAAAAAATCGCGACAGCCGCAGAGAGCAAGATATGAAACAGCTTCAGAACGCTTTAGCTATTTACGCGACTAATGCCGGGTTGTATCCGATATGCGCGGCCGAAGTGATTGTCGGCAGCGCCGGAGATACTTGTATTGGCCCGGCGCTTCTGTCAATCCAGGCAATGCAGGGAGGAGTGTCGACTGACCCGCTCGGTTTAACAACGGGTATTTGCGGCGGCGCGGGTTCATATGTCTATTGCTATCAATCTCCCAGCGGTTTTACATACACAATCCGTTATGCCTTGGAAACTGATACTATTTTGGGAAAAAGCGCGGGTTGGCAAACTCTTACTCCTTAAAAATATTAAATAAATAAAACAATATGATGGAATATAAAAAAGAATTAAAAGAGTTGATTCTTACCGTAATCAAAGAGGGCGCGTCAGATCTTCATCTTTCTGTTGGCGTGCGCCCCGCCATACGCGTTAACGGTTCATTAATGCCTTTGGCGAAGAGGCCGGTATTGGCGCCGGAAGATTCCGAAGGTTTGATTTTACTTTTATTGAGCGATTTTAATCAGGAAAGACTTAAAACCGAAAAAGAAGTCGATTTTTCCTATTCATTTGAAGATAAAGCCCGTTTTAGGGGCAATGCTTTTTATCAGAAAGGGTTTTTAAGCTGCTCTTTAAGACTTATTCCTCCTCAAGTTAAAGAATTGAAATCTTTGAATCTGCCTGAAACAATACTTCAGCATCTTGCGTACAAAGAGCAGGGATTTTTCCTGGTGGTCGGCCCTATCGGCCATGGAAAATCAACCACGCTTTCTTCAATGATTGATTTCATAAATCATACGCGCTCCGAGCATATTTTAACTATTGAAGATCCTATCGAATATCTTTTTATTCAGGATAAATCCATTATCGAACAGCGCGAGGTGTTTTTTGACACGACGAGTTTTCATCGCGCCTTGCGTTCAATGTTCCGCGAAGACGTGAACGTTGCGATGATAGGGGAGATGCGCGACACGGAAACTATTTCCACGGCCATTACCGCCGCGGAAACCGGGCATTTGATTCTTTCTTCTCTTCACACCAATAGCGCCGGCCAGACAGTCAATCGTATTATAGATTCTTTTCCGCCAGCCCAGCAAAACCAGATTCGCATCCAGCTTTCCTCGAGTCTTTTAGGAATTTTTTCTCAGCGATTATTGCCTCGGATTTCCGGCGGTCTCATACCGGCTTACGAGCTTCTTATAAATAACAATGCGGTATCCAATCTTATCCGCGAAGCGCGGATTCACGAAATTGATACGGTCATAGAAACGAGTTTGGACCAAGGAATGGTAAGCTTGAACCGTTCTCTTATCGATTTGGTGCGCAGGGGAGAAATTACCATTGAAAACGCTATCGCGTTTTCATTAAATCCAAAAGAATTACAACGTGTTATATAAATACGAAGCGACAACAGCGGAAGGAGAGGAAAAAAGGGGGGTTATTGATGCCGCTAACCGCGATATTGCCATTGCCGCCTTGCAACGCAGAAATCTTATTATCATTTCAGTCGAAGAAGCGAAAGAAAGCGGATTTTTTTCCAAACCTTTGGCTATTTTTAATCGCGTAAAGCCGCGCGATGTTGTTATTCTTTCCCGCCAGCTCTCAACATTATTCGAGGCAAAAGTTCCGGTTTTGACTTCTCTCAAGCTTTTAGCCGGCGAGACGGAAAATCCCGCTCTTAGGGAAAAAATGGGGGAATTGCTTGACGATATTCAGGGCGGTTCTTCTATATCCGAAGCGATGTCCAAACAGCCGGATGTTTTTTCCAAATTTTTCGTCAATATGGTGCGTTCCGGCGAAGAATCGGGAAAATTGGACGAAGTTTTCTCTTATTTGGCTTCTTATCTCGAACGCAATTATGAACTGGCTTCAAAAGCGAGAAGCGCGTTAATCTATCCTATTTTTGTTCTTGTTGCTTTTTTCGGGGTATTGGTTTTGATGTTAACGGTTGTTATTCCGAAATTAAGCGCTATTTTAAAAGAAACAGGCCAGGAACTTCCTATTTATACGAAAGCCATTATTGCCGTAAGCGATCTTCTGATAAATTACGGGATTTTTATCCTTATAGCGCTTATTGTCGGGGCTATCAGCGTTTGGTATTATTTACGAACCGGCCAAGGCAAGGCGGGTTTCGCCCGGTTCCAGCTTTCCATCCCTTATGTCGGCGTTCTTTATAGGAAACTTTTTATCGGCCGAATGCTGGATAACTTCGAGACATTGCTTTCCTCGGGGGTTTCGGTGATTAGAACATTGGAGCTTACCGCGGATGTTATAGACAGCGAAATTTTTCGGCAGATTCTTACGGAGAGCATTGAAGCGGTAAAAGGAGGCTCTTCTATTTCGGAAAGCCTTTCTCGTTATGAAGATATACCCGGCCTTGTTGTTCAAATGATTCGAGTGGGAGAAGAAACAGGCAAATTAGCCTTCGTTTTAAAAACTCTTTCCCGTTTTTATAAAAAAGAAGTTGATACGGCCATCGAAACGCTTATGAGCTTAATAGAACCGGCTCTGATCATTGTTTTGGGTTTGGGCGTGGGATTGCTTGTCGCCGGCATTTTAGGTCCGATTTACAATATTGGTGCCGGCATATAGGTAATTTATGTTATCCACAGTATTTTAAGCTTACATTCCGCATTAATGATATACTTAATGAAAGAGTTTAGAATAAAATCAAAAGGTCGATTTTAAATAACATCTGATTATAAAAAATGTTTAAATCTAAAAAAGGGTTTACCTTAATCGAATTGCTGGTGGTAATCGCCATTATCGGTATTTTGGCTTCGGTTGTTTTGGCATCCTTAAACAGCGCCCGCAAGAAATCGCGCGACGCGCGCCGGGTTGCCGACATCAAACAAATCCAATTGGCTTTGGAAATGTTTTTTGACGCCAACCGCTCTTATCCAACCGGCCTTTACGGCACAGGAGATCTTGACGGGCTTACAAAAGGAGGCTATATGCCCACAGTTTCCTATGATCCGTTGGGGACAACGATTCAATACAGCTATGCGTATACTCCTGCAACTCCAATTTATTACCACTTAGGAGCTAGTCTTGAGGAATCCACTAATCCTGCCTTGAGCTCCGACAAAGACTGCACTTCATCCACCGCCGGTAGCTGTTCTTCGGGAACCGCGGCTTACACTGGTGGTTTTGCCGGCGCTGATACGGGAAAGTGCGATGCGGCTCATAGCGGAAGTTATTGTTACGACGTTATTCCGTAAAAATTAAGTTATCATCGCGATGATAACTCGCCAAGCGCGTAATATCTTTTATGCGCTTGGTTTGTTTTATGTGATAAAATGAAGTTATAATGATTTACGCCTTCGTTTTTATATTCGGCGCGATTATCGGAAGTTTTTTGAACGTAGTGATAAAGCGGTACAATACCGGCGAATCCATTATTTATTCGGATTCCCGATGTCTCGCTTGCGGAAAAAAACTTTCCTGGAGCGAGCTCATTCCCATTTGCAGTTTTTTGCTCCAAAAAGGAAAATGCCGCGGATGCCATAGTAAAATTTCCCGGCAGTATCCTTTGGTGGAATTTTTGACCGGATTGCTGTTTTTGTCGATTTTTCTGAAATTTTTCCCGGATATCATACTCGTGATTTTTTATTGGATAGCCGCCAGTTTGCTTATTATTATCAGCGTTTACGATTTTTATCATCAGATTATTCCCGATAAGATAGTTTATCTGCTTATTTTCCTCGCTCTCGGTTATTGGTTTTTTATCGGCAATGCCGCGCTTTCTGGTTTTTTGGCCGGCTTATCTTTTTTCCTCTTTTTTTTCCTGCTGTGGATTTCTTCCCGCGGCCGCTCTATGGGCTTGGGAGACTCAAAAATCGCTTTGGCGGCCGGGTGGATATTGGGGTTTGAAAATGGCATTATAGCGATACTTTTTTCTTTTTGGATCGGCGCAATTCTGGGCGTTTTTTTATTGCTTTTTTCGCGAAAAACCTTTACACTTAAAAGCAGAATACCCTTCGGGCCCTTTTTGAGTCTAGGAATAATAATCGCGTTTCTGTTCGGAGAAAGTATCATCAAAGCTTATTTTAATATTTTTCTTTAATATTTTTTAAGGTCGAAGATAAGATTATAAATTTAAAACAAGATAGAAAATGGAAATAAATAAGGAAATCGTAAAAAAAGCCATTCAGCCGACCATTATCTGGTCTCTTATTTGCGCCATTGCGATAATCGCTCTTTTGACGGTATTTATTCAGGCCAGACAATCGCAAAAAGCGGCTCAAAGAGAATCGAATCAACAGATTGCGTCAGAACAATCATTAGGGGAAGCGATTGTCGCGCTTGATTTCGGCAACGGGAAAATCAGAAGATTTAAAGGTCCTATCGAGAATAATGCAAGAGCCTGGGATTTGTTTCAGCAGGCGATCGCCGTGGGCAGTATCAACGTTGAAATATCGGATCATTTTATTCCCAGGGTTATTGATGGGATAAAAGATGGCGCTAATGGAAAACATTGGTCTCTTTACGTGAATAATGTCAAACAAAAATTTGCCCCTTTTGAAATTCAGGTAAAATCGGGGGATGAAGTTGTTTTTAGATTTGAATAAATATGAAAAAAGATGGGTTTACCGTATTGGAAATGGTCGTCGTTTTGGGAATAGTGACCATAATTTCTTCCGTGGTTTTGGCGAATTACCCCGCTTTTAACGAGCGTCTTGGCGTGAGGCGCGCGGCCGAAGATATCGCCTCTTCAATACGCCAGGTTCAAGCGTACGGCTTGGGCGTGAAAGAGTTCGGGCCGGGAAGCGGTATTTTTCCCGGTTACGGCATTTACTTTTGGCGTCCCGCCGCTTCTTATATATTGTATGCCGACAGTAATAATAATCTGCAATATGACGCGCCTGGCGAAAAAATAAGCGAATTACCCATTCAAGGAGCGGCGGTTATCGATGATATCTGCGTTAATCAAAGACAAGCTCCGCCCGGCACTTGCGGCATCAATTTTCTTCATATTGAATATTTACGTCCGCAACCAAGCGTGAGCCTGCGGACCGGTGGCGGTTCTTATGGCGACGCCGAAATTAAACTCAAAGGATCGAGGGGAACAATGAAAACAATCGTGATTTGGCTTAGCGGACAGGTTAGCATCGAATAAATAATATGAAATCACGGCGCAAAAAAGGATTCACTCTGCTTGAAACGTTTGTCGCGCTTTCGATTTTGACTTTTGTGGTTATCGGCCCTTTAACGCTTGCTTCTTACAGCATTCGTTCGGCAAGTCTTTCCCAGAATCAGCTTACGGCGTTTTATTTGGCGCAGGAAGCGATGGAATACGTGAAAAATCGCCGCGATATCAATGCTTTGAATGGAAATGCAAATTGGCTTAAAGATTTGGCTCCCAGCGGCGGCGGAAACGGACTTTGCCGTAATAATAAAGGTTGTACTGTCGATATTCCATATAACGATATTCAGACTTGTCCTGATGGCGGCTGTCCCAAAATGAGATACAGCAGCGATACGGGATTTTATCATCAGAATACTTCTTTTGGCGCAGAAAGCCTTTTTACCCGCAAGATTAAACTTGATAATGTCAGCTCCTATGAAGAAAAAGTCTCGATTACAATTTCCTGGGCGGAAAAATTCGGCGCCAGATCTTTCACCTTGGAAGAAAATATTTTTAACTGGCCGTAAAAATAGAAATATCCCCGTTAATATATGAAAGATAAAATTGGAAAATTTAAAAATATTTTTTGCGGTTTTTTACTTATAGAAATACTTGTTGCTGTTTCCATTTTTGCCGTAGCGGCAACCATCAGCGCGGGAGCATTGATGAGTATGACCGACGCCCAGCAGAAAGTTCTGGCTTTGCGCATTGTTCAGGATAATCTTAGTTATGCCTTAGATACAATGGGAAAAGAAATCCGCACCGGAAGTTCTTATCATTGCGGGATTGACATTAATGATTTCCTCGCGACTCCCAGAGACTGCAGCGTTTTTCCCGGCGGCCCGTCATTTACTTTTATAAACAGCCTTGGCGACAAAATTACTTATAGATTGAATAACAACCGCATAGAAAAAATTTTAAACGGTAATCCCGCCACTGCTTTGATTATGACGGCTCCGGATGCGGTTATAGTTCTTTTATCGTTTTATGTGGTGGGGTCGCCGGCAAATGATGAGCTCCAGCCGAGAGTGACCATTATTTTGAAAGGGACAGCCGGTATTAAGGAAAAAATAAAATCCCGTATTAATATTCAGACAACCATTTCCCAGCGCCTTATAGATTCATGAAATATTTTAAGAATACAAATGATAAAATGGGGTTTACCCTGCTTCTTGCGGTCTTAATCACCAGCATTATTTTAGGCATAAGCGTCGGCATTTCCGTTTTTGTTATTCGGGAACTGCTTATTTCTTCGACGGGGCGGGAATCGCAGAAAGCTTTTTTTGCCGCGGATTCGGGCGTGGAGTGCGCCCTTTATTGGGATTTTAAGCAAAACGCTTTTGCGACGTCGTCTACGCGGGTGATTTCATGCGCCGGTTCTTCTCCGACCGTCGGCGGAGTTTCGGGTATTTCGGAGTTTGATCTGACTTTTACAAATGGCGCGTGCACTCACGTTAAAGTCGATAAAACCGTTCCTTCCAGCACGACAATCGATTCAGCCGGACATAATACCTGTAATCTAAGCGACCCCAACCGCGTTGAAAGAACCCTGCGTGTAAGCTACTAATATGATTTCGCCCTGCTTAATATGTCCGATAAAAAAGAAGTTCAACTTACTAAAGAACAGGCCCGCCTGCCGACGAGGCAGGCAAAGGAAAGAATCGAAAAATTAAAAAAAGTGATAAATCGTCACCGCTATCTTTACCACGTGTTGGATAAATCGGAAATTTCTGACGCCGCTTTCGATACTTTAAAGAATGAACTTGAAGAGCTGGAGTTTAAATTTCCCGTACTGATAACGAATGATTCCCCGACGCAAAGGGTGGGCAGCAAGGCCCTGGTTAAATTTGAAAAAGTGTCTCATAAAGTTCCGATGCTGTCTTTAAGCGACGCTTTTTCCGAAGAAGAACTTAAAGAATGGGAAACGAGAATACAAAAATTAATTCCCGGGGAAAAAATGAATTTTTTCGCCGAACTTAAATTAGACGGTTTGGCTGTAAGCCTTGAATATAAAAAAGGCGTTTTTGTTCGCGGGTCCACCAGGGGCGACGGAAAAACAGGGGAAGACGTTACCCAAAATTTGAAGACGATAGGAAGTATTCCTCTAAAATTAAGAGCGCCGGAAGGAAAAGAGTTGCGGGATTTGGGATTTTCTCGGGCGCAGATTAAAAAAATAATAGAAACAGCGGAAAAAGGAACCATTGAATTGAGGGGCGAAGCAATAATGACCAAAAAAGTTTTTGAAGAATTGAATAAAATTCTTAAAAATGAAAATAAGCCGCTTTTGGCAAATCCTAGAAACGCGGTCGCCGGTTCTATCAGGCAGTTAGACTCAAAAATTACGGCTTCCCGCAGATTGGATTTTTATGTTTACGGTTTAGCCACCGATTTGGGGCAAAGCATGCATCATGAAGAGCACGATTTGGCGAAATTTTTGGGTTTTAAAACTATCGGTAAGAACAAACTTTGCCGCGACTTGAAAACGGTTATGGAATTTCACCATAGCTTGGCGCGAGAAAGAGAAAAATTGCCTTTTGAGATAGACGGCGTCGTGGTCGTAGTCGATAAAATAGAACTTCAGAAAAAATTGGGCGTTGTGGGCAAGGGTCCGCGCTGGATGACGGCCTATAAATTTTCTCCGAAAGAAGCAACCACTATTATAGAAGATATCCGGGTGCAGGTTGGCCGTACCGGCGTTCTTACGCCGGTGGCGATTTTAAAACCCGCGGAAATCGGGGGAGTAGTGGTGAGCCGGGCCGCTTTGCATAACGAAGGCGAAATAAAAAGGCTGGGGATTAAGATCGGCGATACGGTTATTGTCGGCAGAGCCGGCGACGTTATTCCCGATGTGCGCAAAGTTATTATCGGGCTTCGGACGGGGAAAGAAAAATTTTTTCATATGCCGCAATATTGTCCGATATGCGGCAAGAAAGTTGTGCGCGACGAGAGCGGCGTTCTCTTGCGATGCGTGAACAAATATTGCCCTTCGCGCCTGGCTAGGGGATTGCATTATTTTGCCTCCAATTCGGCGTTCGATATTGAGGGCCTTGGTCCTCAAAGCATAAATCTTCTTTTAGATGAAGGTTTGATTCAGGATTCAGCCGATATTTTTGAATTGAAAGAAGGGGATTTGATTCTTCTTGAGCGCTTCGGAAAAAAATCCGCCAAGAATCTGATAAATGCGATTCAATTCCGTCGCGTAATTTCTTTGCCAAGATTTTTAATTGGCTTAGGAATTTTACATATTGGCGAAAGAACCGCTCAAGATTTAAGCGAACAATTCGGATCTATTGATAATTTAAGAAGAGCAAGTTTTGATAATTTAGAAAAAATCGATAATATCGGCCCAAAAGCGGCGAAAAGCGTCTATGAATGGTTTAGGGATGAAAATAACAAAAAATTTTTAAACAAGCTTTTAAAACAGGTAAAAATTAAGAAATACCGTCCGCAGACCGGAAAATTGCACGGAAAACTTTTCGTTATTACCGGTTCGCTTTCTATTTCGCGCGAAGAAGCGAAACTGAAAATCCAAAGTCTTGGCGGAAAAACTTCCGAATCAATTTCAAAAGAAGTGGATTATCTTGTTGTCGGCGAAGAACCGGGCTCGAAATTGGCGAAAGCGCAAAAGTTAGGCATAAAAATTCTGGAAGAAAAAGAATTTTTAGAGATGATTTTATAATTTTATAAATTAGC
>Ga0100401_1002401_pt1 | contig 14781 bp, 14 predicted proteins | sample CryGeymeta201525_FD_80421 | JGI IMG/M metagenome (GOLD analysis project Ga0100401, IMG submission 80421) | Groundwater microbial communities from Crystal Geyser aquifers in Utah, USA - Crystal Geyser metaG 2015-25 | ecosystem: Environmental > Aquatic > Deep subsurface > Groundwater | place: USA...
ATGCGCAGCGGGTTGTGGCGGCTGTCGGACCTGATGTCCGACACCTATCTGCAATAGGAAGGGCCCCCATGCGTTTCGACATCCGGCTGCGCATCACCCATGACTATCCCGGCGCGGCGGGCACGGGGCGGCACCGCATCCGGGTCATGCCCGCCGATCTGCCGGGGCGACAGCGGCTGCTGCAGCGGCACCTGCTGGTGACGCCCGCACCATCCGAGACCGGCACGCTGGCCGATTTCTTCGGCAACGAGGCCGCGTTGGTGGTGCACGACGCGCCCCATGAACAGATGACCATCGCCGTGCGCGCACAGGTGGAGGTGATCGAACGGTCGGGCGATCTCGATGTGTCTGCGGCTCTCGCCGATCTGCCCGACGAGATCGACGCGCTGCACACGCTGGCGCCCGACGCGCCGCATCATTTCCTCGGCCCCTCGCCACGGGTGCCCGCCGATGACGCCATGGCCGCCTATGCCGCGGCACGGGCCACCCCGCGCATGACCGCCCGCGCGGCGACGGAGGCCGTGGGCCGCGCGCTGCATGGCGACATGACGTTCGATCCGCGCGCGACCACGGTGGACACGCCCGCCGCCGAGGCTTTCGCGGCGCGGCGCGGGGTGTGCCAGGATTTTACCCATATCCTGATCGCCTGCCTGCGCAGTCTCGGGATCCCGTCGGGCTATGTCAGCGGCTACCTGCGCACCGAGCCGCCCCCCGGCCAGCCAAGACTGGAAGGCGCGGACGCCATGCATGCCTGGGTGCGGGCGTGGTGCGGCAGCGATGCGGGCTGGGTGGAATACGACCCCACGAACGCGGTCTTTCCCGGTCGGGATCACATCGTGGTCGCCGTCGGGCGGGATTACGACGACATCGCACCGGTGCAGGGTGTCCTGCGCACGTCCGGTCCCAACCTGATGAGCCAGGCGGTGGACGTGATTCCCGTCGCAGACCCGGCGCCGCCGGGCAAGGCCCCTGCCTGATCTTTTGCGATCTGCCCGTAACGCGCCTGCAGCCCGGACAGGCCGCATGAATTATGGGCATGCCGCGCGCTGATATCGCCGCTGCCACGGCGCAGCTTCCGGCAAGGCCTGCGGCGTGGCAGACTTGTGGTGTCGGACTGCGCGGCACCCGCATGATCCTCCCTTGTCGGGTGCCGCGCATGTCCGGCGCGAAGCATGCAGCGCGTCGGCGCGGTCTTCAGGTCTGCGCCCCGGACCCGCGCTCCCGACCCCCAAGACATGGCTGGCCGACGGTCCAAGGCCGATCCATCGGACCGCGTGGCACCAAGTCGTGCACATGTCACAGCGTGGCTCTTGGAACACATGGTGTCTGGATTTCCCCACCTTGGTAACCATTGTGCGAAAAATGAGTGGATTTGGTAATAATATTATCCTGTGATGGACTCAGACGAAAGGAGAGTCCCCCATGGCCACCTCAGAGCAAACCCCGCCGCAACAAAGCGTTCCCCCCATGGCGCGTCGTCCCCGCCCGGACCCGGCCAAGCCGTTCGAGTTCAAGGACTGGGCGATGATCTGACTTGATGCCTGTGCGCCCCTGTACGCGGGCGACGACCGGCCCGTGCATCCCGCCCGGCGAAGACTCGGCATGACGGAGTCCATCCGCAGCATCCGCAACCTTGGCGCGGCCATGGAGGCCGCCTGCCACGCCGCCGGGATCATGGATGCCGACACGCTGCGCGGGCTCGGGGCGGATGCCGCTTATGCGCGCATGATCGCCGCCGGCCATCGCCCCCATGTGATCGCGTTCACCGCCCTCGCGCTGGGGTTGCAAGGACGCCCCTGGACCAACGCGGACCCGGCCGAAAAGGCGGCCCTGCGCGCCCGGTTCGACGCGGCCCGCGCAGCCGCCGCGCGGGTCGCGCCCAGCGAAAAGGGCCGCACCCCCATGGATGCGGCCCTCGACGAGATCGGGGTGATCGCCGGGCGCGTTCAGCCGACCAGTTCGAGCCCCGAGAAGAAATAGGAAATTTCCAGCGCAGCGGTATCCGGCGCGTCCGAGCCGTGGACCGAGTTCTCGCCGACGCTTTCCGCGAATTCCGCGCGGATGGTCCCCTGCGCCGCGTCGGCGGGGTTCGTGGCCCCCATCACTTCGCGGTTCTTGGCGATGGCGCCTTCGCCCTGCAGCACCTGCACCACCACCGGACCGGACGCCATGAAATCGCACAATTCGTCATAGAACGGGCGTTCGGCGTGGACCGCGTAGAACACGCCGGCCTGCGCCTTGGTCAACTGGATGCGCTTCTGCGCGATGATGCGCAGGCCGGCTTCCTCGAACTTGGCGTTGATCTTGCCGGTCAGGTTGCGCTTCGTGGCGTCGGGCTTGATGATCGACAACGTGCGTTCGATGGCCATGGTGGTTGCTCTTTCCCGTAGCGGCCCGCGGGCCCCGTGCCCGTGGTTTCGTCGCGCGCCTGCTAGCATGGGGGCGGGGCGTTGAAAAGCCGCGATTGACCCGGCCCCGCGCATGCGGCAGAGCGGGCCCATGCTGCAGATCCGCGAAATATCCTATTCGGTCGACGGCCGACCGCTCTTCGACGCCGCCAGCGCCGACATTCCGACCGGCCACAAGGTCGGCCTGATCGGGCGCAACGGTGCGGGCAAGACCACGCTTTTTCGGCTGATCCGGGGCGAGTTGGCGCTGGAAGGCGGCAGCATCGGTCTGCCCGCCCGCGCCCGCATCGGCGGCGTCGCACAGGAGGTTCCGGCCTCGGACACCTCGCTCATCGACACGGTGCTGGAGGCGGATACCGAACGCGCCGCGCTGATGGCCGAGGCCGACACCGCGACAGACGCCACCCGCATCGCCGACGTGCAGACGCGGCTCGCCGATATCGACGCGTGGTCGGCGGAAGCGCGGGCAAGTTCCATCCTGCGGGGCCTCGGCTTCGACGACGCGGAACAGAAGATGCCGTGCAGCGCGTTCTCGGGCGGCTGGCGGATGCGCGTGGCGCTGGCCGGCGTGCTCTTCGCCCAGCCCGACCTGCTGCTGCTGGACGAACCGACCAACTATCTCGATCTCGAAGGGGCGGTCTGGCTGGAAAGCTACCTTGCGCGCTATCCGCACACGGTGCTGATCATCAGCCACGACCGGGGGCTGTTGAACCGGGCCGTGGGCGGGATCCTGCACTTGGAGAACCGCACGCTGGCCTATTACCAGGGGCCCTATGACCAGTTCGCCCGCGCGCGCGCCGAACAGCGCGCCGTGCAGGCCGCGCAAGCCAAGAAACAGGATGCGCAGCGCGCCCATCTGCAAAGCTTCGTGGACCGGTTCAAGGCCAAGGCGAGCAAGGCCAAGCAGGCCCAGTCCCGCGTCAAGATGCTGGAACGGATGACCCCGATCACCGCACCCGAGGATGCGGCGACGCAGGTCTTCACCTTCCCCCAGCCCGAGGAACTGTCGCCCCCCATTATCAACCTCGAAGGGGCGCAGACGGGGTATGGCGGCGCGCCCGTACTGTCGCACCTGTCGCTGCGCATCGACCAGGATGACCGGATCGCCCTGCTGGGCAAGAACGGTCAGGGCAAGTCCACGCTGTCGAAGCTGCTGTCGGGCCGCCTGCCCGCCACGTCCGGGCGCATGATCACGTCGTCCAAATTGCGCATCGGGTATTTCGCCCAGCACCAGGTGGACGAGTTGCATATCGACGAAACGCCGCTGCAGCATCTGCAGCGCGAACGCCCCGACACGCCGCAGGCGAAGCTGCGCGCGCGGCTGGCGGGCTTCGGGCTGGGCGCGGACCAGGCGGGGACGGTCGTCGGCAAGCTGTCGGGCGGGCAGAAGGCGCGGTTGTCGCTGCTGCTGGCGACGCTGGATGCACCGCATCTGCTGATCCTCGACGAGCCGACGAACCATCTCGACATGGAAAGCCGGGAAGCGCTGGTGGAGGCGCTCGCGGCCTATACGGGTGCCGTGATCCTTGTCAGCCACGACATGCACCTGTTGTCGCTGGTGGCGGACCGGTTGTGGCTGGTCAGCGGCGGGCGGGTGACGCCTTACGAGGACGATCTCGACGCTTACCGGCGGATGCTGCTGGCGGGCGAAGCGAAGCCGGACCGGACCAACGGTGCCAAACCCGCCCCGCCGCCGCGGCCCAAGCCGTCGCGCGACGCCGTCATGGCGCTGCGCGCCGAGGTGCGCAAATGCGAGGACCGGCTCGCGAAGCTGAACCAGATGCGCGACCGGCTGGCGAAGAAACTGGCCGACCCGGGCATGTACGAACCCGACAAGATCGGCGAGGCCGAGGTCTGGCAGAAGAAATACGCCGAGGTGATGGACGGCCTCGACCGGGCCGAGGCGCTATGGCTCACCGCGCAGGAAAAGCTCGAACAGGCGCAGGGGTGACGGCATGGACATGGCATCCGCGCTCACGAGTTTCGTCACGCTGCTGGTGGTGATCGATCCCATCGGCACGGCGCCGCTGTTCGTGGCGCTGACGGCGGGCATGGACCCGAGGCGCCGCCGGATGGTCGCCGTGCGGGCGTGCGTGATCGCCTTCGGCATCCTGACCGTGTTCGGGCTGGCCGGAAACACGGTGCTTGATTCGCTGGGCATATCCCTGCCCGCCTTTCGCATCGCGGGGGGCCTGCTGCTGTTCCTGATCGCTGTGGACATGCTGTTCGAGAAACGTACCAAGCGGCGCGAGGACCGCACGCAGGACGACGACGATCACGACCCGTCGGTCTTTCCGCTGGCGACACCGTTGATCGCCGGGCCGGGGGCGATGGCGGCGATGATCCTGCTCAACACCGGCACGGACGTGGCCTGGATGGCCAAGCTGGAGGTGCATCTGGTGATGCTCGGCGTGGTCGCCCTGGTGCTGGCGATGTTCATGATCGGCGGGCTGATCGAACGGGCGCTGGGGCGCACCGGGATCCTCGTGGTGACACGGCTTCTGGGCATGCTGCTCGCGGCGCTGTCGGTGCAGTTCGTGCTGGACGGGCTTGGGGCGCTCGGGGTGATGCCCGGCTGATCCTTGGCCGCCCCGCGCTGCGGTCCCATATGAGGGGCAACGCAGGAGGGGCCGATGGACGCCGACAGTATCGCATCGCTGATCTACCTCACGCTTCTGGGCGTGGTGGTTGGGGGGTATTTCCTGCTCGCCAACCGGGACCGCATGGGACAGATGGCGCAACAGGGGGCGATCTGGGCGCTGATCTTCGTGGGCGTCGCTGCCGGGGCCGCGCTGTGGGACGACATCCGCGGCGCCTCCGCCCCCCGCCAGAGCGTGGTCCGGGATGGCGCGCAGATCGTCGCCACCCGCGCCCCCGACGGCCACTATCACCTGACGCTCGGGATCAACGGGGCGCCGGTACGGTTCCTCGTGGATACGGGCGCCAGCGACATGGTGCTGACCCTGCGCGACGCGTCCCGCGCCGGGCTCGACCCCGATGCGCTGCGCTTCACGGGGCGCGCCATGACCGCGAACGGCATGGTGCAGACCGCGCCGGTGACGCTGGACCGGGTCGAGCTGGGCGGGATCGTGGACCGCGGCGTCCCCGCGCAAGTCACGGGCGGCGAGATGCCCGGATCGCTGCTGGGGATGCGCTATCTCGCGCGCTTTGCCGAGGTGACGCTGTCCGGCGATACGCTGACCCTGACGCGATAGTCTTGCCTGCAGCCCTGCACAGGACACTGCACGGAACATTGCACGGGCCAACCGGGACAAACGGGGCAACCGGGATAAACGGGGACGCATGGCACAAACCCGCACATGCGTCCCCCGCGCCGCGACGAGGGGGGAAAACCCCGCCGCGGCACCGACGTGACCGATGTTTCCTGACCACGGCGCAGCCCCGTGTGGAGCTGGGACATGCAACCGCCCACCGGCAGGGCACTGATAGCCGCACGCGCAACCGGGGTCTGTGTCTTGCAACACAAAGCGCACGGAAACTGTGGCCGCGCCGCAGGCCCGGTCACCCCGACGGTGCTGCCGTACGGGCACATTCCCAGCGGCCAGCGGCCTCGGACCAGTATTCCGCCCCCAGCCCCGCACCTGTCAGAGCCGTCCATTGCGCCCGAGCCCGGGCAAGCGCGGCCGCGTCCTGCCCGTCGAAGACCACGAATGTCCGCCCCAGCGCACGGACCTCGTCGACCGCAACCTCGGCGCCATCCACGACCATCAGGCAGGCGATCCCCGGGGCCAGCCGCGGCGCGGGGTCGATCAGCACCGGCTGCAGGGCATCGTGGGGCCCGCCCGCGACCCCGTGTGGGGTGAAATCCGCCTCCGGCCCCAGCCAGAGCGCCCGGTCGAGCCAGTCCGCCCGGTCGCCATCGGCGCAGCGGATCTGCACGCGCAGCCCCGCCTCCAGCGCGCGGGCCAAGAGCTTCGGCAGGGTTTCGGCCACCGACCCGCGCGTGACATGGTAAAAGCGCAGCGTGCCCATGGATCAGCCTTCGAAGAGGTTCGCCACCAGCCGGTCGAGCGCCAGTACGCCCCAGCCCGAGGCCCCCTTGGGTGCGAACGTGCCCGCCTCGGCCGGAAGACACACCCCCGCGATGTCGAGATGCAGCCAAGGCACCTCGTCGCGCACGAACCGCTTGAGAAACATCGCCGCTGTCGCCGCGCCCGCGGCGCGCCCGCCCACGTTGCGCATGTCCGCGACCCGGCTTTTCAGCGGCTTGTCATAGGCCGGATCCAGCGGCAGACGCCACGCGCCTTCGCCCTCCGTCGCGGCGGCTTTCAGGAACGCGTCGGCCAACCCGTCATCGGACGCGAACACCCCCGCCTTGTCATGCCCCAGCGCCACGATCACCGCGCCTGTCAGGGTCGCCAGATCGACCAGTGCCGCGGGCTTGAACCGGTCTTGCGCATACCACAGCACATCGGCCAGAACCATGCGCCCTTCGGCATCGGTGTTGATGACCTCGACCGTGTCGCCCTTCATGGACCGGATCACGTCCCCCGGGCGCATGGCCAGCCCGTCGGGCATGTTCTCCACCAGCCCCACGAGCCCCACGACATTGGCCTTCGCCCGCCGCAGCGCGAGCGCGCGCATCACGCCCGCGACGGTGCCCGCGCCACCCATGTCGGCGGTCATCTCCTCCATGTTCTGGGCGGGCTTGATGCTGATGCCGCCGGTGTCGAACACCACGCCCTTGCCCACCAGCGCCAGCGGCGCAGCCCCCGGCGCGCCGCCCTGCCAGCGCATCACGACGACCTTGGAGGGGCTCGCCGACCCCTGCCCCACCGCCAGCAGCGTCCGCATCCCGAGCCGTTCGAGATCGGCCTCTTCGAGGATCTCGACGTCGAGCCCGAGATCCTGCATCGCCGCAAGCTGGGCCGCGAACAGGTCAGTGGTCAGCACATTGGCGGGGGCGTTGATGAGATCGCGGGCAAAGTGCACCCCCTCGGCGCGGGCCGCGTCGTCGCCTGCGGCGCGGGCCACGGCATCGGGCCGCGTGACCATCATCGTCACCGCGCCGCGGGGGGCGCCGACGCCCTCGCCGGTCTTGTGATCCTCGAACGCGTAGTCGCGCAGCGCCAGCCCCAGCGCGATGTCCGCCGCCTGCGGCAGCGCACCGCCCAGCACCAGCACCGCGGCCTTGCCACGGGCGGCGGCAATGGCCGCGCCCGCCCGCCGCGCCGTCAGCGCATCCGCGCGGCGATCGAGCTTCACCACCTGCACGGCGTCCGCCGCCATCCCCGCCGGAAAGGCCAACTCCAGCGCGCCGCCGGGCGACAGGTCGGCGAAACGGGCGCTGGCCACCGCACGCGAGAGCGCCCCCCGCGTCAGCCTGTCCACCCGCCGCGCCGGCACCGGCAGCGTGCCGTCGGGGCCGGCGAACACGACGACGCGACCGGTCGCCCCGGCGACGGCTGTCAGTTCCTGTTCGGCGAAACGGATTTCAGGCGGCATGGTCATGGCGGTCCCTCCTGTCAGATCCCGCGCGACCCTAGCCAGCGCGCCGCGGCTTGGCCAGAACCCGTTTTCCATCGCGCCCCGATGGGCTAAGACCGAAAGCAGCGAAGCGGGCAGAGGCAAAACAGCGTGGGGCGGTTCGACAGATACATCCTGTTGCATCTGGTGCGGGTCTTCGCATTCTTCGCGCTCGTGCTCGTGGGGATCTACTGGATCAACCGGGCGGTGATCCTGCTCGACCGCTATCTCGCCGAAGGACAGGCCGGCGCGCGCGTGCTGGAAATGACCGTGCTCAGCCTGCCCGCGATCATGACCATCGTGCTGCCGGTGGCGGGCTTCGTCGCCGCGGCCTTCGTCACCAACCGGCTGCATGCGGACAGCGAACTGGTGGTCGTGCAGGCCACCGGCTACAGCGCGTTCCGGCTGGCGCGGCCCTTCGCGGTGTTCGGCGTGGCGCTGGCGGCCCTGATGCTGGTGCTCGGCCACGTGGTCGTGCCCGAAACGTTCAAGCGCATCAGCCGGATCGAGGCGGATCTGGCCGCCGCGATCTCGGCGCGGCTGCTGGTGCCCGGCAGCTTTCAAAGCCCGGTGGCGGGCGTCACGGTCTATGTGCGCGACATCGGCCCGGACGGCACGCTGCAGGGGCTGCTGTTGACCGACCGGCGCGAAGGCATCCGCGAGACGACCTATTCCGCTCATCGCGCGCTTCTGGTGCGCCACGCCGAGGGGCCGCGGCTGGTGATGTTCGACGGCATGGCGCAGACCATCGACACGCGCACCGACCGGCTCGCCACCACGGTCTTCGAGACAGCCACGGTCGGCATCGGCACGCTGGTGAACGTACCCGCCCAACGGCGCGTCGATTACCGGTCGCTGTCCACGCTGGCCCTGCTCCACCCGACCGACGAGATGGCCGCGCGCACCGGGCGCAGCGTGGACTACCTGTTCCGCGAGGTTCATCTGCGCACGACCGAGGCGCTGTTGTCCGTGGGCGCGGTGCTTGTGGGTTTCGCGGCGCTCATGCTGGGCGGGTTCAGCCGGTTCGGCCTGTGGCGGCAGATCGTGCTGGCGGTGCTGCTGATCGTGGTCGTGAAACTGGCCGACAACGCCGCCATCGACCTGTCGAAACAGCAGCCGGAGCGGTGGTGGGCGGTGTATCTGTCCAGCGCCTTCGCGCTGCTGCTGTGCGGGCTTCTGCTGTGGCTCGGCAACGGGACCATGGGCGCGTGGCTGCACCGCAGGCGGGCAGCATGACCCTGCATCTTTATTTCGCGCGCAAGTTCCTCACGACCTTTGGCGGGATCGTTCTGGGCTTCACGGCCTTCATGTGGCTGGTCGAACTGCTCGAACATATCCGCCGCTTCGACAGCGGCACGGTCGGGTTCGGGTTCCTCGCCTACATGGCGCTGCTGCACCTGCCCGAGGTGCTCTATCAGATCCTGTCGCTGGTGGTGCTGCTCGCGGCCATAGCACTGTTCGTGGGGCTCGCGCGCACGAGCGAACTGGTCATCGCGCGCGCCACCGGCCGGTCGGCCATCCGCAGCCTCGCCGCCCCGGTTCTGGCGGCGGCGCTGCTGGGGGTCGGCATCGTCGCCATCGGCAACCCGCTGGTGGCCGCCCTGTCACGCGAATACCGGACCGAGGAAAACCGCCTGCGCGGGTCCGAACGCATCGTGTCGGTCAGCCGCGAGGGCCTGTGGCTGCGGCAGGGCAGCGATGCGCGCCAGACCGCGATCCACGCCGAGACCGCCAATCTCGACGGCACGCATCTGTTCGGTGTCAGCTTCCTTGGCTTCGACCGCAGCGACGTGCCGCTGTTCCGTATCGACGCGGCCGAGGCCGAACTGTCCGACGGCGCGTGGGTGCTGCGCGATGCGAAACGCTGGGATTTCACCACCGCGTCCAACCCGGAAGCGACGGCGCGCCGCAGCCCGACCCTGTTCGTGGATACCGACCTGACCCGCGACCAGATCCGCGACAGTTTCGGCACGCCCTCGGCCATCCCGATCTGGGATCTGCCCGATTTCATCGACCGGCTGGAAACCGCCGGGTTCTCGGCCCGTTCGCACCGGGTATGGTTCCAGTCGGAACTGGCCAAGCCGCTCGGGTTCGTCGCGATGGTGCTGATGGGTGCGGTCTTCACCCTGCGCCACACGCGGCTGGGCAACACCGGGCTGATGGTGCTGTTCGCTGTGCTGGCGGGGTTCGCGGTGCATTTCACCGCCAATCTGGCGCAGGTGATGGGCGACAGCGGGCAGATCCCCGTGATCGCCGCGATCTGGACCCCGCCTGTCGCCGCGATCCTGATCGCGCTCGGGCTGCTCTTGCATTTCGAGGACGGATGACGCGCGCCGGCCCGATCCTGGTGCTGCTGACGCTCTGGCTGGTCTGGGCCGTGCCCGGGATGGCGCAGGCGCAGGACGCGGACGAGACGGTCGCGCTTGTCGCCGATCTTGTCCGGATCGACGGCGATCAGCGCCTGATCGCCGAGGGCAACGTGGAGATTTTCACCCGTGGCCGCCGCCTGCGCGCCAGCCGGATCACCTATGACCGCGCCACGGACCGGGTGCAGATCGAGGGCCCGATCGAGCTGCGCGACGCAGACGGCACGATCGTGCTGGCCGATGCGGCGGAACTGGACACCGACCTGACGGACGGGATCCTGCAGGGCGCGCGCATCGTGCTCAACGACCGGCTGCAGATCGCGGGCGCCAAGATGACCCGCCGCGACGGGCGGTTCAGCGACCTGCGGCAGGTCGCAGCGTCCAGTTGCCAGGTCTGCGCGCGTGGGCAGACGCCGCTGTGGGAAATCCGCGCCGCCCGTGTCATCCACGACCAGGACACAGGACAGATATATTTCTACACTGCGCGCTTCCGCATCGCGGGCGTGCCGGTGTTCTATCTGCCCGCGCTGCGCGTGCCCGACGGCACCGACCCGCGGGTGCGCGGCGTCCTGCCGCCCAGCTTCGTGGCCAGTTCGTCGCTGGGCAACGGCATCAGGCTGCCATGGTTCCTGCCGCTGGGCGAGCATGCCGACGTGACGCTGATCCCCTATGTGACCGAGGATGACAGCACCACGCTGCAGGCCCGCTACCGGCAGGCCTTCGTCCGGGGCGACCTGCGGGTCGAGGGCGCGGCCTCGCGGGACCGGCTGGAATCCGGTACGCGCGGCTATCTCTTCGCCACGCAGACCTTGACGCTCCCACGGGGCTTCAACCTTGTCGCCAACGTCGAACTGACCAGCGACGACGCATATCTGCGCGACTATGGCTTTTCCGACAAGGACCGGTTGACCAGCGGCATCGCCGTCAGCCGGGTCCAGCCCGGCGCGTTGATCGCCGCCGACCTCACCCATTTCCAGTCGTTGCGCGCCGACAGCGACGACACGGACGATCCCAACCTCGTGGCCCATGGGCGCTGGGACCAGCGCCGCGCGCTGCCGGGGCTGGGCGGATGGCTTGATCTCGACCTTGCCGCGCAAGCCTTTCGGCGCGAAAGCGGCGACGACATCGACGGGCGCGACATGGCGCAGCTGCGGGGCCGCGCGGGATGGCGCAACACCTATACCGGACCGGGCGGGGTGCGGCTGGCGGGGGCGGCGGACCTGACGCTCGATCTCAAGCAGATCACCGACGACAACCGGTTCGAGACGACACAGGCCGGCCTGTGGCCGCAGGGGGCGCTCACGCTGTCCTGGCCGCTGATCCGTCCCGGCAAGGGCGGCAGCTACCAGATCCTCGAACCGGTGGCGCAGATCGCCCACAGCGCCGACAGCGGGATTTCTTCGCCCAATGACGACAGCACGGCGGTCGCGCTCGATACCGGCAACATCCTAGCGTTCAACCGTTTTCCCGGCCTCGACCGGTCCGAAACGGGCACCCGCGCCAATGTTGCGCTGCGCTGGAGCGCGCAAGACACGCGCGGCGTGCGGATCGCGCTGACCGGCGGGCGGGTGTACCGCTTTTCCGACACCGACCAGTTCAGCGACTCGTCGGGGCTGGCGGGGCGGCGCTCGGACTGGCTCGCGCAAGTCGATCTCGACATCGCCGACGAGATCCGGTTCCGCACGCTGGCGTTGCTGGACGACGATCTCGACCCCTCGATCTTCGAGGCGCGTCTGGCGTGGAACGGTCCCGGGCGGCTGGTGCTGGCGTCGAACTATATCTGGCAGCGCGCCGACCGCGACGCCGACCTGACCGACGACGTGTCCGAGGTCTTCGCCGCCGCCAGCCTGCCGCTGACGCGCAACTGGTCGGCGCGGGGCGAGTTGCGGCGCGATTTCACCGTCGGGAGGACAAACCGCTCGGGGCTCGTGCTGGCCTATGCCAATGAATGTGTCAGGGTTGATCTTTCCGTCTCGCGGCGGTTTAGAGCGACAAGCGACGTGGAGCCGACCACGACCTACGGGCTCACGGTCGAACTGGCCGGGTTCGGCAGCGCCGGTGCCAACCCGGCGGCCGCCGGTTGCAGGAACTGAGGACGACGCCACGATGACAGCCCGCCATGCCCCTCCCGTCCACGGCCCCGCCCCGGTGCTGCTCGGCCGCCTTTTCGCCGCCTGCCTGTGGGTCGTGGCGGCCAGCCTGCCCGTCGCGGCGCAGCAGGGGCCGTTCGACACGGTCGCCCGCGTCAATGACAGCGTGGTCACCCGGTTCGAGGTCGCCCAGCGGGCGCGGCTTTTCGGCGTCCTGCGCCGTCCGGATGCGACCCAAGCCGCCGCGCTTGACAGCCTGATCGAGGATCGCCTGAAGCAGGAAGCCGCGCGCAACGCCGGCATCGTGCCCACCGCAGACGATATCCGCTTCGGCATCGACGAATTCGCGTCGCGCGCGAACCTGACGGGCGAGGAATTGCTGATCGCCGTCTCCGAGGTCGGGATCGAACGGGAAACGGTCGAGGATTACATCGGCACGCTCATCTCGTGGGGCGAGGTGGTCCGCGAACGCTTCACCGCTCGCGCCCGACCGTCGGAGGCCGAGGTGAAGCGCGCCGCAGCACTGGGTCTCGACAGCGGGGCGACGCGGGTGCTGCTGTCGGAAATCGTCCTGCCGATGGGGCCCGATATCGCCGCCGCCACGCAGGAACGCGCCGCCGCCATCGCGGAGCTGCGCAGCTTCGATGCGTTCTCGGCTGCCGCGCGGCGGTTCTCGATCGCGCCTTCGGCGGCGGATGGCGGGCGGCTCGACTGGCTGGCGCTGTCGGCACTGCCACCGCAGCTTGCGCCGGTCCTGCTGGGCTTGCAGCCCGGCGACGTGACCCAGCCGATCCCGCTGCAGGGGGGGCTGGCGCTGTTCCAGTTGCGCGCGCTGGAAGATCGCCGCCCGCCGCTGGCCGGGGCGGTGACCATCGACCGCGCCACGCTGCGATATCCGCCCGGCACGGATCTCGAAGCCGAGCGCCGCCGCCTGCAGGACGTGACGGACCGCTGCGACGACCTGTTCGGCGTCTTTCAGGGTGCGGGCGATGACCGGCTCCAACGCGAAACCACCCCGCGCGGCGCGCTACCGGCGACCCTTGGCGGTGCGCTCGACCGGCTGGATCCCGGCGAGATGGCGGTGTTCGGGCCGCTGGGCTCGGGCGATGGCGGGCGGATCGTCATGCTGTGCGAACGGATCTCGGAGCAGGAGGAGGACCTGAGTCTCGAACAGATTCGCCAGCAATTGTTCGCCCGGCGGCTCGAGAGTCTTGGCGCGGCGTTCCTCGCGGAACTGGAGGCCGATGCCTTCATCGCGCGGCTGGAATGACCGGCCCCGCCCCCATGGCGCTGAGTTGCGGGGAGCCCGCGGGCATCGGGCCGGAACTGGCGGCAAAGGCATGGGACGCTTTGCGCGGCACGCTGCCCTTCGTCTGGCTGGGCGACCCCGGCCACCTGCCGCAGGGTACGCCGGTCGCAGCCCTCGACGACCCGGCCGAGGCCGCGGGCGCGTGCCTGCGGGCGCTGCCGGTGATCCCGCACGCCTTCGGCAGCCCTGCGGTGCCGGGCCGACCGGACCCGTCGCACGCCGCCCATGTGATTGCGGTCATTGAACATTCCGTGACGCTGGCGCGGGCGGGCAAGGTCGCGGGAATCTGCACCGGGCCCATCCACAAGAAGGCGCTGAAGGACGGCGCGGGTTTCGCCCATCCCGGCCATACAGAATTCCTCGCGGCGCTTGGCGGGGTGGAGCGGGTGGTGATGATGCTGGCCTGCCCGGCGTTGCGGGTGGTGCCCGCGACGATCCATATCCCGTTGGCGGAGGTGCCGGGGGCGCTGACCGCAAGCGGGCTTCGGGACGTGCTGCGGATCACCCATGCCGGGCTGCGGCGCGATTTTTCCGTTTCCAGTCCGCGGCTTGCAGTGGCGGGACTGAACCCCCACGCAGGCGAAGGCGGGACCATGGGGCGCGAGGAGATCGAGATCATCGCGCCGGTCATCAGGGATTTGCAGGCCGAAGGCCTGGCGATCAGCGGGCCGCACAGCGCCGACACGATGTTTCATCCCGCGGCCCGCGCGACCTATGATGCCGCTGTGTGCATGTACCATGACCAGGCGCTTATCCCCATCAAGACGCTGGATTTTTCCGGCGGGGTCAACGTCACGCTGGGCCTGCCGTTCATCCGCACCTCGCCCGATCACGGCACGGCCTTCGACATCGCGGGCACGGGCCGGGCGGACCCCACCAGCCTGATCGCGGCCCTGAGACTGGCGCGCCAGATGGTCGCCGCCCGGGCCGCCGCAGCGTAAGATCCGCTGTAAGAAACGTGTCGGAGTCCTGTAGGAGTCCCGTAGGAGTCCCCGCGCCCATGGCCGCCATCGACGACCTTCCCCCCCTGCGGCAGGTGATCGCCGATCACGATTTGCGCGCGCGCAAGGCGCTGGGTCAGAACTTCCTGCTGGACCTGAACCTGACGGCCAAGATCGCGC
>Ga0100401_1002404_pt1 | contig 14767 bp, 8 predicted proteins | sample CryGeymeta201525_FD_80421 | JGI IMG/M metagenome (GOLD analysis project Ga0100401, IMG submission 80421) | Groundwater microbial communities from Crystal Geyser aquifers in Utah, USA - Crystal Geyser metaG 2015-25 | ecosystem: Environmental > Aquatic > Deep subsurface > Groundwater | place: USA...
CGGGTAATCAGTCCCGGAAAAGAAAAGTTGATATGCTGAATTTTCTCCGGCAAAAGCCGGAACAATACTTTTTGAATATCCGGCAATCTCTCCCGTTTTCAGGTTGATTGAGCATCCGTGCAAGAGTTGTGAAAATTCCATATTTTCTGACCGCAGCATTTCGACATTGATATCGAATGGTTGAACAGTATCGACGCATTTTAAAAAACTGACTGCACCTGTGCCAAAAGCCGTTGCAATTCCAGTTGTATCAATACAAAGCGCTGTATGATCGTCAACGCCAATTCCGGTGGCGATTTCGTTTTTTGTTTTGTACCATGTAGCCATAAAAGCCGGTAACCGGCCAAAACGGCCACGTTCGATAAAATGGGTATCGTAAATGTATTTTTCGGAAAAAGTTTTTAGAAAATCGTTTTTTAGCGTTATTTGCCTTGTGTAAGCATTTAGCAGAGCAGTGGCAGGATCTACCGATGCTATTTCTGCTGTAAAAACAATTGGAGAAATTATTGCCGTTCCCGCCGAAGTTCCGGAAATCACGCCTCCATTGTCTAAAACATACTGAATTGCAGACTGGGTTTTTGTTCCCCTGTAATATTCGTAATATTTCGCCTGGTCGCCTCCTTTGATAAATATACCTGAATAAGTAATCAACGAATCATATAACTGCTGCATATCGGCTGCCGATCGGCTGTTGATGATAAAATTTTTAGCTGATTTGGCGCCAAGTGCAATAAAATAATTGGGAACCCACTGGGTTGCCGCATTGTCATAAGTTATTACGGCTATGCGCTTGTTTGCAGCATGTTCAACAACCCACCGATAAGGGTCATCACTCCAGCCGCCTGCAACTTCGCCACCACCTCCGGCTATCATTACAAATCCCTGTGCAAAGGAAAATGTTGCTGACCATATCAGTACATTGACCAAAACGGTTTTTAGTAAAATTACTTTCATCTTCGAAATATGAAATAAAAAGAGGTTGTTCTGAATTTTACGAACAACCTCTTTTATCTGTTCAATCATTAAAAACTAATCGTTGAGAATTAGTTTGGTCAGATTTATTTTCTTGTCTATTTCAGTTTTTACCAGATATATTCCTCGTTTCAAGCCTGTAACGTTGATGTTTATCCTGTTAAAACCAATATTCACATTTTCATTTACCAGCATGACTTCGCGTCCTGTAATGTCGAGAACACGAATGGTTGCAGTTTCATTATTTGGTGAATCCAAATCAATAAAGAATTCACTCTTTGCAGGATTTGGATAAATCTTTGTTTTGAAATCATTACCTATTTTACCAATTCCGGTCGAAACATCATTTACTACCTTAATGTTGTCGATGGCAAGGTTTGAACCGCCTGGTGCACTATTTGGAATACCGGTTGTCGGATTGGTATATAAATCGGTAGTAAGAACAAACGCAATCCAGACTTTACGATCGAACCAGCCGTCAGGTGCATCGGGTGTAACTTTTTGTTTCAGGTTGATTGATCGGTTTGCAAGTCCCTCGCCGGGCCTTCCAACACCAGTTGACCAGTTTTCCGGTGCAATGGAAATAAGAAGATTTGCATTTTCTTCAAAGTAGGCAATATCGGGTATAACTCCTTCGGTTACCGGTGCAATGTAAACCCTGTAATCATCGGGATAATTGCCTGACGATGTTGTGGACATGGCCTGCCAGCTTAATGTTGAATTGCTTCCGAGTTCAATGGCCGGTAAAATCATCCAGTCATCAGCCCTGCCATTCATTGGCATATTTGAAGTATATGATGAAGCCATTGCCACTTTTGTGCCCACAAGTTCGATGCGGTTTGAAGTTGCCACTACCCATGCACTGTCTTGCCAGCGTTCTTCGCCAGGCGCCTGGATATATTTATCGTTGTTAATAATGATCCAATCTGATGGGAGTGTAGTTAATTTTTCGAAATCTTCGAAAAATATGGTTGTTTGTCCTGCCGGGGCCAGGGTTACTGTAACCATCCATGCCTGCGTGGTGCCATCCTGAGCAGTCACGGTGTAGGTAACCGGTGCAGAAAAGTTTTGTGCTACACCCGATAAAGGCGAAACAGTTGCGTTGGGCGAAAGGGTAATTGCAGGTACCAGTGCAGTCACGTTTGTGCCTGTCGGAACCTGAAGGCTAACAGTCTTATCGGCTGTATTTGCAACACCTGTTACCGGTGGTGTGAGTTCGTTAAAATTAAACGATAATATATCTTTACCTGTTGATGGGGCAGGTTTTGTGACAGTTACCGTCCAGTTTTGGATTTGTGTGCCTTTCGAAATGTTGTAAATAACAGGATTGGTAAAATTGTTGGGTGTTGTTCCGCTTACCTGTTCAACTCCGGCAACTTTAGCTATAGCGCCTTCTGAAACTGTGAACGTAGCCACAAGTCCTGTTACATCGGTTGAATAGGGAACCTGCGCAGTAATTGTTTTTGCCGAATTATTGATTGACCCAACTACTTCAGGAGTAAGCCCTGAAAATTTATATGATACGAAGTCAGTGGCAGCCGGAATATCCCAATCTTCAAAACCTCCATTAACAATCAGGTTGGCAGTGCCCGAACCTTCGGTGAATTTTGCATTATCGGCAAGGAAAGTAGCCGATGTAAAAGTTGATGCATTAGCCGGATTCATTCTGATTGCAACTACTGCAAGTTTAGCGTTTGCAGGCACAGTGCCGTTTAGAGAAAGTGTTTGCCATTCGGGCGAATCAACAGTGTTGCCCGTTGTGTAACGGTTCAGATAAGATGTGCCAGGGCTTTCATGGAACCATAACCTGGCGCTGATAATCCCTTCCGGATCGTTATCAAGATAATCGATAGAGAATTGATATTCAGCCCCCGCTGTAACATTAAAGGTGTCGCTTAAATAATAAGGCGTTCCAGGATCGGTAAACGTGTATTTGACCGAAGTTGAACCTTCGCTGACTTTTTCTGTTTCCTGCACAATCACCGATGTTTTGGTAGGATCGTACAATGACTCTGTCCAGTTGGCCGGTGTTGATCCGGCAGGAATATTCCATTTTTCAAAACCCCCGTTGGGAATGAGGTTGGTTGTGCCTGAACCTTCGGTATATATGGCATTGTCGAGCCAAAAAGTGCCCGAACCTGTCCAGGCGTCGGGAACATCATATATCCTGATGATAATATAGGCTTTAACTGCTGTGGCAGGAGCCGTGCCTGAAAATGTGTATGTTTTATAACCGGCGTCATCCGTCGAATACTCAGAAGAAGTGGCGTTTGTCCCACTGCCATCGGCTAAAACAAATCTTATTCGCTGATTTACTTCCGCGCCCGGATCATTGTCAAGAACATCGATAGAGAAACTAAATGCGGCGTCGCCGGTTACATTGAAAGTGTCGCTCACAAAGTATGGGGTTCCGGTTTCGGTGAAGGTAATTTTTACAGCACTGTTTCCCTCTGTTACCGATTGGTTTTCACTTTGAATGGTGATTGGAACAAATTCGGGTGGGGAATCCTCGCGCCAGTTGGCCAGTGTTGACCCGGCAGGAGTAATCCATTTTTCGAAACCCCCGTTTGGAATCAGGTTGGTAGTACCTGAACCTTCGGTATAAATGGCATTGTCGAGCCAGAAAGTGCCCGAACCTGTCCATGCGGCAGCAACATCGTAAATCCTTATAATAATGTACGCTTTAACTGCGGTGACTGGAGCAGTGCCCGAAAAAGTGTAGGTTTTGTAACCGGCATCATCGGTTGAATACTCCGAAGAAGTGGCATTTGTTCCGGTGCCATCTGCCAAAACAAACCTAATCCGCTGGTTAACTTCAGCGCCCGGGTCATTGTCAAGGACATCTATTGAAAAACTGAATGCCTCGCCACCGGTTACATTGAAAGTGTCGCTCACATAATAAGGAGTGCCGGTTTCGGTAAAAGTAATTTTAACCGCCTTGTTTCCCTCGGAAACCTTTTGGGTTTCGCTTTTAATGGTAATTGGTACAAAATCTGACGGCGAATCTTCGCGCCAGTTGGCTGGTTGTGCAATTGAAACAACGCCTGCAGCCATCATAGATAAAAAAAGTAAAATTTTTGATTTCATATAATAAAATTTTAAAGTGATTTTTTTCTTTAACTTCAGTTTTAAATTTGTAATAATTGTTTACGCTAAAGTAATATTTCGCAATTAAAAATATGTATAAATATTCATTTTTTAACAGAATCATTACATTTGCCAAAATCAGAATATTGAAATAATTTACCAGTAGATATGAAAAAACACATCGGCTTTACTTTTCTCTTGATGTTTTTTATGGCAACATTATCGGCTCAACCCGGCTTAACCGGAAAGGTTACTGATTCCGAAACGGGAGAGCCTTTACCCGCTGCCACGGTTACAATTCTTGGAACAACTTCGGGAACTGTTACCGATATTGACGGGAATTACACTCTTCCGGTTGTTTCGGAAAACGATATGCTCGAATTTCGGTTTATTGGGTATGTTGTACAAACCATAAAAGTTGGAAACAACAGGGTTCTCAACGTTGCCTTGGTTTCGGATGCCAAAATTCTGGAGGGGGTGGTTGTTACAGCAATTGGTATCAAGGCCGAAAAAAAATCGATTGGTTATGCCGCCCAGCAGGTTGAAGGCGATGAACTGGTGAAATCGAAAACAAGCAATATTGTAAATGCGCTCAGTTCGAAAGTTGCCGGTCTGGAAGTTATCAGTTCATCGGGCACACCGGGCGCATCGGCCAGTATTACCATTCGCGGGCGCTCATCGTTGCGGGCCTCGGGCAACTCACCACTTTTTGTAGTCGATGGAGTTCCTATTGACAATAGTTACGACGGCAGCTATTATGTCGATTATTCAAACCGGGCCATCGACCTTAATTCTGACGATGTTGAATCGGTTTCGGTATTAAAAGGTGCGGCTGCTACCGCTCTTTACGGGATTAGGGCTGCAAACGGCGCAATTCTGGTTACCACAAAATCGGGTAAAACGGGAGGTGGAGTTAAAAAGAACATCACTTTTAAAACATCGCTGGGAGTTGACCAGGTTAACAAACTTCCGCAAAAACAAACCCTTTATTCGCAAGGTACCGGGGGAAATTATTCCAATTCGACCAATATGAGTTGGGGGGCGCTGATTGACACTTTGCGTTATGATGGGGCAACCAATTATCCGCTCGATAAAAACGGCAGAATAGTTGGGATGAGCGACCCTTCGGCTACCAGCAACCCGGCAAATGTTTATCCGGTCGATAATTTTTTCGAAACAGCCTTTACGAGCAATACCTATTTAAATATGTCGGGCAGCAATAATGAAGGAAGTTATTTTTTCTCGGTTGGGCATATTAACCAAACAGGAATTGTGCCCACTACCAAATTTGTCAGGACAAATGTTAAAATTTCGGGCGATACCAAACTTACTGAAAAGCTGAAAATTGCGGGTAATGCTACTTATTCAAATTCAGACAATGATCTTGCGCAAAAAGGCAGTAACCTTTCTGCCGTAATGGTTGGTCTTATGCGAAATACACCTACTTTCGATATTACAAACGGATCGGATGATCCGGCAAACGATCCTTCTGCATATATGCTCCCAAACGGGGAACAACGCAATTACTACCAGAATTACGATAACCCTTACTGGTCGGTAAATAAAAACAAGGCAAACTCAAAAGTTGACCGGTTAATCGGGAGCACCCAAATTGATTATACCATGTTTAAGTGGTTAAGCGCTTTGTACAGGCTTGGAATTGACACTTACACAGAAAAAAGGCACACTCATCTCGACAATAATTCGAGCGATACACCCAACGGGTATGTTACCGAAGAAGTTTATAATTTCAAAAGCGTCAATTCAGACCTGATTTTATCCGCTGAAAAAAAGCTGTCGGATAAGTTGAAACTGAATGTTGTTGCAGGCCATAATTATTATACACGCAATACCTACAATCTGTTTGAGCAGGGAGATTCACTGATACTTCCCAATTTCTACGACCTAAGCAACACAGCAGTAACCTCGGGCGACGACTCGAAAACCCTGTATGAAATTGTGGGGGTTTATTACGATATTAAACTGGCGTATAACAACTACCTGTATTTCAACGCCACAGGACGAAATGACTGGTCATCGACACTTGCAGAAGGAAACAACTCATTTTTTTACCCTTCGTTTAACCTGAGTTTTATTTTTTCTGATGCTTTTCATTTGAGTGAGGGTAGTTTTTTTAATTATGGAAAAATCAGGGCTTCGTGGGCTGAAGTTGGAAACGATGCACCAATATATTCCCTCGATAACTATTTTGTTGCCATTCAGGGAGGTGTTAGCGGACAAACCTCGTTTGCCACCCGAAGGACTATTGGAAACAAAAATTTAGAGCCTGAAACCACAAAATCGACCGAAATTGGCACTGACCTCCGGTTTTTTAACAACAAACTGAGTTTAGATCTTGCGTATTACTGGTCGAAAAGTATCGGCCAGATTGTGAGTGTTCCCGTGGCTTATTCTTCAGGGTATGATCATATTTTATTAAATGCCGGTGTAATTACAAATAATGGTTTTGAAGCGCAGGTAGGAGCAACTCCTGTCAGTACCGGAGGGTTTATTTGGGATATAAATTTCAATTTTACAAAAAACAAAAATATGGTCGAGGAATTGCCCGAAGGTATTCCTTTGCTTGAGTTTGAAACAACCGGCGTAAGCAGCACAAGATCAGTTGCCATTGAAGGCCAGCCATACGGCGTAATTTATGGAACCCGATATCTTCGCAATGAAGCCGGAGAAATTTTGGTTGGGAACAATGGTTATCCGCAGGTTGATGTAATTTCAGGTGTGGTTGGCGACCCTAACCCCGATTTTATGCTCGGAATACGCAATACTTTAAGCTATAAAGGATTTGACTTTTCTTTTCTTTTCGACATCAGACAGGGGGGTCAAATTTACAACGGTACCAAAAATGTAATGAATTCGCTGGGAACAAGCAAAGTTACCGAGAACCGCGATGAAGATTACATTTTCCCCGGTGTAAACGTGAATACAGGCAAACCCAATACCGTAAAAGTTAAACGGAACCAGGCTTACTATTCGGCACAGGGAGGGCTTGCCGGACTGTCGGAAGCAGCTATGGAAGATGGTTCGTATGTGCGCCTCCGCGAAGTATCGCTTTCGTGGAATGTGCCTTCGAAATCCCTTGCGAAAGGCCCTGTAAAAGCAATAAATATGGGTATCAATTTCCGAAATCTGCTGCTCTGGTCAAAGTATTCGGGCATTGATCCTGAAACAAACCTCTCTGGTGTATCAAACAGTCTTGGCCGCGATTATTTTAATATGCCCAACACCCGTGGTACCGAATTTAGCCTGCAATTATCTTTTTAAAAATGTCAGAAATTATGAAAGCACGAAATTTTTTCACAAAAATAGCCATACTTCCGGTTTGCATTTTATTCTTATTTGGTTGCGAACTACAGGAAGCCAATATCAACCCAAATAACCCAACCAAGGTTCCGCCAAATGTTATGCTACCATATATTGAAGAGTCTATAGCGCGTTTAACCTGTGGAACAAGCCAGGTGATGTCGGGAATTTTTGTGCAGTATTACACAGGTATCGATAATCATCCGTTACAGGTGCAGCAATATATTTTGAATGAGGCGCTTTATGTTGACTGGATTTGGAATGATTATTATGACGGGCCAATGATTAACCTTGGTATTATGATTAAGGAGGCTGAAGCAATAGAAGCTTTCTATTATTCAGGGATTGGGAAAATTCTGCTGGCCAATTGTTTTGGTAATTTAACTTCGGTGTACGGCGGTGTGCCTTACAAACAAGCGTTGGAAGGTTCGGTAAACAGTAACCCGGTTTACGACCCTCAACAAGAAATTTACGAAGGGATTCAGCAATTGCTTGACAACGGAATTGAGGATCTTCAAAAAAATTATGATGGTCTGAAACCTGGTCCCGATGATATTATTTATGGTGGAAATGTAACTAAATGGTTGGAAGCTGCTTATTCATTAAAAGCCAGATATTATATGCACCTAAGTAAAAGAGCCGATGAAGTTGGATATAATCCTGCGCAAAAAGCAATTGAAGCTGCTGCCAAAGGAATAAAATCGAGCGCCTCCGATTTGGTTTATAACTTTGGCTATTCGGCAGCCGAGTATAATCCTTTTTACTCATATACATTGCTCAATTATATTATTCCCAACATCAATTTTACCGCGATGCTTACCCAAATGATCGATCCACGCCGTACTTTTTATTATAAACGGTTATTTGGCGAATCGAACCTGAACGGGGTGTATTTCACTTCGAGCAATTCACCGGTGTTTTTTGTTACTTACCATGAGTTGAAATTGATTGAAGCGGAAGCGCGATTGCGCATTAATCCTGCTGATCCGAAAGCGCAGGATGCCCTGCAGGAAGGGGTTCGCGCAAGTATCAAGAAAATTACGGGAACAGCAACAACCGATGCCACAATAGATGCTTATATTGTCCGGAATGCCACTTTAACAGGTGATTATAACAGCGACCTGCAAAAAATAATGATACAAAAATATATTGCCATGTTTTCTTCCATTGAGTCGTGGACCGATTACAGGCGTACAGGAATTCCTCAATTGGTTCCTAATGTAAATGGCGATCATAATCAAAATCCGGGGGGCGCAATACCGCGAAGGTTTAACTATCCGCAAACTGAAAGGCTTTATAATCAGAACTTTCCTGAATATCTGCCCAATTTGCAGGACAGGATGTGGTTGGATAAGTAGTTTTTATTTTGTTACGCGAAACTTTTCTCCCGGGAGATAAATGTCGAGGACAATTTTTCTGCTTCCCATTTTGTTTCCCGCTGTATTTGTCCCTTTTCCTTTGTTTCTGAAAACAATGACCTGAGAATTGCCAACTACTTCAGCTTTGTTTTCTTTAATAAGAATTGCTGTTGCTTCATCGATACCAATTCCGGGAATTTTTGGGTTTTCCAGCACTGCGGTTAGCAATCTGTTGTGTCTGCTTCGCATCACAAAATGCTGATCGATTATGACATTTTTCATTAATCCCAACCCATCAGCGAATTCAATATTTTTGGTTTCAATTCGCCTGAAAGTTTCGTGATATTCAGGATAACGCAGTTCATTTCCGGTAATCATTTTACTGCTCATTACAGCAGCACCGGCGCTGGTTCCGGCTATTACCGCCCCATTTTTAAAGGCGTTGTGTATTGCATCGAAAACAGGCGAACCTGAAACTGTTTTCATAAACCTTGCCTGATCGCCGCCGCTGATGTATATCAAAGAAGCATTTTCCAGCGAATCGAGCCATTTTTGTTCGGGTACAATATCTGCCTTGAAATTGAACCCTGTAACATTCTTGATACCCTTTTTTAAAAACTGTTCGCCCGACCAAATAATTGCCGAATCAGCTTCTTCGCTGGCCATGGGCAGGATAAAAATATAACCGCCATCGCGCAATCCGGCCTCGTCAATTAACCGGTTAATCATTTCATCGGGCCTGCTGCCGCCACCAATAATAAAAAGTTTTCCTTTTGCTTTATGGTTGTTTTCAGCACCAACAACTGGGTTTATTGAAATAACAGAGAATATGACCAATATAAAAAATGAAATTATCTTCATGAAAGTTTTTCTTTTGTCAGGTTTTGGTTTTTATCATTTTTCGTAACAACCGCGTTTTAGCAATTCACCATTTTTCATCATCAGTTTTCCCAGAGCTACCACATGCTGAATCTTAAAATCTTCATTAATGAGAACCAAATCAGCGTCTTTCCCGGGCAAAATCCTTCCTTTTTGTTTTAATTTCAGAATGTCGGCAATGTTTGAAGTAATAACTTTTACCGCTTTTTCGAGCGGCATTTTTTCGATGTTCACCAAATCGGCAAGTTCGGTAAAAACAGAAAGCGGATATCCCATGTTAAGACTGACTATTTCGCCGTTATCGTTAAATTCGGGCAATGAGCCACAGCCGTCGCTGCTCATGGTAATGTGTTCGAGCGGAACCCCGGCATTTACAAGTTCTGAAATGGCTTTTGAAGGTTTTATTTCGTATTGCGGAAAAAACGGATACGAACTTGCAGTAATATCAACATATCCTTTTTTGCCGTATTCCTTTGCATCTTCAAAAATATAGCTGTTCCGGTTGCAATGGGTTGGAAGGAACTGTGAGTATTTCAATTCGCTGTTGGCCACAGCATCGTGAATGGGCTGGAAAGGGTTTTTTGCGTCGCCCATGTGAATGTTTACAATTCCTGCTTTGCCTCCCAACATTCCGCCCACGCGCGAATGTGCTGCAATCCGGATGAGTTCACCTGTGTTGGGAACCGAAGAACGATGGTCGGAAATTGCAATTTCACCCGCGCCAATAACTTCATCAATCATGGAAATGTCTTTCCCAACATCGCCTAAAATGGTTGGTGGGGGTACCTGGTAAGAACCTGTATAAATCCAGGCGCTCACGCCCTCCTGTCGTAAACCTTTGGCTTTCATTAAAACCGATTCAACACTGCGGCTCAAACCATCGGTGCCCAAACAACCGATTACTGTGGTTACACCGGCTTCGATCATGTGGCTCAACTGCATTTCGGGCGTGCGCGTTGCCGGACCGCCTTCGCCCCCGGCTCCTGCAATGTGAACATGCGCATCAACCAAACCCGGAATCATTCTTAACCCTTTACAGTCAATAACTTCCACAGGCCATCCTTCAGGGGCAGTCAAATCTTTTTCAACTGAAATGATTTTGGTTCCTGCAATTAAAACATTTGTAATTCCCAAAAAGTCGGGAGCATACAACTCACAATCTTTAAAGAGTATCATTGTTTTATCATTTTTGTTACAAATTCAACTGAATCAAAATTAGTATTTATATCACAGAAAGCAATTTGAATATAATTAATCAGGCAAAAAGTAACAATGAATCAGGCAAAAAGTAACAGTGAAGACTAAATACAGGCTAAAAAAGAATCTTATGGCGCAAAGCAATAATATCGGCTAAAAATTGTTTTTTTGGTTAAATTTGCACTTCATTTTTTGAACAAATCAATATTTAAATGGCAACAAAAATCAAAAAGCCGGCAGAATCGACCCATAAAAAAAAAGAAGGCGTGGTTTCTTTTAGGAAAAATGAAAAACTGAGATTTATTTTGGGTTCCGTAATTCTCATTGTTGCTGTTTATCTGTTAATTGCATTTATTTCGTTTTTATTTTATGGGGTCGCCGACCAAAGTAAACTCGACCTGAGTTGGAAAGATTTGGTATTTAATCGCGAAATCAAAGTGGAGAATAAAGCTGGAAAAACGGGGGCTTTTCTGGCCGAAATGATTATCAATAAGGGCTTTGGGATTGCTTCGTTCCTGTTTGTTTATATTTTTGCCGTAACTGGTTTGCGTGTTATCAGCCGAAATATTATCCGTTGGAGGCGAAACATTATTTATAGTTTATTAACCCTGGTTTGGTTCTCGCTTGCCCTGGGTTTATTCTTTTCCAAGTCTGAAGATGGATCATTTATTTACTGGGGAGGACGATATGGATATGTTTTAAGCACCTGGATGAGCGCTTTAATTGGTTTTATTGGAATGGTTTTAGTGTTGCTGATTACCGGTGTTACACTGGTGTTTATCAGGTTCGAAAACTCTTTTGCCCTGATGAAAAAGTTATTTAACCGCAAACAAAAGACCAAACAGATTGCTGAAGAGGCGGATGAGGATAAAGTGCCTGAAAAAGGAAAGGAAATTGTATTGCATGATAAATCCATTTCGAAAGTAATTGAGGAAGGCGATGTTGTAAAAGCCATTTTTGAACCCGATGCAGATGATGAATTGGATGATATCCACATGGAAATTGAACGCGAAGTAAAGGTTAAGAAAACTGTAAATGAAAAACCTCTGCTTGCAGAAGATGAAGATTTGGATTTGGTAGTGGCACAAAAAATAAGCGACGATGATACCGACGAAACCTGGGGCGAAGGCATGGAGGATTATGATCCAACTCTGGATTTGTCAGGTTTTAAATTTCCAACTGTAGAATTGCTTGAAGACCATAAATCGGGGAATGCAGAGGTGACCAACGAAGAGTTGATTTCGAACAAAAATAAAATTGTTGAAACCCTTCGGCATTATAAAATAGAAATCACAAAAATCAGGGCTACAATTGGACCGACCATTACTTTGTACGAAATTGTGCCTGCTCCCGGAATCAGGATCGCCAAAATCAAAAACCTGGAAGACGACATTGCTTTAAGTCTTTCGGCTCTGGGAATCAGGATTATCGCACCAATTCCAGGACGCGGAACAATCGGTATCGAGGTGCCAAACCAAAATCCTGAAGTGGTTTCGATGCGTTCGATCATCAGTTCAAAGAAATTCCAGGAATCAACCGCCGAGCTGCCCATAGCGCTTGGGAAAACCATTTCGAACGAAACATACATGTTCGATTTGGCAAAAATGCCCCATATTTTAGTAGCCGGGGCCACAGGTCAGGGTAAATCGGTTGGGGTGAATGTAATTATTACTTCGCTGCTTTATAAAAAGCACCCCGCCGAACTGAAGTTTGTATTTATCGACCCTAAAAAAGTAGAGCTAAACCTGTATTCGATTATTGAAAAACATTATCTCGCCAAATTGCCAAACGAGGAAGAGCCTGTAATCACCAATATACAAAAAGTTAAAAATACGCTCACTTCAATCAATATTGAAATGGACAGCCGTTACGATTTACTGAAAAAAGCACATGCACGTAACGTGAAAGAGTATAATAAAAAGTTTACCAGCCGCCGTTTAAACCCGATGAAAGGGCATAAATTTATGCCTTATATTGTGGTGATTATCGATGAATTTGCCGATTTAATAATGACTGCCGGCAAGGAAATAGAACTGCCAATTGCCCGAATTGCCCAGTTGGCGCGTGCGGTTGGGATCCACATGATTATTGCCACCCAACGCCCATCGGTTACCATCATCACCGGCGTTATAAAAGCCAATTTTCCGGCGCGTATCGCATTTAAAGTAGCTTCGATGATCGACTCGCGCACAATTCTCGACCAGCCGGGCGCTAACCAGTTAATTGGTAAAGGCGACATGCTGATTTCGGCCAACAGCGAAATTACCCGCGTTCAGTGTGCTTTTGTGGATACGCCTGAAGTAGAAAAAATCTGTGCTTTCATTGCAGGGCAAAGAGGCTACCCAACTGCTTTTTTGCTGCCTGAATATGCTGGAGAGGAAGAAGCAGGCCCTGGCGAAGTTGATTTAAACAACAAAGATGAAATGTTTGAAGATTGTGCGCGTGTGGTTGTAATGAGCCAGATTGGTTCAACCTCAATGATTCAGCGCAAATTTTCGATAGGTTACAACCGTGCAGGCCGGATTATGGATCAATTGGAAGCCGCCGGTGTTGTTGGCCCCAGCGAGGGGAGCAAAGCACGGCAGGTATTAATTCAGGATGAATACACTTTGGAACAGTTATTGAATACTCTCAATTAAAAATGATAAATTAGAAATGATAAATTGATAGATCAGAAATGAAAAGAATAATTTTTACAACAAGCATTATATTATTAGCATTAATTACCCTGGCACAGCAAGACCCAAAAGCAAAAAGTATTTTGGATGAGGTTAGCTCAAAAACCCGCACTTTTAAAACCATTTCGGCTGATTTTTCATTTTCGATGGAAAACAAGGAGATGTCGATAAATGAGAAAAATGATGGTTCAATAAAACTGAAGGGACAGAAATACTTTGTTGATATTCCCGGAGCAGGTATTAAAGTATATTCAGATGGTAAAACCAGTTGGAATTATATGAAGCAGGGAAACCAGGTTATCATTTCAACAATCGATGAAGACAGCGGTGAATTAATGGATCCTTCATCGCTTTTCAGTATTTACGAGAAAGGGTTTACTTCGAAATTTGTAGCCGAAAAAACGGTAGGTGGAAAGGTAGTTTATCAAATCGATTTGTATCCTGACAAAAAGGAGTATGATGTTTCAAAAATAACCATCGAAATCAATAAAGCAAACATGATGATTCAATCGGCCCAATTGTTTGGAACTGACGGAAATATTTATGGAATTGTCGTTAAAAAAATGGAAACTGACAAAGATTTTCCTGACACTGAATTTACTTTCGACACCAGGAAATTTCCGGATGTTGAAATCATTGACCTCAGATAAATCTTTAAGGTTTGATAAAACTTTGAACTGCCAAACGGTATGAATCAAGTCCAAATCCCATAATACAACCCCTGCACACCGGTCCGATAATTGATTTATGCCTGAAATCTTCGCGGGTTAATGTATTCGAAATGTGAACTTCAACCACAGATGTTTTAATCCCTGCAATGGCATCGCGAATGGCAACCGAAGTATGTGTGTAAGCCCCGGCATTAATAATTATTCCTTCAGCAGAGAATCCATTTTCATGAATTTTATTAATTATTTCGCCCTCAATATTTGACTGATAATAAATAAAATCAATGTCAGAAAATTTCTTTTTTAACGTTTCGAAATATACTTCGAAGCTTTCTGCACCATAAATGCTGGGTTCCCTTTTCCCAAGTAAATTGAGATTTGGGCCGTTTATGATTATGATTTTCATTTAATAATATTTTTTATAGTAACTTTATAAAATACTTAACGTAATGAAACAATACAATTGTTTTAGTTAACAAGAATTTTGTTTCAATGTTTTTTAAAATAGATTAGTGTAAAATTAAAAAAAGATAGCTATGAATTGGGATGAAGGGAAAAAAGGTTTCGAGAATTACTTAAAACTCGAAAAATCGTTGTCGCAAAATTC
>Ga0100401_1002409_pt1 | contig 14753 bp, 6 predicted proteins | sample CryGeymeta201525_FD_80421 | JGI IMG/M metagenome (GOLD analysis project Ga0100401, IMG submission 80421) | Groundwater microbial communities from Crystal Geyser aquifers in Utah, USA - Crystal Geyser metaG 2015-25 | ecosystem: Environmental > Aquatic > Deep subsurface > Groundwater | place: USA...
AAAGGCACGGGTGCATGGCGTGTTCATGGCGGCGGATTTGGAGGTACAATTCAGGCATTTGTTCCGCAGGAAAAACTCGATGAATATGTAAAAACACTGGAGCACGTTTATGGAAAAGGCAGTTGGCATAAATTATTTATCAGGGCCAAAGGGTCGGTTAAACTTGATTTATAAGAATTTAAACTCATTTCAACTGAAAAGATTTTGGTACAACAAAAAAGAAAGCATAAAATATGGCTATTAGATACGTTATTTTATCTTTGCCTGTGAAATGCTACGGTTGTTACAATTTTTAACTTGACAGTTGAAAATAACATAAACCAAATGAATTGTAAAATAGAATAAATTTTATCAACTAAAATCAATTAAAAATCAATTATGGAATCTAAAAAACAAAATTACACGGTACCTATTATTATGATGATCTTACTTTTTGGTATGATCGCATTTGTTACCAATCTGGCTGCACCAATGGGTGTTGTATTAAAATCTCAGTTTGGAGCCAGTAACTTCCTCGGGATGTTAGGTAACGCTGCAAACTTTATTGCTTATGCAGTTATGGGGATTCCCGGAGGTCTTCTTCTACAAAGAATTGGATACAAAAAGACTGCACTGATTGCAATTGCAATTGGATTTATTGGAGTAGGAATTCAGTTTCTTTCAGGTCATGTTAGTCAGGAAACTGCATTTGCTGTTTATCTTTTAGGAGCATTTGTAGCAGGTTTTTCAATGACATTGTTAAATACAGTTGTAAATCCAATGCTTAATACCTTAGGTGGTGGCGGAAACAAAGGTAACCAGTTAATTCAGGTTGGAGGTTCTTTCAACTCTGTTATGGCAACAATTACTCCCGCATTTGTAGGTATTTTAATTGGAGAAGCGGCCAAAGCACAAATTACCGATATATTTCCGGTAATGTACATTGCAATGGGAATCTTTGGACTTGTTTTCTTTGTACTGCTAGGAGTTAAAATTCCTGAGCCCAGTATTGAATATGCTAAAGAACCGTTGAAAGATTTAATGTCGGGGGCAATGAAGTTCCGCCATTTTGTTTTAGGTGCTATTGGTATTTTTGTTTATGTAGGTGTAGAAGTCGGGGTTCCCGGAACCATGTTTTTCTGGCTTTCTGAAATACCTGAAGTTGGTGCAACTACTGCAGGTTTTGTTGGTGGGACTTATTGGTTGCTTATGTTGGCGGGTAGGTTAACCGGGGCTTCCATTGGCGGTAAAGTTTCAAGTAAAACGATGTTAACGGTAACTTCTTTTGTTGGTATAATATTGGTTCTTGCAGCAATATTCTTTCCAACTTCAACAATGGTCGATTTACCTGTAATGCAAAGGACTGCCACAGGTATGCTAACATTTGGTTTGTCTGAAGTGCCAATTAATGCGATGTTTCTTGTGTTGGTAGGTTTGTGTACGTCAATTATGTGGGGTGGTATTTTCAACCTCGCTGTCGAAGGATTAGGCAAATATTTGGCTGCTGCTTCAGGTATTTTTATGGTGATGGTTGTTGGTGGAGGTCTCTTACCGTTACTTCAAAACTGGATTGCCGACATTGCCGGATTTATCCCAAGTTATTGGGTAATGTTTGGAGGTTTGGCGTACTTGTTATTCTACGCTTTAATTGGAAGCAAAGTAACAAAACGTGCTGATGAAAAACTGAAAATATAATTGATATTTGTATCTGTTTTACGGATGTTTATATAAATCAATTCTGTATTACAAAAGCCATTCGTGTAGCAGCGGATGGCTTTTTTTGGATATTTAAAAATAAAATGTATTTTCAACACCTGAAAAAAGATACCAGAATTAAACCAAAAAAATAATAAAATTATGAGTGTATTAGACTGGATTGTGTTGGGCTTATTTGGATTAGGTCTGATTGGAATTGTAGTATGGGTTATTCTTAAAAAGGACAAAGACACAACCGACTATTTTCTTGCGGGCCGCGATGCTACCTGGATTGCCATTGGAGCGTCAATTTTTGCATCGAATATTGGTTCAGAGCATCTTGTTGGCCTTGCCGGTGCCGGCGCCGAAAGCGGAATGGCAATGGCTCACTGGGAAATGCATGGCTGGATGATTTTAATGCTGGGTTGGCTTTTTGTCCCGTTTTATTCGCGAAGCAAGGTATTTACCATGCCCGAATTTTTGGAAAGGCGCTACAACCGGAGTGCACGTTCGTTTCTTTCCATCATTTCGCTGGTAAGTTATATTTTAACTAAAGTTGCGGTAACCGTTTATGCCGGTGGCGTGGTTTTTAAGGATGTTTTCAATATTGAGTACGTTTCATTTTTTGGTTATAACATCGATTTCTTTTGGATTAGCGCCATTGGTCTTGTAGTTTTAACCGGAATTTATACCACGTTTGGCGGAATGAAAGCCGTGCTTTATACATCGGTTTTGCAAACACCTATATTATTGATAGGTTCAATTGCCGTGCTGGTTCTCGGATTAATTAAAATTGGAGGTTGGGGTGAAATGATGGAAATTGTGCGGGCGCAACCAGTCAATGAATTTGGCGATACAATGACGAACCTGATGCGATCGCCTAAAGACCCTGATTTCCCATGGACTGGAGTTATTCTTGGCTCAGCAATTATTGGTTTCTGGTATTGGTGTACCGACCAATTTATCGTGCAGCGCGTGCTTTCGGGCCGCGATATGAAGCAAGCCCGCCGGGGAACAATTTTTGGCGCTTATCTTAAACTTACACCTGTATTTATTTTCCTCATTCCCGGTATGATTGCTTTTGCACTTACACAGAAAATTGACCCTTCCACTGGTCAGCCAATGCTTGTTTTAGCAAATAATGATGCAGCATTTTCCACTCTTGTTAAAGAACTGCTGCCAATAGGTTTTACAGGGATTGTAGTAGGTGGAATTCTTGCTGCTTTGATGAGTTCGCTGGCATCGCTGTTTAATTCATCGGCAATGCTTTTTACCATCGACTTTTATCAAAAATACAAACCAGGCCTGACCGAAAAACATTATGTATTTGTTGGTCGAATGGCCACAATTGCAGTTGTAATACTTGGTATTTTGTGGATTCCGGTAATGAAAGGATTGGGGAAAGTATTATATGAATATCTGCAGGATGTTCAATCGTTGCTGGCACCCGGAATTGCAGCAGTTTTCCTTCTTGGGATTATATCGAAACGAACAACTCCGGCAGCCGGTATCTGGGGATTGGTAATTGGATTCACTCTTGGTATGCTTCGCCTGGGATTGAGTATTTTTAAAGAAAGTATTCCTGCAGATTCTATATTGCATCCGGTAATTTTATCTCACAACTGGTTGCATTACGAAATTTATCTTTTTGTGATAGTAATCGTTTCAATGATCATAATTAGTTATTTTACTAAAAAGAAAGATCCGGCTACAATCGTTGGTCTCACCATGGGTTCGGCTACTGCCCAACAGCGGGCCGATGTGCGGGATTCATACAATAATTGGGATTTAATCAATTCAGGTATTGTAATCGTTATAATTATTGCTTTCTACGCTTATTTCTGGTAATAAAATAATTGGAAAATAAATTTAAAAATAGCTGCCCGTCAGGCAGCTATTTTTTTATAAAAAAGTATATTTGAAAATTATGTACGATATCATTGGCGATGTTCACGGTTATGCTTCATTATTAAAGAAGCTTCTGCTGCAGTTAGGTTACAGCAAAACTGAAAACGGTTATTTGCATCCTGCACGAAAAGCTGTTTTTGTTGGCGATTTTGTAAATCGTGGCCCGGAAATCAGAAAAACATTGCGAATCGTAAGAAAGATGGTTGAAAATGAGAATGCACTCGCCATTCTGGGTAATCACGAAATTAATGCAATAACCTATTACCTGAAAGATAAAGATGGTTCGCCACTGATAAAAACGCCGGGCAAGAATTTTTTGGCATTGTACAAAACAATTAATCAGTTTGCAGAATATCAGGAAGAGTGGAAAAGCCATAGAAAATGGATGAGAGAATTGCCACTTTATCTCGATTTGGGTGAAATTAGAATTGTGCATGCTTGTTGGTCGGAATCCGCAATCGAATTATTAAAAATTACTGAATCGGAGGGAAAATCCCGAAATAGTATTTTCCGGAAGGTGTATAAAAAACCAAAATCGCCACTGGGTAAATGTGTTTTAAAATTAACAAAAGGCATTGATTTTAAAATGCCCGGAGATTTAAAAATAATCAATAATAAAGGCGTTTCGCCGCAATCATTTCGAATGCGCTGGTGGGAAGTTCCGGTTGGAAAAACTTTTGAGGAAATGTCGTTTGATAGTAAATTCGTTTTGCCCGATTACGAAATACCTAAACAAGTAATTCCACAAATCGTTCCTTATCCTGAAAATGCACCGGTGGTGTTTTTTGGACATTATTGCCGACATGAAGGGCCGCATATTATCAAACCAAATCTTTGTTGTGTAGATTCGTGCGTAGCCGGAACAAGAAGTTTAACAGCTTATCGCTGGAATGGAGAAAAAGTACTGGACATTAATAATATAGTACAAGTACAAAAATAAACGAGATTGTAATTATCTGTTTTTTAGTGAATTGTAAAATTTCTGAAAAAAAATTATTTTTATATTGCAGGGAAAAAAAGAAAACCTATATTTGCAACACTTTAAAAAAAAGTTCTATATATGGTGCGGTAGTTCAGTTTGGTTAGAATAACGGCCTGTCACGCCGTGGGTCGCGGGTTCGAGTCCCGTCCGCACCGCAAAAAGGGAGATAAATTCTCCCTTTTTTAATTTATGGATTATTTTGTGTACATCATTCAATCGGAGAAATCAGGTGAATTTTACAAAGGCTACACTTCGTATCCTGTTTTAAGACTCGAAGAACACAATAATGGTCAAACCATAACACTGATTTCAATTCCTTTAGATTTTATACATTCAGTTTGGTTAGAATAACGGCCTGTCATCCCTAATACTCTGGACGTGTTCGAGGCCCGTCCGTCTCGTCTAAGACGAGACAAAAAAAGCAGTTCAGGAATGAGCTGCTTTTTCTGTTATTGGTATTTGAGAATGGTTTTTGGTACTGATTCCAGTCGCGGTAAGGCGTACAAGATAACGGGAGGGATTATATTGATTTTAGTTGCTGATTAAAAACAAAAAGCTAAATTTAACCAACCAAAAACAATTAGTATTTTGTATAAACTGACTTTTTATGAAACTACTGCAGATATTAATTTTATCATTTATAGCCTTATTTTGCTTTACCAAAATTATTAATGCCCAAATTTATTCTTTTAAACATTTTGGGGCTGAGGATGGACTATCAAGCAATATCGTTAAACACATAAATAAAGATACCAGGGGTTATTTGTGGATTTGTTGCGATAATGCTCTAAATCGATATAATGGTGACATATTCAAGAAGTATATTCATATACCAGGCGATTCGACAAGTATTACAAGTGGAGGAATAAGTTCTACTTTGGAGGATAATGATGGGATTTTTTGGATTTCTACTAAAAATGGAGTAAGCACATTTGATTATAAAACGGAAAAATTCAAAAGAGTATTTGAAATTCAAGAAGATAGCTCATTTATAAGAAATCTGTATTTAACATCGGCGAATGAGCTTCTTGTTGTGGTAAATACAGGTATTTACATTTTTAACCGCGAACAGGGAAAGTTTATAAAATTTTTACAATCACCAATAGATAAGGATGCATCGGTTTTAACAGAAGATAATTTTGGGAATCTTTATCTGGGAACCGGTGGGAATGGCATTGTAGTGATTCGTAGTGACCGTAAGCGGAATTTTTTGAAAGAAATACCATCAATAACAGATTTCAAGAGTACAAACAGTATTCAATCGATGGTAGTTGATGAGAAGGGAAGATTATGGATTGGTACCCGAAATGGTTTTTTCGCTGCTAACGTTTCAAAAAATATTAACGAAATCAATTTTCAAATCAATCAGGTACTAGACAAAGATGGAAATCCGGTACAAATTAGCTTTAACATGATCCACAGCCTTGCAATTGATGAAAGTAATAAAATATGGATAGGCACAGAGAATGGGTTAAATATTTATGATCCGGAGACACAAAAGCTGCATATCGAATATTCTACAAAAAAATCACCCGGAGGATTAAGTAATAACCTGATTTTGCATATTTATAATGATAAAAGCAACGGTATTTGGATTGGCACTTATCAGGGGGGAATGAATTTTTACTCAAAAGGTAATATTCCTTTTCCGGATAAAATTCCATTTATAAACCACACAGAAAATAAACTCATTCAATATGTTAAATCAGTTTATCAGCAACCTGATGGTAAACTCTGGGTTGGCACTGATTTTGGTCTTCTGCGTTTCTCGGAAAATTTTCAGTTAGAAAAAACTTATACATATACAGGTCAATCTGGATCACTGCCAATTGGAGGTGTAACTGCAATTCATACCGACAAATTCAATAATTTCTGGGTGGGTACGTGGGGTGGAGGTGTAAGCAGAATGGATAGAATTACGGGAAAATTTGTCTCTTACTCAAAACTTGATGGAGAAAACAAAACCGACTCTTTGTTAACCGGAGATTGTAATATTGTTGCATTTGAAGAAGACACAAAAGGCAACCTTTGGATAGTAAATAAGTTTAAAGTAATCGATCGTTATGACCACAAATATGGTTCATTTAAACATTTTGATATTTCTCGTCAAATAGGGCGGCCAAACATGGAAATAACCTCAGTAGATATAGATAAAAATGATAATTTATGGATTGGTGCAACCGGAGCAGGTTTGATTAAATTTGACACTAAAACATTTGATTCCGAACTTTTTGCTCCTTCTCCAAACAAAAATCCGGACTTGGATTCCGATATCCCCAGTACAAATGTTTATTCAGTTCATGTTCATAAATCAGGTAAAATATGGTTAGGTACAGCAAAGGGTTTAAGTCAATTGGATTCTGAAACAAAAAAGTTTGTGAATTATTCAACAGAAAATGGGTTAAATTCTGAAACAGTTCTTGGTGTTATTTCTGATAATAATGAAAATATTTGGCTTTCGACTTTAAATGGTATATCCAGGTTAGATACTGCTGCAAATAATTTTTTAAATTACAATGTTGATGAAGGTGTTGTATCGAATGCAGAAGTAGCATATAAAAGTACTGACGGGATGCTGTTTTTTGGAGGTGTAAATGGGATAACAGTTTTTCATCCTGATTCTATTTGGAGAAACGAGCTGGCGCCACCTATTGTTTTTACTGATTTCAAACTTTTTGACAAGTCGATTCTGTTCAACAATAAAATACTTCCCTTCCATATAAACGAAGTGAATGACATTGTTTTAGATTATTCGCAAAATAATATTACCATTAATTTCATGGCTCTCAACTTTGTTCAACAAAACAAAAATGTATATGCATGTAAACTTGAAGGGTTCGACAAAGAATGGAAATATCTGGGGTCAACAAATGAAATTAAATTTCCTAACTTAAATCCCGGAACTTATTATTTCAAGGTAAAGGCCGCCAATAATAGCGGGGTGTGGAACAATACTGAAAGAGTTTTAAAAATTTCAGTTCGTACACCATGGTGGAAAACATTCATTTTCCGGATTTCAGCAATAATTTTAATTATAGGTATGGTATTTTTGGTCATTCGCCTGCGAACAATTCAATTGGTTTATCAAAAGGAAGAATTAGAGCAAAAAGTACATGAAAGAACCCGTGAAATTGAAAAGCAACAGGTTGAATTACAAAAGCAGGCTGAAAAACTGATTGAGACCAATACACTTTTAGTTTTTAACCAAAAAGAAATAGAGTGTCAGAAAGAATCAATCAACCGAAAAAAGATTTTACTTGAAGAAAAGAATGAAATTTTAGAGCAGCAAAAAGAACAAATTCTTGTTCAAAAAATAGAGACAGAAAGAATGGCTGCTAAATTGCATGAAGCCGACCAGAAAAAAATAAATTTCCTGACCAATATTTCACACGAATTCAGAACGCCTTTATCTCTAATATTCAGTCCATTAGACAAATCATTGCGGGAGTTTGGCAACATCGATAAAGAAAAACTACACACCAGGCTAAAGCTCATGTATCGTAATACCCTTCGATTGCTTCGGCTAATAAATGAGTTTCTCGACCTGTCAAAAATAGAAGCCGGTCTTTTAAAACTATGTGTTGGGAAAGGGAATATTAGTAATTACATATCCGGAATTGTTGAGTCTTACCGATACCTGGCCGAACAAAAGAATATTCATTTGAGTTACCGGAGCGAAATGGCAAACGTAAATTGCTTTTTTGATGCCGATAAAATTGAAAAAATACTGAATAATCTTTTATCCAACGCATTTAAATTTACTCCAAGGGGTGGCGAAATACATGCTGAATTACGGGTATTTGAAAAAAATCTGGACGGAGAAACCGAAAGATTGCAAATTTGTGTAAAAGACAATGGCTTTGGCATTGACGAAAAATTTCAAAAACAGATTTTCGAACGTTTCTTCCAAATTGAGATCAAAGAAGAACAAACTTCCGGTACTGGAATAGGTTTGGCGCTGACCCAGGAATTAATAAGTATTTATCGTGGTAATATTGAACTTGACAGTGAGCCTGGAAAAGGGAGCGCTTTTAAGGTTGCATTGCCATGCAGTGCAGCTCATTTTCAGGCAAATGAAATATCAAGTGAATTCATTTCGGGCTTCCATCAAACTAGCGAATGGTATTTTTCGAATGAATTGGCCTATGAAGAACTCCCTGAAAATGATGAAATGAAACTTGATGCTCATAAACCGGTGGTTTTATTGGTTGAAGACAATAACGAAATTGTGCGGTTTCTTAAAGAGGAATTTTCGAACGAATTCAATTTTGCATTTGCAAACGATGGATTTAAAGGCTTTGAAAAGGCTGTAACCATTCTTCCACATGCAATTATTCTCGATGTTATGATGCCCAAAATGAATGGTTATCAGTTATGCGAAAAACTGAAAAACGATGATCGCACCTGCCATATTCCAATTATTTTTCTGACTGCACTTGCTGAAAAATCGGAACAATTGGAAGGGTTGGAATATGGGGCAGATGATTATATTACAAAACCATTTGACATAGATTTGCTGAAGATTAAAATCAACAACCTGATCGAATCGAGAAAAAAGCTGAAATTGCTTTATCAGAAAAAAATGTCGCTTAACACATTTGAATTAATCCCTGACTCTGCCGATGAAAAACTGATTGATAAAATATTGAAAATTATTGACAGGGAGATTGCAAATTCTAACTTTGGTGTGGAAGAGCTTAGTAAAAATGTTGGGTTAAGCAGAACTCACCTGTATCGGAAGGTGAGAGAATTAACCAGTCAAAGTCCTGTTGAGTTAATCAGAAACCTGCGACTCGGGAAAGCTGCGAAATTGCTGCGTGAAAACAAATTTTACGTATCAGAAGTAGCTTACATGACTGGCTTTACCGAGTTATCATACTTCCGCAAAATATTTAAAGACTTTTATGGCGTTTCGCCAAGCGATTGTGCCAGAGGAATAATACCAATTGCAGAAACTGTTAAAAGCATTGGATTACTGGAGTAAATTAGATTGTTTACGGTTGATTCAGAATTTTTCTTTCAGAAATTTCTGAAGTATTTTACCACCCAAATTTGACACTTCTAAAATATATATTCCTGGCTGTAAGCCACTCACATTGATTTGGGTATTGTTGTCTTCGGTTTTCTGCCAAAGAACTGTTTGCCCCAACACATTAAAAATTCTGATAGTGCTGTATTGCCAGTCATTATTATTTAAGGCTACATTTAGTGTATTCGCTACCGGATTAGGCGATATGATGACCTTGGGTATCAGATTTATTTTATTTTCGGTAGTAGTCGATAATATTGTATCATTCAGCGTTAAAGTTCCAAATTCGTTAGTGAATCTGTAGAAAGGATATTTTCCATTGTAATCATTATGGTTTGGAACCGTGCCGATCATGCTTTCACGCTTTCCGTTATCGTTGTCGCAATATGCAATGGCAAAACCAATTATTTTGTTTGGGGTCAGAATTACAGGTGTATTTGTTGTGCTGGCTTGATTATAGGTTTTATCAAATATTTTGAATTCAAGTTCCCATGTATATTTGTTCCCATTCTTATTGATTCTTGTTACAACATGGTCATCCAGGTTTAACGCTTTTCCTGTATTGCAGTCGGTGCCAAGGTCTATTACATGGTTTATGGCATCAGGCGAATCTAAACTCACAATGCTGCCGTTGATATAATTGTTCTTATCGCGGGCCACCGCCGCAATATGGTAAGCAAAAGCATTAAAAGCATCGGCGCCACATTCGTGACCCTGCGGTGTGTAATCTTCGTCGATAAAAAATTCTGCACAATCATCTTCCCAGTAATTATCACTTGGGTGAACACGGTTATCAACAAGTTTGTCGTCAGTTATTTCCATTAAAACATAAATCCTTGACGGTGTCCACACTGCTTTATATCTGCCATAGTAATCAGCCGAATCAGGCAGCGCTTTCCCATCGAAAGGTTGATTTATATATGCCCATGACACTTTACTCCAGCAATCTTCATTGCCAATGCCATCTATAACAGGAGCTTTTCCTGCCCTGTACGCAGTATAATTAATTCCAGAAGCATTAATGGAAATCAACAATAATATAATGGCTTGAAGACCGATTTTAATAAAAGTTATAACTGCAAGTTTCCCGATTTTTTTCATTGATATAAGATTTTTGGTTTTTCAATATTAAAGCAGTTCAAAAATAGAAGAATTGTATTAGAATAAGTATTCACCACAGCTACTCAGGTAGGTTTGTTCATTAGAATGTTAATCTATAGTCTGGATTGCAATAGACTTATAATTAAATATATACAATAAATCAATGTTGCATTTGTACCTGGTGATGTAACAAAAACACATGCTGGAAATGGAAGATTTACTATTGCATTTCGATTCAAAAATATACGCTTTCAGGGCAACCACAATCGTACTTTAGTAATTGAAAACAACTACTAATAATTACTGTTTCAAATTACACTTATGAGAGCATTTTTACGCAACATTGCAAGTATCATTTTATTGATATTGGCTTTCCAATCCGTTTTTGCAAAAGATTTTTTAGCAACACCAGGGAACGGGCAAAATATTTCAGTTCAGCAGAATAAAATTACCGGTACTGTAACTGATGCCAAAACCAGGCAGCCATTAATTGGTGTAACCGTTGTATATGAAGGAACCGCTGATGGTACCGTTACCGATATTAATGGCAATTTTTCACTGAATTTTACTGATACCAATGCTAAACTCGTCATATCGTACATAGGATACGAAACTCAAATTATCACTTTGGGAGTTAACACCAGACTTGATATCCAGATGTCTGAAAAAGTACAAAGTATTGATGAAGTGGTTGTTGTGGGATATGGTACCGTGAAAAAGAGCGATGTAACCGGGTCTATTGCCCAGGTTAAATCGGATCAAATTGAAAATACGGCTTCATCACAACTTGTTTCAGCAATTCAGGGAAAAGTTTCGGGTGTATATATAATGAATAGCAGTGGCAAGGCTGGTGCAGGTTTGGATATAAGGATCAGGGGAATTACATCATTAAATAATGTATCGCCGTTGTGGATTATTGACGGCGTTCCGGGGGACCAAAATACGGTAAGCATGAATGATGTTGAGACAATTGATATTATTAAAGATGGAACTGCCGCAGCCATTTATGGGGTGAAAGCAGCTGCAGGAGTGGTGCTTGTAACTACTAAAAGAGGCCACGGACAATCAAAACCTAAAATCAGTTTTAATGCCTATACGGGTGTGAGTGAAGCATGGCGGTTACCCGAAATGGTAAACTCTGACGAATACATTACACTGAAGAACGAACAATGGGCAGGTAAAGCTATTCCTGTTGGTTTTAGTCTCGATTCGCTGGGGAAATATGAAACCACCAATTGGATGGATGAAATGTTTAAACAAGGTACAACTCAGAATTACGATTTAAATATTTCAGGGACCAATGAAACAACAAACTACTATTTGGGAACAACCATTTACAAGGAGCAACCCTCGTTTGCAGATAATTCTTTGGAAAAATATTCCGTTCGGATTAATTCGGATTACAAAATAGCCAAATGGCTAAAAATTGGCGAATCGTTGAGTATGCTTTATTCAAAACTGAATGGAGTTGCTGACGAAGGCAGATATCTGGATGGCATATTCAGAACTCCACCGATGATGCCTGTTTACGATGAGAATAACCAGCCAGGAGGATTTGGTTTTGTTGATTACCGGTCTCTTGGTGATTTTGATGGAGGAAATCCAATGGCAAATCAACTTACAAGCCAGGGATTAAACCATAACTATCAAGTCAATGGAAATGCCTATGCCACAGCTAACATTTTGCCTGGATTGAAAGTAACAGGAACATTTTCGGGAAACATTTCTTTTGGCAACAGCAAGACAGTTACATTGCCGTACAAATTATCTGACAGGAAAAATTTTTCAACTACCGATATCAGTTTGAGTTTTGGAAAAGGCTGGAATATGTTGGGTAATGTTTATGCCAATTACATCAAAGACTTCGGCTTACATAATATTAACCTTACCGCTGGTTATGAAGCAAGTAAATCGGCAGGAAGTAATCTGTATGGAAATGGAAGTAACGCAAAATTTGGTCTTACTGTATTAGACCAAACCGATGTTGTTGGCAGAACAACCGGCGGCGGTGAAGGGCTGGGAAGATTTGAATCGCTTTTTGCAAGAGCTACCTATCAGTATGCCAATCGGTATGTTTTACAAGGTGTGGTTCGCAGGGACGGAAGCGATAAATTCGGTCCTGAAAACAGGTATGGTGTTTTCCCTTCAATTTCAGCAGCATGGAAAATCAGCGAAGAAAATTTCCTGAAGGATAACAGAACCATTTCCTTCCTCAAACTTCGTGGTGGATATGGTATAAATGGTAACGACAATATTGGCCAGTTCAGGTATGCTTCATATATGGTTGGTGGAAATGCTTATCCCTATGGCACATATTCAACAGTTACCCAAAATCCAAGCATCCGCGTTTCATCCAATTTTTTCAACCCCGCTATTTTATGGGAAAGATCAAAACAAATCGATATCGGACTTGAATTAGGTTTATTTAAGAATGCACTTTTTATAACAACCGAGGTCTATAAAAAATCATCGGATCAGATGTTATTTTACAAAGGACTTCCATACAGTTCTGGCCGGGGAAATCAATATGACGACAATCCTTCTCAGGTTATAAACGCAGGGCTTATCAGTAATAAAGGGCTTGACTTTGCTGCAACATATAAAGGGAATGTTAGTGAATTTAAATATGCTGTTAGCGGAAATTTTTCAACTTTCAAATATACAGTTGATGAATTAACCGACAACAATCCGCTGATGGCAAGTGCTGTACTGGCTGATCAGGTTCAAGTATCACGCACTACTGTGGGTGAAAGTGGCGGTTATTTTTATGGTTATATGTGCGATGGAATATTCCAGACCCAGGATCAGGTTGACGAATACAACAATTTGGCTCGTCAAAGGGCAAAAGAACTCGATCCAACAATCAGCGATACAAAGCTGTCACAAATATTTTACAACAGTCCCAAAACGGCTCCCGGAGATTTAATTTACCGGGATATAAACAACGACGGTATTATTTCTCAGGCTGACCGCGGTAATATGGGAAGTCCATGGCCAAAATTAACCTACGGATTTCAGATTGCTGCTGACTATAAATGGTTCGATTTTTTGATTACAACCGCAGGCATAAATGGCCGTTCTGTATTTAATGCCGGAAAAGTAAGAACCCACCAGTTTAGCAGTTATGATTACAGTACTTCAACTGCTGCCCTCAGCCGGTGGACTGCTGAAAATCCTTCAACAACCAACTACCGCATTTATGGTGACGACCCAAATAAAAACATGTCGAATCCATCAAGCTGGTATATCGAAGATGGTTCCTATTTCAGAATCAAAAATGTTGAATTAGGTTTTACACTTCCAAATGAATGGACAAATAAGGTTGGACTGAGCCGTTTTAGAATTTACCTGTCAGGTCAAAACATTTTAACAGTAACCAATTACTCAGGTTTCGATCCTGAATTTGGTATCGGCAGTGCAACCAGCGCCGGAATCGACAATGGATCTTACCCACAATCTAAGATTTATCTAATGGGTGTACAAATTGATATTTAAAACTAACTGCCTGTAAAAAATAATTCAAAAAATAATAAACGAAATGAACACAAAAATCAAAATTATATTTTTTGCATTAGCGCTGTTTTCGCTAAATGCCTGCAATAAAGATTTTCTGGAAATCACCGATCCAAACAATCCAACCGAGGAAACTTTTTATACCTCGGTAAAGAATGCTCAACTTGCCGTCAATGGTGTATATGGCGAGTTTCATGATGAGCATTTGTATTTCGGCGAAATTTTTTACATTCTAATGTATTCAACAGGTGAAGCAGAGTATGTTCACCCCGAATCGCGTTATACCGACTTCAATAATTACAATTACGGGCCTACCAATTCGCTGATAGCTGGTTACTACAAAGGTTGGTATCGCATAATAGGACGGGCGAATAATGTCATTGGGGGTTTAAATCAAATGATAGAAACCGGCAATTTTAATGAGACGGATCTTTCAGAGATTAAAGCCATGAAAGGGCAATGTTATTTTTTGAGGGGTTTAGCTTATTCTTATCTTATTCGCTCATTCGGACAACTCATGCCTACACATCCGGAATACAATCCCAG
>Ga0100401_1002444_pt1 | contig 14630 bp, 6 predicted proteins | sample CryGeymeta201525_FD_80421 | JGI IMG/M metagenome (GOLD analysis project Ga0100401, IMG submission 80421) | Groundwater microbial communities from Crystal Geyser aquifers in Utah, USA - Crystal Geyser metaG 2015-25 | ecosystem: Environmental > Aquatic > Deep subsurface > Groundwater | place: USA...
CGGAAGAGCCTCGAAGCAATCTTGGATTAAAAAACGCTCCTCCGGAAAGCTCCCCCGCCCGAAAGCTCGGAATCCGAGAAGCTTCAAATCCCGCCTCGCACCAAAGTCCGACAGACTGCTAGACGCCCACTATCCCTACAACGGCGACAAAGCGAGAAGTGGCAACCTCGGTTACTGTTTCCGCTCGAGGTATCCGGTGATCTCCAAAGACATCCCCGTCCTTGGCAAGCTGAAGATTCCGCTGCTGGAGTGCGTCGTCAGAACTCCGCAGGGAGATGTCACCGTCTTCGGCGCGCATCCCGTGCCGCCGGTGAGTTCCTTTTGGGCCAACGAGCAGGATATCTACCTGAAGGAGCTCACCCGACGTTGTGCCGCGACGGGAACCTATGCCGTGATCCTCGGCGATCTCAACGCGACACGTTGGAGCACCCAGCTGGAAGGGATCTTCGATTACTATGAAGATAGTGCCAACGGTCACGGCTACAGCGCCACCTGGATGCGTGCGAACTGGCTCGTCACGATTCCAATCGATCACATCCTCATCCGCGGATTCCGAGGAGCCTCCATGCGACAGCTCGGACCTGAACTAGGCTCGGATCACCGTCCAGTCTTCGCGGACCTGGTCTGGTGATTAGGACAGAGAATCCAGCAATTTACGCACTTGGCGGCTTGGCATCGCTCCAACTCAAGGCTCTTCCGGAACTTCGATGAAAACGCTTCAAGTAGAGATAAAATAGCTGCCTTTCCCGCATTCCCCTTTCAATTCCACAAAAACCGTTCTTTCTTCCGCCATGGTTCCGCCTCCCCCAAGCACGCCCGTAAAAGACAAGAAGTGGTCCCCTGCCCAATCCGCCGAGCTTTACGGCGTCGAAGGCTGGGCTCATGGCTTTTTTGGAGTCAACGACGACGGTCATGTCACCGTCAGTCTCGACGGCAAGGACGGCAAAAAAGACGTATCCCTCCATACCTTGGTCGATGGACTCAAGGACCGGGGGACTGACATGCCCGTCCTCCTGCGTTTCCGCGATCTCCTCCAATCCCGCATCACCGAGCTCAACGAGTCATTCCGCACAGCCATCGCCTCGGTAAAATACTGTGGTGAGTATCGCGGCGTCTATCCGATCAAGGTGAACCAGCAGCGCCAAGTTATCGAAGAGATCACCCAATTTGGCGAAAGGTATCACTATGGACTTGAAGCCGGTTCCAAGCCCGAACTCATCGCCGCCCTCGCCCACATGCACGACCCGCAGGCCTACCTGATCTGCAACGGCTATAAGGACGAAGAGTTTATCGACCTCGCTCTCAGCGCCCAAAAAATGGGCCTCAAGGTGATGCTCGTCTTGGAAATGCCCTCCGAACTCCCACTTGTCCTCGAACGCTCCCGCAAACTCGGCGTCCTGCCAAACCTCGGCGTGCGCGTCCGGCTTTCCACCCGCGGCGACGGCCACTGGCAGGAGTCCGCCGGCGACAAGTCGGTCTTCGGTCTCTCCGCCGCTCAGGTCATCGACGTGGTCGATAAGCTCAAGGAGTCCGGCCACATCGGCTGTCTGAAAATGCTCCACTACCACCAGGGCAGCCAGATTCCCAATATCGCTTCCATCCGCGAAGGTGCCACCGAGGTCACCCGCATGTACTGCGACCTCGTCAAAGAAGGTGCCCCCATGGGCGTCCTCGACATGGGCGGCGGCATGGCCGTCGACTACGATGGCTCCCACACCAATTTCTCCGCATCTTGCAACTACTCGGTGCTCGAATACTGCACCGACGTCATCGAGACCATCATGCAGGTGTGCGACAAAGCCGGCGTCCAGCACCCGAACCTCATCTCCGAATCCGGACGCGCCGTCGTCGCCTACTACTCGGTGCTCGTTTTCAACATCCTCGACGTCTCAACCGTCCAGACCACCAACGACGCTCCGCCGATTCCCGAGGACGCACCGCAGAACCTCATCAACCTGATCCACGTTAACAAGGACCTCTCGATCAAGAACCTTCAGGAGTGCTTCAACGACGCCGCTTACTATCGCGATCAGGTCCGTGCCCAATTCATTTATGGCAACGCCACTCTGCGTGAGCGTGGTCTCGCCGAGGCATGGTTCTGGCACATTCTCACACGGATTTCCAAGCTTATGCAGGAGCTGGAAATCATCCCCGAGGACCTCCGCGAACTCTCCGACACCCTCGTCGACTTCTACTACGGCAACTTCAGCTTGTTCCAATCGCTCCCCGACTCCTGGGCAATCAAGCAGCTCTTTCCCGTCCTTCCGATCCACCGCCTCGACGAGCGCCCACGCCAGCGCGCCGTGCTCGCCGATATCACCTGCGACTGCGATGGAAAAATCGACCGCTTCATCGACCGCGAGGACGTCAAAAACGTTCTCCCACTCCACTCTCTCATCCCCGGCGAATCCTACTACGTCGGCGTCTTCCTTGTCGGTGCTTATCAGGAAACCCTCGGCGACCTCCACAACCTGTTAGGCGACACCAACGTCGTCGGAGTGCACTTGGAAGACGACAAGCCCGTCTATACCCACGAAGTCGAAGGCGACACCGTGGCCGACGTATTAAGTTACGTGGAATACGAGCCCAAGGAACTCGTCACCCGCTTCCGCAGCTTCGCTGAAAAGGCCGTCAATCAAGGTCGTATCAGCCCCAAGGAACGCCGGGAAGTCATGGACCTCTACCGCGCCGGGCTAAACGGATACACCTACTTCGAGGAGTAGATTCCTCCCTCAAAAATCCATCAGCAAAGTTTGTAGTTTCCCCTTCAGGGGGTCGCAAACCCATCGAGCAACGACTTCAAGACCATGCTCATCAAACTCCTGGACAATCACACAAAAATCCTCGGCGAGTGCGCGATCGCCGAACGATTGCGCCGACTCCCAGGCATCACCCTTCATCCCACACTCTTCAACACCCCTCTGATCTATGGACCGGAGGAGATCAAGGCCGCGATGAGCTCGATCTATCTCGAGTATCTCGATGCCGCGAATCAAGCGAGGCTCCCTCTCCTTCTAACAGCTCCCACCTGGCGGCTCGATCCCATCCGTATTGAAAACGCAGGCGTCCCCAGCTCCATCAACGCCGACGCCGTCGATTACCTCCTCAATCTCCGCAGCCAGCATAAACGCGACTCCCCCGTGCTCGTCGGTGCTCTAACAGGTCCGCAGAACGACTGCTACCGCCCCGACCTCGCGCCCAATACCGATGAAGCCGAAAAGTTCCACGTTACTCAAATCAAGGCTCTCGCCGACACCCCCGCAGAATTTCTCCTCGCCCAGACGCTTCCCTCCATCTCCGAAGCCCTCGGCATCGCCCGAGCCATGGCCGCGACCGACAAACCCTATCTGATCAGCTTCTGCACCGGCACCGATGGCAGAGTTCTCGACGGAACCCCACTCGACGAGGCCATGGACCATTTCGACCAGCAGCTATCCCGCCCCCCAGTCGGCTATTTCGTCAACTGCACCCACCCCCGTTTTCTAACAGGGAACTACAAGGCGGGCACCCTCACCCGCCTAATCGGCATTCAGGCAAACGCCTCATCGAAAGACGTCACAAAACTCGACGCATCCACCAAAACTGAAGCAGATCCCATCAACGATTGGGCCGGCGCCATGCTCGAACTCAACGCCGTCCATCAAGTGCCAATTCTTGGAGGCTGCTGCGGCACCACCCTTGAGCACATGCAGCAGCTCATCCAGCCATCATCGCCACCGCATTAGCCGCAGCATAATGACGGGCGTGGGTCAGACTGATCTTCACTTCAACGATGCCGTTCTTTTCGGCAAAGGCCTTTCCTGCACCGCTTAGAACAAGCTGCGGCTCACCGCTTTCCTTGCGCACGATCTCCATGTCAAGCCAGCCGAGATCCTTACCGATCCCCGTGCCGAAAGCCTTGGAAATCGCCTCTTTTGCGGCAAATCGCGCGGCATAATGAAGGCCTGACTCTCTCTGGGAATCGCAGTATTTCCGCTCACCCTCGGTAAAAACCTTCTCAGCGAATCGATCCCCAAATTCGGACATCGACGACTCGATCCGATCCACTTCCACCACATCGATCCCGATTCCAAAAAGCTCCATCATTCAATCTGGGTAAGCGTTTGCAGCTTTCTTCATCTCGGCCACCGCTTCCCGAAATCCAACACGCATCGCACGCGAAACAATCGTGTGCCCGATGTTCAATTCGGCTAGATGGGGTACTGTGAAAAGTCGATAGATATTCGTGAAGTTGATACCATGCCCGGCATTGACCTGAAGGCCAGCTCCATGCGCGGCTTCCGCTGCCTCGATCAAGCGAGAAACCTCTCTGGCAATCGCATCACCTTCCGCATTCGCGAAGCAACCCGTATGCAACTCCACCATCTCCGCTGCGACCTTTGACGCCGCTTCGATTTGGGGCAGATCCGGGTCGATGAAAAGCGATACCTTGATCGAGGCATCGTGAAGTTTCTTCACGCAAGCCGCCACCTCATCAATCCGCCCGGCGACATCCAGACCACCCTCGGTTGTCACTTCTTCCCGAGTTTCCGGGACAAGACAAACGAACTGCGGCTTCACTTTCAGTGCCAGCTTCAGCATTTCCTCGGTGACCCCCATTTCGAGATTCAGCGGCAAGGGACACTTGGCAGCGATCTCAAAAGCATCGCGATCCTGCATGTGCCGACGGTCACCACGCACATGAATCGTAATCGAGTCCGCACCTCCCTCCATCGCATCAAACGCTGCATCAAGCGGCGATGGTTCCGCATTCGGCGAATGCGGCAGCAATGAGTAACGTGCCTCACGCAGCGTCGCCACGTGATCGATGTTCACTCCGAGAAGCATAAACTTTAAATTTTAAACTCTAAACTCCTAATTCCAAAAAGAAGTCAACACGAAGTCCAAAGCGTCTCCAACTTGGAATTTAAGATTTCGAGTTTAAAGTTTAGTGTCTGAAGTGACGATGATTCGTGAAGACCATTGCCATCCCCGCCTTGTCGGCGGCTTCGATCACCAACTTGTCGTTGATCGAACCACCCGGCTGAATGCAGGCCGTCGCACCTGCGGCAGCGGCGGCTTCGAGTCCATCGGCGAATGGGAACAAGCCATCGGACGCGACGATCGAGCCCTTCAGATCAAGTCCCGCCTGCCCCGCCTTCCAAACCGCAATCTGCGAACTGTCGATGCGGCTCATCTGGCCAGCACCGATTCCTAGGGTGCGGTCGGCTTGCGCGTAAACAATCGCGTTCGACTTCACGTGCTTCACCACGCGCCACGCAAAGCGCATTGTGCGCATCTCTTCCTCAGTCGGCGGACGCTTCGTCACGACCTTGTTCTCCAACTCATCGAGCCCCAGCGCCGTATGATCGCGATCCATCACCATCAGTCCACCGGGGCAGGAGCGAACCAAGGGTGCCTTCTTCGCGGAAAGATAGGCCTCGTTCATCTTCATCAGTCGAAGGTTCTTCTTCTTCTGCAAAACAGCACGAGCTTCCGGCTCATAGTCGGGTGCGATGATGACGTCGGTGAAAATTTCGGAAATGATGCGAGCCACGCCTTCGGTCAGCGGACGGTTGCAAACGATCACGCCGCCAAACGGTGCCTGGCGATCGGTTTCAAATGCCTTTCTCCAAGCTTCGCGAAGGTCGCCGTCATCCTGGCCGACACCGCACGGATTGGTGTGTTTGAGAATGCCGATCGTCGGGCGAACGAAGTCCAGAATCAGGTCAGCCGCCGCTTCGATGTCGAGAACATTGGTGTAGCTGAGCTCCTTGCCCTGAAGCTGTGAGAAGCAACTACGGAAGTCACCGTAGAGAGCCGCCTTCTGGTGAGGGTTGTCGCCATAGCGTAACTCCATGTCGAGCGGGAGGCTCACCGTGTGCGTGCAGCGAGTGCCCTCATCGCACTGACCGAGGTAGTTCGAGATGTTCGCATCGTACTGCGACGTCCGAAGGAAGACCTTCACCGAAAGCTGCTCGCGGAAACCCAAAGTCGTATCACCATCATGATCTTTCATTTCCTCGATCACACGAGCGTAGTCGGAGGGATCCGTGACCACCGTCACGCTGGTGTAATTCTTCGCCGCACTGCGGAGCATCGAAGGCCCACCGATGTCGATATTCTCAATGGCCTCCACCAAGGTCACGCCCTCCTTGGCGATCGTTTCCTCGAAAGGATAGAGATTCACCACCACCAGATCGATCGGTGGGATGTCGTGCTTCTTGGCCTGGGCAAGATGCTCCTTGTCATCGCGCTTGTGAAGAAGACCGCCGTGAACCTTCGGGTGCAGCGTCTTCACCCGGCCTTCAAAAAGCTCGGGTGCGCCCGTGTAATCGGACACGTCGATCACCGGCAAACCTGCATCGCGCAAGGCTTTGGAGGTTCCGCCGGTGGAGAGGAGTTCGACTCCCATTTCATGGAGGTCCTTGGCAAATTCGGCGAGGCCGGACTTATCGGACACGGAGAGGAGGGCGCGGGTAATAGGCATCAGTTCGCGGGGTGGTTCTGAAAGCAGGGACAGAAATGCCGTAATCCGATGAAGCCCTGCCGGCAAGCCCGGATTGAGTAGCGAATCCACCGACCTCTACCCCGCCCCCCTATACAGCAGCTCGAAGCACCCACTAAAACCTGATGGAATGGGTTTGATCTGCGCCTGAAAACATCAAATTCCTCATCATCAGGCTTCCCAAACCGTAGGTTTGTGATCATAGCTGCGTAATAGATGGAAAAACCTTGCCGCCGGATTCGTCGAAGCAAAGCTCCGAGCCCCCCAAAGAACCCGCTTCTCGATCCCGCGCTGGCTCCCGCCATGATCGGTCTCCACGCGTCGCTCTCCGTGGACGACCTGTGGGTCTCCATCGTCAGCATCATCGACAGCATTTTGGTCAAGGATCATCTCACCGCAGCCTTCGCCTATTTGGGCCAGACGCCGATCACCTTTCGCACCACGGTCACCCACTGCAACCACTCGGACTACTTTCGGAGGATGATGGCGGCCGATCCTCCATTCGTGGGAATGGCGCGACGCCAGCCTGACAAGGCGATCTTGGACCTCAATGATGAGTTTGATGAGGAATGCCTAAAACGGACCCGTTTTTGGAAGGAAATCATGGAACCGGATGGCTGGCGTCATTCGATCGCTCTGCCATTCTGGAATCGCGGGGAATTCTGCTCCCACATCGGCATCAGCCGCAGTGATACGCAGGGACCTTTCACCGCCCAGGAAAAATCCATGCTCGGCGAACTCCATCCTTATTTCGAGGCCGGCATTCGACGGGTGCTCTCCATTGCGCATTGCGAAATGCAGAATCACGCCCTGGCGCAATGCTTGGACCATGCCCAGGAACCCCTGCTAATTCTTGATCCAAGCCTGAGGATTCTCCACTGCACCAATGCCGCCTTGCACGCCTGTCACGTCTGGATTCAGGGAATGGACGGTCCCCACCCAAGGCGCCGGGGGAGCGCCCCCCCTGTAATTCCAAGGGAGATCCTCCATGCCGCCAGCAAGCATTTTACAGAGCACCTTCAATCTCTGGGCCATCAATTCCCGCCAACACCCTGCTCAGTCAGGGAGATCGTCCACCCGACTCTCCCTGGCCTCAGCGCCCGACTCCGCATCATACCCACGACCCACAAGCCGACCGCTCCCTGCCTTTGCATCGGGTTCAGCCGAAACCTGATCGAGGGGGGCTTTTCTCCCCTTCACCGTCTCAGCCACTCTGAAATGAGGGTCACACGATTGGTTTACCGGGGTCTCAGCAATGAGCAGGTCGCCCGCGAACTCTCAATCAGCGTGAATACCGTCCGCTCCCACCTGCGTGAGGTATTCTCCAAGCTGGGGGTCACGAGCCGAGGCAAGCTGGCGATGCTTCTGAGGCAGAGTGGCCACATGGACTAAGATAATTGGCGTAGCATCGCAGTGAGGTGACAACGCTAGTCATCACCGATTTCCAAGGCCCCATAGTTGATATCAAGTCGAAGGAACACAGAGCTTTCGGGTTGAAGGGGAAGCGAAAGCATCCTGTCAATGGCATCCACGAAAGCCCCCTCCGGAGCGCGGCTCACCTCAAGACTCCCCGCCCTACCGTCCACGCCATCCGCGTCGAACCAGTTCCGCAAATCATGGGAATACTGCAAACGGTATCCGAAGGGAGCTCCATCACGGCGTTCCCAGTAATGAATCATCGGATACCTTGCTCCGTCGATGACGACTGATGAGCCGGACACCCTTCTTTCGACACCATCCTCGCATCCGAAGGCCCGCTCAATCAGATCGCAAACACCATCACCATCCGAATCCGTGAGCGCGCTCAGAGCAGCATCGAACCAGCCGAATGCGGCCAGCGGAGGATCTGCGGTGACCGTGAAATCGGTGCGGTTGCCAAGGTAGGTCGCCGTGGCGTTGCCGCCGTTCGTCACGGTGATGGTGGGGAAGGTTCCGCTGCTCGAGCCATGGGTCAGCAGAGTGAAGACCTCGCCGGTGAGTGAAACTGAATTGCGCAGGTTGACTGTGCCGTTGAACGTGGCGGATGCGGAGACGGTCAGCTTATCAAACTCGTCGCTCGCTGCAACGCCGTCCAGATCGAGTTCTAGGGAACCTCCGGCCTGCTGGGTGTAGCTTCCGGTGATGGCCAGCGTGCGGCTTCCTGTTCCCGAGGGAGCGAAAGTCGCTCCGGCATTGGTGACATTGGCCGTGAGTGTGCCGACTCCCGAGACCCGGCCTGCGGCAAAGGTCAGCGTGGTCGAGGAAAGATTGCCACCGGCGAGATCCATGTCCGCTCCGGCATCCGTCTGGGTGAAGGCACCGTCAAAGCGCAGCGTTCCGCCCTCGACCACAACGTCCCCGGAATTGTTGAAGGTCGCGAAACTGGAGAAAGAGGTGGTCCCTCCCCGCTTGATGAAGCTTCCCGCATTATTGAAGGCATTCGTGCCTCCCGAGCTGTGCGGGTAATCGCCCTCGCCGTCGACCGTCCATACCGCGCCCGGTTCGTTCTCGATCCGAGCCGAGGTTGTCGCGCTGAGGTTAAAGAACACATTGTTCGCCGTTGTGTGGTTTACTGTCCCCCGGTTGCGGAAGACCCGATTCAGCCCTTTCGTGCTTCCGTTCAGGATGTTCGCAGTGGCACCGGCCTCGATGACCAGCTCCCCGCCTAGTCCCAGGGCACCCCCACTCCAGTCATACACCCCAGTTGCCGTGACAGTTCCGGCTCCGGACAGCGTTCCTCCCGAGTGGGTGAAATTCGCGATGGACTGGGCCGCACCGAACCGGATGGTGCCCGACGAGAAAGTCAGGTTGCCCGCAAAGCCACTCGCTGCAGCGAAACTCACCGTCGCGCCGCTGACGGCGAGGTCTCCCGCTCCGGTGAGACTCCCACCCGCCGTCTGCGCGAAGGTTCCATTACTTAGCACAAGGGTCGATCCGGCAGTCAGGTTGATTCCGCCGTCGTTGCTCCCTCCCCCGCCCAATTGCAAGGCCCCACTCTCGAGCGCCAAACTCCCGGTATTGTTCAAGGGCACGAAGCTCGAAAAGGAAGTCGTCCCTCCTCGCTTGATGAAGCTCCCGGCGTTATTGAAGGCGTTCGTGCCTCCCGAGCTGTGCTGGTAGTCGCCCTCGCCATCGACGATCCACACTCCGCCCGACTCGTTCTCGATCCGAGCCGAAGTGTTCGCACTGAGGTTGAAGAACACGCTATTCGCCGTAGCATGGTTCACCGTCCCCCGGTTTCGGATTATCCGGTTCAGCCCCTTCGTGCTTCCGTTCAGGATGTTTGCGGTCGCATCGGTTTCGATGACCAGCTCCCCGCCGGTCCCTAGCGTGCCCGCGCTCCAATCGAACACTCCAGTCACGGTCACGGTTCCGGCTCCAGACAGCGTCCCGCCCGAGTGGGTGAAGTTTGAGAATGTCTGGTCCACACCGAATCGAACCGTGCCACCGCTGAGAACGAGCGTGTTGGCGCCGGACACCAGTTGGTTGAAAGTGACATCGCCCCCGCTGATCGTGAGCCCTTCCGGCGCTGCAGTGGGCTCATCGAAGACGACCGTCCCCCCACTGCCCCGGAAAGCACCTTCCGGATTGAATACCGAGCCGGCGCCGTGAACGAAGCTGCCACCCGAGAAGTCGACCGTGCTGCCCGCGCTGGAGACGAAGGTCCCTACATTACTGCCTCCACCTCCGAGAACGAGCGTGCCGCTCTCCACCGCCACGCTCCCCGTGTTGTTGAACGGGACGAAGCTGGAGAAGGAGGTGGTCCCTCCGCGCTGGACGAAGCTTCCCGCGTTGTTGAAGGCGTTCGTTCCCCCCGAGCTGTGCGGATAGTCACCCTCTCCGTCGACGATCCACACCCCGCCCGGTTCGTTCTCGATCCGCGCCGAAGTGTTGGCGCTGAAGTTTAAGAATACGCTGTTCGCGGTTGTATGGTTCACCGTCCCCCGGTTGCGGAAAACCCGGTTCAGCCCCTTCGTGCTTCCGTCCAGAACGTTCGCCGTCGCGCCGATCTCGACGACCAGTTCACCGCCAACACCCAGCGTTCCGGCACTCCAATTCAACACTCCGGACACCGTCACATTCCCCGCTCCAGAAAGAGTCCCGCCCGACAGGCTGAAATTCGAGATCGTCTGGTTTTCCTCGAACCGCGCCGTCCCCGAGGAGAGTTCCAGGTCGCCGGTAAAGGCGAGTGTTTTCGCGAAGTTCACCGTGCCGCCACTGACCATGAGCTTACCCGCGCCAGTCAGGCTTCCTTGCGCCGCCTGCGTGAAGGTTCCCGTGCTGATTTGGAGCGCACCGCCGACGGCCACCGCGAACGCACCGTCGTTGATCCCCCCGCCATTGAATTGCAGGACACCGCTTTCCACCGCCACGCTCCCCGTGTTGTTGAAAGGCACGAAGCTGGAAAAGGACGTCGTCCCTCCCCGCTTGACGAAGCTCCCCGCGTTGTTGAAGGCGTTCGTGCCTCCCGAACTGTGGGGGTAATCACCCTCGCCATCGACCACCCAGACCCCACTCGATTCGTTCTCGATCCGCGCTGTCGTGCTCCCAAACAAATTGAAGATCACGCTCTCGGCCGAGACGTGACCGACCGTCCCGCGGTTGCGGAAGACGCGGTTCAGCCCCTTCGTGCTCCCGCTTAGAATGTTCGCGGTCGCCCCGTTCCCGATAACCAGTTCCCCGCCCGCCGCCAAAGTGCCCGCGCTCCAGTTAAAGAGTCCCATCACGTTCACTGCGGCGGCACCGCCAAGGCTGCCCGCCGAGAAAGCGAACTCCCCTTCGACGTTGAAGGTCTGCACATGCGTGGAGGTGCCACCCGCGAGGAGATAGCGGCTCCCCGACTCAATCCGCGAGGACGCCGAAGGCGCGAGCGTGCCTCCGTTGTGGTTTAGAGTCGCGGTTACCCCGGCTCCGCCAACAACAAAGGCGACCGGAGTCTGAGTGCCGGAGGAAAGGGTCACGGTGTAGGTGCCCGGCAGATCGATTCGCGCCGTGTCGGTGGGCGCCGGCACGCGGGCCGGGAACCAGTTCGAGGCTGTCGTCCAGGCCCCACCGGCGGGGTTGATCCACGCGACGATGCTGGCGGCCTGCACCGTGACCGTGACCATCACTGGCTGGCTGGTCTGGAGACCGTCGGTGATCCTGTAGGTGAAGGAATCGCTCCCGCTGAAGCCCGGCGGCGGCGTGTAGGTGAAGATCCCGCCTCCGTCATGCACCACCGTGCCGCCCTGCGCCGAAACGGCATCGATGGTAGCCAGCACGATCGCGTCGCCCTCGGGGTCGCTATCGTTCGCGAGCAGGTTCCCGGTCGTCTGCGGAAAGTCCTGGTTGGCAAGGACACCGTCGTCGGTGCCGCGCGGGGCACGGTTGAAGACCATCTCGTTCCGAACTTTGGCGACGACCTCGGTGAGGACGAAATTTCCGTGCGAAGTGCGCCCGGGCCCACCCACGCCGCCGAGCGCCGGATCGTTCAACATTTCGAGCCGGAAGCCGGTCACATCTCCAATGATGCCCTGATAGCGGATCGTGTGCGTTGTCGCCGACGGCATGACCCCCGTGACGACAACGGCCTTGTCCTCCCTCACGGTGAAGGTCTCGCCGCCGGTGCTGGTGATGAGAATCGGATCGAGCACGACCCAGTTTGCGCTCACGTCACCGCCCGTGGTGAGCCCATCGGCAAACTCCGAACGAGCGTCCGTGGTCGCGGAAATCCTGAACGCACCGAGGAAGTGCGCGCCTCCGAAGTTCTGGATGAAATCAAAGGCAATCTGGGTGTCGGCGGCGGCGGGGATATTGTTGGTCGTTTCCCAGACAATCGTCTGCGGCGTCGGCCCGCTATTGATCGCCCAGCCGCCGTTGCTGGTATTCCCGTCGATGCTTGACCCGGCCGGGAATCCCCCCTGGGAGAAGGTCGCCGTGGCATTCTGAAGGGACACCGGATTGAACTTTCCGGGGGCCATTACCACGGTCTCCCCGATGGCATCGAGTTCCCCGAGCTGCGGACCGCTACCCGCGACCGCCGCGTCGAACTCGGCCCGGAACTGTGTGCCGACGAAGGTTTCGACCGCGATCTCCGCTTGGAGGGCACCGAAATAGGGATTTTCGGGAGCACGATAGGTGGCCAGCAAGGTGAAGGGAGCCGCGCCGTCGAGACGCCCGAAAAGCCGCATCTCGCTGAATCCGCGCGCCGCCGAGGCTGGCCCCTGGTCAGTGGCGAGAAGCCGCGCCCCGTCGATCCGCACCGTCGTCGGAGTCTGCCATTCGAGGAAATGGGTGAAGCCCGCAGACTGCCCGTCGGCAAAGACGGTGGCGAGCGGAGTTCCTTCGAAGGCGTTGGCCGCCGACGAGCCGTCAGCAAGCGCCGAAGTGGCCGTCATCGTGCTTCCGGAGCTGGTGCTCCACACGTCGTCACCCGCCAAAGCGAACGACGGCAGGATCTTGATTCCGAGGCGTGCGGGAAGCGATTCCAACGCGCCGTCCGAGACGTCGAATTGGAAGCCGTCGGCACCGACAAAGCCCGCGTCTGGCTGGTAGATGACGCGCCGCTGCGGATCCGTGACGGTCGTGCCGGCGGTGGTGATCTCCGCGCCCGCAGCTCCGCTGGTGAACTGGAAGAGCCTGCCCCGGGTGGGCAGGCTGAGGACGCGTGCGGTGAGCGGATTTCCATCGGCGTCGAATCCCTGGAGAAGAAGCAGCACGGGGGTGTCCACGGTGGTGAGTTCGCTCTGCCCGAAGGAGCTGACCGGAGAATCGGAGGCGACCCACTCCGGAGAGGTAGCGGCGGAGGAGCCAAGGCTGGCGGCCGGGGATTGGCCTGAGGCATCGGCGGTCACGCTACCCACTCCTTCCTCGAACGGCCAGTAGGCCGCGAGGTCGGCCTCGGTGCCGAGCAGGGACCGGGTGCTGTTTTCGGCGATCTCCCCGGCGCTCAACGCGCGCTTCCACACCCGGACTTCATTGATCGTCCCACGGAAGAATGATCCAGTATTCGGGCTGCTGTTCCCCGCCGCTCCGATGCGGACCGGCTGCCCGTCGCCGGTCACCGCACCGCTCGCGAAGGCCCCCGCCTCGACGCCATTCACGATGAACCGCCGCGTCGTGCCGTCGAAGGCAAGCGCCACATGCATCCAGTCGTCGAGCGCGACCGCCGGCGCGGTGGACGTGATCTGGGCCGTATTGTTGACCCAACTGTCGAACTTTCCGTTACTTGCATTGAATCCCAGCGAAGCCCGCCAGTTTCCCTGCGAGTAAATCACCGGAAACGCGAGGTGGTTCGTCGCCGTCGGCTTGACCCAGGCCTCGATCGTCCAGGCGCTGGCCGGGGCGAGATCCTGCGCCGCAGTGAGCGCGGACTGGACGAAATCATCCACGCCGTCGAAGCGGAGTGCGAATTGCGAGGATCCCCCGCCCGATGTGCCCGCCACGGGGCGGGTGTTCATGCCGACCGTCACGCTCACCGTCGCGGTGGCGCTCAGGCCTCCGGCGTCGATGACCGTGTATTCGAAGGCCGCGACTCCGTCGAAACCCGGATCCGGAGTGAAGACAAGCGCGCCCGAATTCGGTTGTGTGATCGTCCCGCCGTTCGGCTGGGTGAAGGAATCGAAGCCCAGGGGTTCGCCATCCGGATCGCTGTCGTTGGCCAACAGGTCGGCGGCGATATTCAAGACGAGGACTTCGCCGGCGTCGCGGAAGAAACCGTCGTCGCCCGCCAACGGAGTGGCGTTCGCTTCCCCGATGAAGGGATCGACGTCGTCCCGAAGCGTGTCGCCGTCCGTATCCGCAAGGGTCGGATCGGAGAAGAAGCCGGTTTCAAGAATGTAAGAAGCCGCAGTGAATCCGGTCTCCGGCGCATCGTTCCAGCGCCGCTCAACATCGGACCGAAGTTGCACCGCGTCCTCGTTGTTCGTGTTGCTGGGTTCCCCTGGGCCGAAGTTGGTGAAGGTCGAGAACTCGCCGTTGACCGGACGGAAGGAACCTTCGATGAAGCGGTCACTGTGCCCGATCCAAGCACCCGCCGTCGCGGGGTTGGCTCCGAAGAATGTCACGAAAGCGAGGTTCTCCGCCGCGCTCCCGATGGTAAGGAGATGACCGCCACGGGATTCCGCGTCCGCCTTGGCCGCAATCCACGTACGCGGGGCGTCCGAGATGATCGTGATGCGCCCGA
>Ga0100401_1002447_pt1 | contig 14622 bp, 10 predicted proteins | sample CryGeymeta201525_FD_80421 | JGI IMG/M metagenome (GOLD analysis project Ga0100401, IMG submission 80421) | Groundwater microbial communities from Crystal Geyser aquifers in Utah, USA - Crystal Geyser metaG 2015-25 | ecosystem: Environmental > Aquatic > Deep subsurface > Groundwater | place: USA...
CGACCGCAGCGAGACACCCTTGACGTAGAGCTTGACGTAGAGCGCGCGTATCTCCGCTTCCGTCCTGCCCTGCGCCTGCCCTTCCAAGGCGACGACCCGTTCTATGTGCGGATCTTCCATTGCGCCGGGAATAATCGCATCGACCCGCACTCCGGCCACGCCATGCTCCATTGCCAGCGTCTTCATCAGGCCGATGATGGTTACATCCGTCCCGTCGTCCAGGAAACTCCCGGCGATAGCGCGACTGATCCCGCTTGCCCCGGCGGTGATGACGGATTGCTGGTTCATGCGCGGGTGGGCGCGCGTTTCGTCAGGCCAAGCTTCGCGCGCACCTGTTCCGGACCGATGACATGTGCCCCCATGCCCTCGATCACGCCGACGGCGCGTTCGACAAGCTGCGCATTGGTCGCGAGGGCGCCCTTTTCCAGCCAGAGGTTATCCTCCAGGCCGACCCTCACATTCCCACCCGCCAGCACGGCGGCAGCGGCATAGGCCATCTGGTTGCGACCCAGCGAGAAGGCGGAAAACGTCCAGTGCTCTGGAACGTTGTTCACCATCGCCATGAAGGTGTTGAGGTCGTCCGGTGCACCCCAAGGCACGCCCATGCACAATTGCACGAGTGCGGGGGAGTCGAGGACGCCTTCCCGGACCAACTCCTTTGCAAACCAGAGATGGCCGGTGTCAAAGGCCTCGATCTCGGGTTTCACGCCAAGCTCGGTCATCATCCGCCCCATCGCCCGCAGCATCCCGGGGGTGTTGGTCATCACATAGTCGGCCTCGGCGAAATTCATCGTGCCACAATCCAGCGTGCAGATCTCGGGCAGACATTCGGCGATATGGGCGACACGCTCGGCTGCGCCGATCATATCCGTTCCCTGGCGCAACGGGAGCGGAGCGTCGGTGGCACCGAAGACCATATCGCCGCCCATGCCGGCTGTCAGGTTCAGCACCACGTCGGTGCCTGCGTCGCGGATGCGGTCAGTAACTTCGCGATACAGTTTCAGATCGCGCGAGGGTGCGCCGGTGTCGGGGTCGCGAACATGACAATGCACGATCGCGGCGCCCGCTGCGGCGGCAGCGATGGCGCTGTCGGCGATCTGTGCGGGGGAGCGCGGAACATGGGGGCTGCGATCCTGTGTGCTTCCCGAACCGGTGACGGCGCAGGTTATGAAGACCTCTTGATTCATGGCGAGCGGCATTGTTCGTGTCCTTGATCTGGGGAGGAGGGCGGCGCTTGTGCCAGGGCACGTCGCCCCGCCCACCCTCCCGTATCAGCGGCCGGTCCAGACCGGATCGCGCTTCTCGGCGAAGGCGCGTGCGCCTTCCTTCTGATCGTCCGAACGGTAGAGTTTTTCGACCGTTTCGAGCTGGCTCTTGGTGATTCTGTTCAGGGCATCCTGGAATTTCATGTCCTCGGCCTCGCGCACGATCTCCTTGATGGCGGCGTTTACCAAGGGGGGCCCGGATGCAATCAGATCGGCGATTCTGCGCGCCTCGTCCATCAGGTCGGCCGCGGGATGGACGTGGTTGACGAGGCCCCATCGGGCAGCTTCTTCGGAGGCGAGCCAGCGCCCGGTCAGCAGCATCTCCATCGCGATATGGTAGGGGATGCGTTTGGGCAGCTTGATGGAGGCCGCGTCGGCGACCGTGCCGGAGCGGATTTCCGGCAAGGCGAAAGTGGCATGATCCGCCGCCAGGATGATGTCGGCGCTGAGCGCCAGTTCCAGCCCACCGCCGCAACAGATGCCGTTGATCGCAGCGATGATCGGCTTGTTCAGGCCTCGCAGTTCCTGCAATCCGCCGAATCCCCCGATACCATAGTCGCCATCGACGGCATCGCCTGCGGCGGCTGCTTTCAGGTCCCACCCCGGGCAGAAGAATTTCTCGCCGGCGCCGGTGACGATAGCGACGCGCAGGTCGGGGTCGTCCCGGAACGAAGCGAAGACGTCGCCCATGATCCGGCTGGTCACAAGATCGATCGCATTGGCCTTGGGCCGGTCAAGCGTGACTTCCAACACATGATCCCGGCGCTGCGTCTTGATGGGACTGTCGGTCATGGGAGGTCTCTCAGTCGGATAAGGGCGTCGGCGGCGACGGCGCGAGTGGGGGTGCACAGGAGCGGGTTGATCTCCAGTTCGAAGAGGTCACCGGCATGGGCGATGACATAGTCCTGCACGGCAAGCACCGCGCTGACAATCGCGGATCGGTCCGCCGCCGGTGCGCCGCGGTAGCCGTCGATGCGGGGGGCGAGGCGCAGGCGAGAGAGCGCCGCGGTAATCTCCTTTGGGTTGGTTGGCACAAGCAGGTGTGTCGTGTCGGCAAGGAGTTCGGTGAATGTTCCGCCCTCGCCGAGGGTCAGCACGAAGCCATGTGCCGGGTCGCGCAGCGCCGAGACAAGGAGTTCCACCACTGCCCCGTCGATCATTTCTTCTATAAGAAAAGCAGATGTTCCCATCGCCTGTGCTGCAGCCGCAATCTCCGTCGCTTGGAGTCCGAGGCGGATCGCGCCGGCTTCTGTCTTGTGGACGAAACCCTCGCCCTTGAGCACCAGCAGTCCGGTCAGACCCTGCGCCGCGACCGCTGCGTCGGCGGGTGAGATGGCGTGGACCGCACGCGGGACAGGAATGCCGAAAACCGACAGGGCGGCTTTTGCTTCTGCCTCGGACAGGATGCGGGTTGCGCCATCCGGACCGGGGAGCAAAAGCGGCAGCGTGTCCTCCTGATTCTGCGCAGCAACTGCGATCGCATCGAGAGCATCCGGCAGCCCGGACAAGGCCGCGATGCCGCGCGCCATGATGCGGGTGGCGGTATCTTCAGGCAATGACTCTGGGAGGCTTGCAACGATGGCCATCGGCACTCCGCGCAGGGCCTGGGCATCGCCGACCGCGTCGATCACGATCTCCCACTGGGCGGCCACGCAGCGGTCGGGCCGCGGGAAATCCAGAATGACCACTCCAAGCGCGAGGTCCGGTGCCATCATGGCCGAGAAACAGGCCGCCATCGCGGTGCGGTCGCCCCAGATGTAAGTGTGGTAATCCAGTGGGTTGGCCAGCGCCACCCTTGGGCCCAAGGCGGCCCGCAATTCGGAGGCCTGCTTGACGGACAACGGCGGGTAGATCACATCGCGACCCAGCGCCGTATCGGCCATCAGGCTGGCTTCGCCCCCCGAACAGGACATGGACGCGATGCGATTGGACGCGAGCGGACCGGTCACATGCAACAGCTTCAGGGTTTCCAACAGCACCGAAAGGCTTGACACCTGCCCGATCCCAAGTCGCGCCAGCACTGCGCGCGCGCCCACATCGCTGCCCGCAATGGATGCGGTATGGGATACCGTCGCCACCTGCGCCTGTTCCGATGCACCCACCTTAAGCGCAACGATGCGTTTGCCGAGTCGCCGGGCGGTTTCGGCCAATGCCTCGAACCGCCGCAGCTTGCCGATGCCCTCGATATGCAATCCAAGGGCCGTGACGCGGGGGTCTTCCAGGAGAGCTGTCCCGATTTCCGCCAGATCCGTCTGGGCCTGATTGCCGACGGTCACGATATAGGCAATCGGCAGGCCGCGTTTCTGCATGGTGAGATTGATCGCGATGTTGGAGGATTGGGTGACGATTGCCACACCCCGCTCCACCCGCACCGCGCCATGCTGATCGGGCCAAAGGACTGCCCCGTCGAGGGCGTTGATCAACCCGTAGCAATTCGGTCCTAAGATCGGCATCGCACCCGCCGCAACCAGAAGTTGCGCTTGCAGATCGGCACCGTCCGATAGTTCCGCCACCGCTTCTTGAAAGCCCGAGGCGAAGCAGATCGCGCCACCTGCACCGCGCGCGGACAGGGCTGCGACAAGCTCGACCGTTGCATGGCGATTGACGCCGATGAACGTGGCGTCGGGCACCCCCGGCAACGCATCGATCGATGCAAATGCGCGGCGTCCGGAGACTTCGGATCGCGTCGGGTGAACCGGCCATATCTTGCCCTTGAAACCGATCTTGTCGCATTGCTCGACAAGGTTGGCACACCAGCCGCCGCCGCCGATCACGGCGATGGTGCGGGGGCGCAGAAGGCGCTCCAGTCGCTTGGTCGATGCGGGTTCCATTTTCACGCGCCCAACGGCCGGAACAATTCCCGGCCGATGATGTGCCGCTGGATCTCGGAGGTGCCGTCCCAGATCCGTTCCACCCGCGCATCGCGCCAGAACCGCTCGATCGGGAAGTCGTCCATCAACCCCATCCCGCCGAAGATCTGCAAGGTGGTATCGGTGACACGGGCCAGCATCTCGGACCCGTAGAGTTTGGCGCTGGCGATCTCGCGGTTCGCGGGCATGCCTTGGTCCAGCCGCCAAGCGCCCGCAAGCGTCAGGTAATCGGCGGCGTCGATCTCGGTGATCATGTCGGCGACCTGAAAGCTGACGCCTTGAAACTTTGCGATGGCTTGCCCGAACTGCTTGCGCTGCGCCGCATATTCCACGGCATAGTCGAAGCACCGCCGTGCCCGGCCTACGCTGAACGCAGCAACGGTCAGGCGCGTGGCGTAGAGCCATTCGTTCATCACCGCGAAGCCGCCGTCGACCTCGCCCAGAACCTGAGCGTCGGGCAAGCGGCAATCATCGAAACTCAGGATGCAGTTCTTGTAGCCGCGATGGCTGACGGACCGGTAACCGTCCCGCACGTCGAACCCTGGATGGCCCCGATCCACAAGGAAGCAGGTGATCCGTTTCTTGGGGCCATGGGCCGTGTCATCGACGCCAGTGGCGACGAACACGATGAAGAAGTCCGCGTGCTCTGCACCTGAAATGAAGTGCTTGGTCCCGTTCACCACCCAGTCCCCGCCGTCGCGCCGGGCCGTGCATTTCATGCCACGCACGTCCGATCCGGCGTCGGGCTCGGTCATCGCCAGCGCGTCCATTCGCTCGCCCCGCACGGCGGGGAAAAGGTAGCGGTCGCGCTGGTCCGCGTTGCAGGCCATCAAGATGTTCTGGGGCCGCCCGAAGAAATGCGTCAACGCCATGGAGCCGCGTCCCAACTCCCGCTCCACCAGCGTGAAATCCAGATGGCTGAGGCCAGCGCCGCCGATGTCCTGTGGGAAGTTGCAGGCATAGAACCCGAGATCGATGACCTTCCGCTTGATCTCCTGCCCGACGTCGTAGGGCACTTGTCCGGTTCTTTCGACCTCGGCTTCGTGTGGGTAGATCTCGCGTTCCACGAATCTGCGGACGGTCGAGACGATCATCTCCTGTTCATCGTTCAATCCGAAATCCATGCCGTCCCCTCCGCTATCATACCACGAGTTAACCTTGGCTCGCCTTCAGGAATATGCAGTATACGTTTCAATCATGCAGAATGCGCAGCCCGATCATTTTTCCATGCTGCTCTTCGACGGGTTCTCCAATCTGTGCCTTGCCAATGCGGTAGAGCCGCTTCGTGCGGCCAACAGCCTTTCGCGCAGGACGCTTTATCGCTGGAACTTCCTGTCGCTCGGTGACGCGCCGGTTCAGTCGTCCAGCGGGCTGCCAGTGCACGCCGAGCCCCTGTCAGCGCAATCGCGGGGTGCGTATCTGTTCGTGATGCCGAGCTATGGCCATACCGCCCTTGCGACTCCTGCTGCCATGCGCCGATTGCGCTCTGCCGCAAACCGCTTTTCGACGCTTGCAGGTCTCGACACTGGCGCATGGCTTCTTGCGCATGCGGGTCTGCTCGACGGATACCGCGCGACCTGCCATTGGGACCTTCTCGATGCCCTGGCCGAAGCCTATCCCGATGTCGCGGTAACAGAGGATCGCTTTGTGATCGACCGCAATCGCGCCAGTTGCGGTGGGGCCACTACAACCCTTGATCTCATGCTGGAGTTGATCGAACGGCGCCATGGCGCCGCTCTCGGCCTCGAGGTTGCGGCCCTTTTCATGTATGGAGAGCGCGATCCCCGGGTCGATCCGATGCAGCTGATCCCGGCTCAGCGGTCTGTCCGGGCGGCGGCGGCGCTGATGCGGCGGCATGTGGAGGATCCGTGGAGCATAGATGACATCGCAGATGGTGTGGGCCTGGGACGGCGGACGCTTGAGTTGGCATGCCGGACCCATGCAGGGCTCAGCCCTGCGCAGATCTACCGCGCCATTCGCCTGGCAGATGCCCGCCGCCGACTGGAGCAAACCCGCGAGAGCGTGGCCGAGATTTCCTTGCGCGCGGGCTACCACGATGCCACGGCTATGACACGGGCGTTCAAGGCGCACTACGGGATCACGCCTTCGGCCGTGCGGGCGCAGCGAATGACGAAGGGCTAAGGTGATGCTGAAGACCGTGGGAGAGGTTCTGATTGCGCTGCTGGAGCGCCGCGGTGTCGACACCATCTTCGGCATTCCCGGTGTTCACACGGTCGAGATGTATCGGGGGCTTGATGGTTCGGGTATCCGGCACGTCACGCCCCGACACGAACAAGGCGCGGGGTTCATGGCGGATGGCTATGCGCGCGCCACGGGAAAGCCGGGCGTTTGCCTGCTGATCACCGGGCCGGGTTTGACCAACGCGATCACGCCGATGGCGCAGGCCCGCGCCGACAGCATTCCGATGCTGGTGATCTCCGGCGTCAACGAGGCGGCGACCTTCGGGCACGAGGAAGGGGTCCTGCACGAGTTGCCCGACCAACGCGCCATGATGCGCGAGGTGGCGCTATGGTCTCACACCCTGCATCGGGGCGCCGATCTGGAGCGAGTCTTGGACCGCGCATTCGCTGCAATGACCGGGGCAAGGCCCGGCCCCGTTCATATCGAGGTGCCCTTGGACATGATGCGCGAGCAGATCGCGATGCCGGCAGAGCGGGACGCGCTTGTGGCTCGTCGTCGGCCTGACCCAGAAGTGATCGCGGAGGCTGCCGCGCGGATCAGGGCCGCGCGGCAGCCTCTGATCCTGGCGGGGGGTGGCGCCATCAACTCGGCGGATGCTCTGGTGACATTGGCTGAGCGGATCGACGCGCCGGTCGTCACCACCACCAATGCGCGCGGTGTTCTGGGAGGTCATCCGCTGCGCGTGCCCGCCAGCCCAAGTTTCCCGCATATTCGCATGATGATGGCCGAGTCCGATCTGGTCCTTGCCATCGGCACGCAATTCGGGCGCACCGATTACGACATGTATGAGGATGGTGGCGTGCCGCACATCGTCCAGTTGATCCGCGTGGATTGCGATCCGGTGCAAGTCACCCGCGGGCGCCTGCCGGATCTGGCGATCGTGTCGGACGCGCACCAGGCGGTTGCGGCGCTTCTGGATGCGACCGATGGCCATGCGAATGTCGCGCAGGGCGGCGCACGGGCGTCCGCAGCGCGCATGACGTCGCTCGATGCCCTTTCGCCGGATTATCGCGCCCATGTCGCGTTGATCGACACCATTACCGCCACGCTTCCCGGATGCCGCATCGTGGGCGACAGCACCCAGATCGTCTATGCTGGCAACATGTATGCGGACATCGCCGCGCCCCGCGGCTGGTTCAACTCCTCCACCGGCTATGGCGCTTTGGGCTACGGGGCATCGGCAGCGATCGGTGCCGCCATTGGCGATGCGGCGACGCCCGTGGTCTGCGTTACTGGCGATGGTGGGCTGCAGTTCTGCTTGTCCGAGCTTGGCACCGCGATGGACGAGGAAACGCCGGTCATCTTCCTTGTCTGGAACAACAACGGCTATCGCGAGATCGAGAACTACATGCTCACCAAGGAGATCAAGCCCGAGGGGGTTTATCCCTCTGCGCCAGATTTCGTCGCCGTCGCCAAGGCGTACGGGATGCCGGGAGAGCGGATCGACGGCCCGCAAGACCTGGCCGGGGCACTGGAGCGGGGGCGGGGCGCGGGGCAGGCCTATCTGATCGAGCTGATCGCACCCTAGAACACGTCAGAACACGTCGCGCAAAAGTGGGTAACGGTTTTGCGCGTCTCGGACGGGCGGTATCAAAATTTTACAGCGCGTCGCGGGAATGCGAATGAACGCGACACGCTCTAGCGTTCAATTGCCGGCGCTCTCCGCTTTGGCCCCGGCGCCGCCTGCGGCCCGTTCGGCCAAAAGGTTATCGAGCCAATCCGGGTCCATCTCGGGAACCGAAGAGAGCAGCAATTCCGTGTAAGGGTCATGCGGCGGCTGGAACATCTCGGATTTCGGCCCCTGCTCGACCACGACACCGTTCTTCATCACCACGACCTCGTCGGCGATGGCCTTCACGGTGGCAAGGTCGTGGGTGATGAACATGTAGGCCAGCGAAAATTCCGATTGCAGCTTGTCGAGGAGTTTCAGAATGCCTTCGGCCACCAGTTGATCCAGCGCCGACGTGACCTCGTCGCAGATAATGAATTGCGGCTCGGCGGCGAGCGCCCTTGCGATGCCGATGCGCTGTTTCTGTCCCCCCGACAGTTCGGACGGCAGGCGGTCGATATAGTCGTTCGGCTCCAACTCGATCACGCGCAACAGATCCCGGACGCGGGCGTCCAGAGCCTTGCCATTCAGGCCCAGATACATTTGCGCCGGTCGCCCGATCAGTTCGCGGAGCTTTTGCTTGGGGTTCAGGGCGGTGTCCGCCATCTGGTAGATCATCTGCGCCTGCCGCAACTGGTCGCGCGTGCGGCGGCGGTAATCGGGCGGAAGGGCGCTGCCGTTAAACAGGATTTCGCCCATGCGGGGCGGCAACAGCCCGGTGATGACGCGCGCGGCGGTGGACTTGCCCGATCCGCTCTCTCCGACCACGGCGACCGTTCGGCGCGCATGGATATCGAAGCTTATATCCGTGAGGACATTGATGGTGCCATAACCGGCCGTCACATTCCGCACGGACACCACGGGCGTCGCGTCCCTGACCGGCGCCTGCGCGGCCCGCGCATAGCTGCGCACCGCCCAGAGCGAACGGGTATAGTCCTTGCTCGGCGCGTCCAGCATGGCGCGGGTCTCGGCCTCCTCCACCTCCTCGCCCCGCAGCAGCACCTTGATCTTGTCGGCCATCTGCGCCACCACCGCCAGATCGTGGGTGATATAGATCGCCGCCGTGTCGAACTGCTCCACGATGTTGCGGATCGCGGCCAGCACCTCGATCTGGGTGGTCACGTCCAGCGCCGTGGTCGGTTCGTCGAAGATGATCAGATCGGGGCGGCAGGCCATCGCCATCGCCGTCATCGCCCGCTGCAACTGTCCGCCGGACACCTGGTGTGGATACCGGAAACCGATGGTCTCAGGCTGCGGCAACTGCATCTTGGCATAAAGCTCCTTCGCGTCGTGGCTGGCCTCGGCGCGGCCCATGACGCCGTGTTCAACCGGTGCCTCGCAGTATTGGTCGATCAACTTGTGTGCGGGGTTGAAACTTGCCGCCGCCGATTGCGCCACATAGGCGATCCGTTTGCCGCGCAGCGCGCGCCGTTCCGACTCGGACGCCTTGCGCAGGTCGATCCCGTCGAACAGGATTTCTCCGCCCGAGATGCGGCAGCCGTCGCGCGCGAAGCCCATCGCGGCGAGGCCAATCGTCGATTTTCCCGCGCCGCTCTCGCCGATCAAACCAAGAACCTCGCCCCGGTGAAGCGTCAGGTCCACGCCCTTCACGATCTCCAGCCATTCCTCGTCGGCGCGGCCTTCGATGCGAAGGCCCTTCATGGTCAGGAGGACGTTCTTCTCGGCCATTGCGTTACTCCTTCAACCCGGATGCGCGGTGCAATTGCCAATCGACCACGAAGTTCACGCTGACTGTCAGCAAAGCGATCGCACCGGCGGGCAGAAGCGGCGTGATGTCCCCGAAGGAGATCAGCGTTGCATTGTCCTTCACCATGGAGCCCCAATCCGCCGTGGGCGGCTGGATGCCAAGCCCGAGGAACGACAAGGCCGAGATGGTCAGGAAGACAAAGCAGAAGCGAAGGCCGAACTCTGCCACCAGGGGCGCCATCGCGTTGGGCAGGATTTCCCGCATGATCAGCCGCCATAGGCCTTCGCCCCTCAGCTTGGCGGCCTCCACGTAGTCCATGACCACGATATTCATCGCCACCGCTCTGGCCAGGCGGAACACGCGGGTGCTGTCGATCAGGGCAATGACGAGGATCATGTTGACGACGCTGGTCCCGACGATTGTCAGTAGCAGCAGCGCGAAGATCAATGCCGGGATGGCCATGAGCACATCGACCGCGCGGCTCAGCAACTGGTCGGGCCAGCCACCGACGATCGCGGCGAGCAGGCCTAAGATGGAGCCCAGGATAAACGCCAGCGCCGTCGTGATGAAGGCAATGCCGACCGTGTTGCGCGCCGCGTAGATCAGACGCGAGAGCATGTCCCTGCCAAGGTTGTCTGTGCCCAGAAGATGCACGTTCCCCCAGGGTTCATATTCGCGCCCGACGATGGTGGTCTCGCCGAAGGGTGCGATCCAGTGGGCCGACAGCGCCACGAGGATGTAGATCAGGATCATCAGCATCCCGAAACTCGCGGTCAGGGGGGCTGTGCGCATTTCCTTGGCGACGCCGCGGGGCGCGACGGCGATGACGCCCTTGCGGAAGAGCCAGCCTGCGGCCATGGCGACGGCGATGGCGGCGAAGAACCACAGAAGGCCGGTCAGGAAACCCATGATCCGCCCTCCTCAGCGCCGGTGCACAAGGCGCGGGTTGGACAGGGTCGCCAACACGTCTGCGGTCAGGTTCAGCAGCACATAGGCCGCGGCGAAGACCAGCGCGATGCCTTGCACCACCGGCATGTCGCGGGCCGACACGCTGTCGACCATCAACTGCCCGAGGCCGGGATAGACGAATACGACCTCCACGATCACCACGCCGGTGATCAGATAGGCGAGGTTCAGGGCCACCACATTGATGATCGGCGCCAGCGCATTGGGTAGCGCGTGGCGCACGATGACGCGCATCGGCGTCATGCCTTTCAGGCGCGCCATTTCGATATACGGGCTGGCGAGCAGGTTGATGATTGCCGCGCGGGTCATCCGCATCATGTGGGCGGTGACCACGAGCGTCAGTGTCAGCGCGGGCAGGAAGGAGCGATAGAGATAGTCCCCAAAGCTGGGTTCGCCGCGGAAGTTCGCCATCGATGGGAAGGCTCCGCCTGCCCCGGCGAGGTAGAAGATCAGGATATAGGCGACGAAGAACTCCGGAAAACTGATTGCCGTCAGCGCCGAGGCATTGGCCACCCGGTCGAAGATGGAGTTTCGAAACAGGGCCGCGAGGATCCCCAGCATCAGCGAAAGTGGCACCGCGATCGCGGCGGCATAAAGCGCCAGCGACAGGGTGTTGCCCAATCGTCGGCCAATGAGGGCCGAGACCGATTGACCATTGGCCAAGCTTACACCGAAGTCGCCTTGCACCACATCCGCCAGCCAGTTCCCGAACCGTACATGCATTGGATCGTTCAGACCCAACTGCGCGCGCAGAGCGGCGACCGTCTCGGGCGTCGCGGATTGGCCAAGGATCTCTTGCGCGAAGTCACTGGGCAGAAGTTCGGTTCCAAGGAAGATGATCAGTGAAACGACAAACAGCGTCACAAGCCCGAGGGCCAGGCGTTGCAGGATCATGGTCCAGATATGTGGCATGGGGTCCCCTTGGTTGCGCAGGCGGTTTCCGCATGCGCGGGCCGGGAGGCCGAAAAGGAAACCCCGGGCACGGATGGCGTGCCCGGGGCCAGTGGTGGGATCAGGCCGCGAACCACCAGCGTTCGCCGATCCGGTGACCATCGTTGCGCCAATGGGACGACACCTGCTCGGGATGCGCCAACGCTGTGCTGTAGGCGCCGACATAGTTGGCGAACATCGGGATGATGATGCCTCCCTCGTCGGACACGATCTGCTGCATCTCGAAATATTGCTCGCGGCGCAGGTTTTCGTCCAGTTCCGATCGGGCCTCGAGCAGCAGAGCATTGAAGCGCTCGTGAGTCCAGAACGTCTCGTTCCACGGAACGCCCGCTTCGTAGGCCGTTGCGAACATGAGGTCCTCGGTGGGACGCCCGCCCCAATATGTGCCACAGAAGGATTTCTGCATCCACACGTTGGACCAGTAGCCGTCATTCGGTTCGCGCACGACATTGAGGTTGATGCCACCAGCCGCAGCACTTTCCGAGAACAGCACACCGGCGTCCAACGCGCCCGCGAAGGCCGCGTCCGCAAGGTAGATATCGACGTCGAGGCTTTCCAACCCGGCCTCGCGCAGGTGGAACTGCGCCCGCTCTGGGTCATAGTCCTTCTGCTCCAGTTCGGTGTTGAAGTAGCGCTGGCCGGATCCGATCGGGTGGTCATTGCCGATCGAACCAAAGCCGTTGAGCACCGTTTCGACCATTTGCTGTCGGTCGATGGCATATTTCAGCGCAAGCCGGATATTCACGTTCGTGAAGGGTTCCGCCCGTGTGTCCATGGGGAAGCCGTAGTGCTGCGTTCCTGTGACCGACAGGATCTCGATCCCTGGCGCGCGCTGCAGAAGATGCACGGTATTGAGGTCGGCGGTGTCGATGTAGTCCACTTCGCCCGAGATCAGCGCGTTCTGGCGCGCCGCGTCGTCGAAGATGACGATCTGTTCGAGGGCGTCGAAATAGGGCAAGCCCTCCTTCCAGTAGCCGTCATGGCGCACGTAGCTCGCGCCTACCCCGAACTCCAGATCGGTGATGCGGAACGGGCCACAGCCATCCCGCGTCATCGGGTCGATGGTGCCATCCGCCTGGGCGGGCAGGATCGGCAGGTGATAGTCGGACATCACGAACGGGAAGTCGGCATTGCCCGACGAGAGCGTGACGATCACGTTCATCCCGTCGGCCCGCATGTCAGTGATCGCCGAAACCAGCGGAGCGGCAGCCGAGGTGCTGTCGGGTCCCCTGTGGTGGTTGATCGAGGCGATGACATCTTCGGCCGTCAAAACATGGCCGGAGTGGAATTCGACGCCCGAGCGGATCGTGAACGTCCAGGTCGCCGCGTCTGCGGAGGCTTCCCAGCTTTCGGCCAGTTCCGGGACCAGAGTGCCATCGGCGGCAATCTCGGTCAGGTAGTTGTTGCGCTGATGCGCTTGAAAGATCATGAAATCCTGTTCCCACGATCCGGGATCCAGGCTGTCGGTGGTCGAGCCATGGGCCATGCCCACCCGTAATGTGCCGCCGCGAACGGGCTGCGCGTTCAAGCGCGTGCCCCACGGTGTGATCAGTGCGGCGGTGCCGATTGCGGTGGCACCTTGCAGCACGCCCCGGCGGCTTACGCCATTGCGTCCTAGTGATCGGGTCATTTTCGTCTCCCTGAAATCCGTTGAGTTCGAGGCGCCGTTGGTCGGCTTTGCCTTCGCGATCATACTGCCCGCTCTGGATTGCTATTCAACACTTTTATGGCGCGCGCAGGATTACTTTATCGGGTCGGCACCGGAAATGCGGGCCGCGGCGCGCTTGTTTGGCACCCTCCGCAATGGGGCTGATGCGTCATTTCTTCAGATCGTGGCGATCTGCGCGGGATACGCGGCCGGTCGGTATTCTGTGTGTGGTGGGGTGTTGCTGGCTCGGGATGGTGCAAGGCTCCTGACGAGGTGTCTTGTGTCGTCAGGCTGCCCTTTCTGCGGGCGCCGCATGCACGATGGCGGAAGGTCGCGGCGTTCGTCCGGGATGAGGGTTCTTGTTCGGTAACCATTTGCAGAATCGTCTCTATTTATCAATGGTATGCCGATCCTCCTTCGGATCGCGTTCATTCTGCCAGAGAACAGACCTGGCGCTGTGTGTCCTGACACCGCAATTGGCGATCCAGGCTGGGCCATGCGATCCGACAAGGCCGTCCCCGGAAATGGCGCTGCCCCGGAAAACCGAACGAAATGAACCACTTGGGGGCGATGATTGACCAGGGCACGGGGCGGGTCCGGGTGGCGATCGCAGAGCGTCGCTTCGATGTTGCGCACGGCGGCGCGCCGTCTTCCCGGCAGGGCCGCGCCGCGATTGCAGTGGATGAGACGGTGCAATGGGTCAGGCATGATCTGCCTGCGGTGCGCGATGGATCAGGGCGAGCAACTGTCTAAACGGCGTCGCGGCGTCGTGCATACGCGCGCGCATCGCCCAGAGAGCCTTGTGTTGATCGTGCGGTAAGGCACTGGCAATATTGTGAAATCTTGCCTCCACAAGGGCAAGCGGCAAGGGGGATTCAGGGCCGCCACCTGTGCGAAGCTGCGCAGCTCGATCCCGGCCACATCCTCGAACGCGATGCCGTGGGCGTCGACCACGGGGCCCAAGGTATCGATGGCGGCATGGGCCCATCGGCGGATCGGAAAGGGCTTGATGTCGTTCCTCCCATTGTTCCATTCGAACCCCAGGTCGTCCCATATGGGACAATTGGCGTCGGCGTCGACCGTTATCGAAGGTGCGATGACCGACGCAAGCGACAGCCCGGGGCCGCCACGCCACGGGCATTCCACGCGTCAGAGCAGTGGTGGTCGCTGACCGTGCCGTGCTGCACGACGGCGGCGCGGGCCGAACGTGCGCAAACCATCACCAGCGCACCAATCCGCCCCGCGCCGAGAGGTCGGGAATGTCTTCCGCGACGGCGTACAGGACGGGCAGCGCGGCGCATCCGATATGGCCCGTGGTCGGGTTGCAGCGGTCACGGGCATCGATATCGTCGATCCGGGTTGCAGCGGCGAAGGCCGCGCCTGGGATGGAGGCCATGCGCCCG
>Ga0100401_1002449_pt1 | contig 14613 bp, 15 predicted proteins | sample CryGeymeta201525_FD_80421 | JGI IMG/M metagenome (GOLD analysis project Ga0100401, IMG submission 80421) | Groundwater microbial communities from Crystal Geyser aquifers in Utah, USA - Crystal Geyser metaG 2015-25 | ecosystem: Environmental > Aquatic > Deep subsurface > Groundwater | place: USA...
CGGCAATCTGTCCTATCAAAACGGACGAATAGATGGTTGATCAAAGTTGTTTAATAGGAAGCGTTTAAAAGTTATTAAGTTAAGGGAAAAACAAATTACCCTTGACATTTATCATAGATGAATCAATATCCAATTGATGGAGGATATTTAGAAAAAATAGAATTTTGAAAGTTCTACCGACTTATTTTAGTCGGTTTTTTTTGTACAGAGCAATGAAGCGGCGGGGTCGCCGGCGCATCTGCTCCAGTCTGCAACGACCAAGCACCCGGAAGCGCCCCGACTATTCTTTCAGTTACTTCAGGGGTAAACTCAATCACCTTAACCTGGTCTGAAGCTAGCGATCCGGTTTCTTATTATCTGATTGCTTACGGAACGTCTCCTGGTACTTATTCTTACGGCAATCCTAATGTCGGTGGTAAAGGGACGACTTCTTATACAATAAATAGTATTTCTGGCGGCGTCACCTACTATTTGGTCGTGAGAGCTGGTAATGGCTGTACTCCCGGGCCTTTTTCAGGAGAGGTTTCCACTACTCCAGGTGGTGGTTTTATTGCTGGGGCTCCGGCTGGATTTTTGCCCGGAGTTTTAGGAGCGACCACTGAGGAACTTACGCCTTCACCTACTCCTCAAAAAGGAGAGATAAAAGGAATTGAGGTGCAAACTTGTTCTTGTCGATGGTTTTTGATTGTTCTAGGAGAAATCATTGCTTTAATTGCTTATTTCTTGGTTTTTAAAAACAAAAAAACAACTAAGTTATTACTATTATCGATTTTAATTCCTATTTTAACTCAGATAGGATTTGTTTTAATTAATAAATGCTTTGTGTATAAATATTTGATACTTAATAATGCTCCAGATTTTGTCTGTAAGTATTTTATACTAATAAATTTCATCTTATTTCTAACTTTCCTAAAATTTTGGAGAAAAAGAAACGGATAAGTCATTTCTTCAATATAATTTGCGTGTATAATATTTATTGTTATGAAAGTAAGACTATCTGTTTTGATCATTACTAAAAACAATGAAGAAACGATTGAAAAAACGATAGAGTCGGTGAAAAACTTTGATGAAATTATAGTGGTGGATAGTTGTTCGACGGATAAAACTAGAGAAAAAGTTCATAAAGTAGGGACAGGATACTATCCTGTCCGTACAAAAGTATTTGTTAAAGGGTTTGATGATATTGGAAAACAAAGAGCGTATGGGTTGAAGTATGCGACTGGTGATTGGGTATTGATTTTGGACTCGGATGAAATTATGTCCAAAGAATTGGCTAGAGAAATCAAAGTCACCCTTCGTCAAGCTCAGGGTGACAAGACTGACAGGGAGGGTGACAAGACTGACAGGGAGGGTGACAAGACTGACAGGGAGGGTGACAAACATGTCATGGTGAGCTTGACGAACCATAACATCACTGCGTATGAAATTCCTTTTCAAAGTTATTTTTTAGGAAGGCCCTTAAGATACGGAGGAGAAGATTATTATCAAATAAGGCTGATAAAAAAAGATTCTGTCGACATCCTGCTTTCATTGGTTCATAACCGATTTAGAATTAAAAAAGGAAAAATAGGAAAACTTAAAGGAAACATACATCACTACTCTTATCGATCAATCGGCCAAGTTTATCGTAAGTTCACAGATTATGCTTTTAAAACCGCCCAAATTAAAGCAGAAATAAGTGAGAGAAGTTCTTTGAAAAAGATTTTTCTGTATCCGCTTCACATGTTTTGGTCGAGGTTTATCAAAGACAAAGGTTATAAGGACGGGTTATTTAGAATACCTTTAGATTTAGGATTTGCTTATATGGAATGGCTTACGTATTGTCTTTTAGCAATCTCAAATGTCAAAACTCAAATCTCAAATCTAAATCGTAAATCTTAAATCTTTATAATAGATAAATAAGATTTGATATTTGAGATGTAGATTTAACATTTGACATTTAAGATTTGAGATTTTTTATGAAAACAGGTTTTATCTTTGTTCTATATAAAACACAAAAGTCGGAAGTCGAGAGATTAAAGAAAGAAATTAAAGGATTACGGGTAAACGATTATAAGATCTATTTTATTGATAATACTGATGATAATGTCGGTTACGCCGGCGGTGTCAACAAAGGAATCAAACAAGCGCTTAAGAACGACTGTGAGTTGTTGATTGTTGCCAATCCAGATATTTCATTCTCTCACTCCCGGAGTGCGAGTTGGCTTGATGATGTAAGATATTTTGATATCTGGGGACTGGCAGTGAAACAGGACGGAAAGACTTATTACGGCGGTACGATTGACATGTGGCGGATGAGTGGGGGATTGATAAGCAAAAAACCGCAAAAAAGATTTGTTCCTGCTGATTTTGTTTCCGGATCCTTAATGTTTATTAAAAAAAAAGTAATAGATAAGATTGGTTTTTTTGACGAAAGCTATTTTCTTTATTACGAAGAAGTTGACTATTGTTACCGAGCTAAAAAAGCCTGTTTTAAAGTTGGCATCGATTCGAAGATAACTTATGAACATTTTGAAATTTCCAAAGATAGTCCGACAAAGAATTACTTTCTTTTTAAAAACCGACTAAAGTTTTTGTTCAAATACGGGAGTCTTAGACAAAAATTATATGAGATACTCCGGTTGCCAAAGACATTAATAATAGAGATCCCTCGACTCGTTGTACTCGCTCGGGATGACAAAAAAACTGAGTTTCGTTTTTTTGTCAATTTTCTTAGTCTTAATATTTCTTCTTTAATAAATAAAGTTCTTCATTTCGGTCTTTTCTTAATTCTAATAAATTATTTTAAGCCAGAAGAATATGCCGTCTATACATTAGCTTGGACCCAGGTCGGACTGCTTTTACCTTTACTAGATTTTGGAACAACATCTTATGGCTTAGTTCATATCACCGATTCGATTGAAAAAAAAGTCAAAGAACTGTTTTCTCTAAGATTTTATTTATCTTTAATCACCTTTACCTTAACAATTATTTTGGCAATACTATTTCGATATCCGGCAAATATCCTTGTTCCGATCATCCTTGTCTCATTTGTTATCTTTGCCAATATGTTTTCCGGTACATATTTGATTCTTACTTCAGTCAGACAAAAGTCATACCTGGCTTCGATTGTCTCAATGATTTTTCAGATATTCTTAGTTATTTTTTTAATTTTAGGGATATTACTGACCAAAAATTTAATGGCAGTCTTTATTATCACTTTTGTTCTATATAATTTTTATTCATTACTAAACTTTTTCTTGGTTAAAAAAGAAGTCGGCAGTCTATCTCTTAAGATTAATCTTAAACAATGGCTGATGATCATTAAGAAGTCATTTGTTTTTTTACTTATCAGTTTACTGGCTGGTTTTTATTCCAAGGTGGATGTCCTGATTTTGAATTTTATCAAAGGTAAGGAAGCAGTAGGGATATATTCAGCAGGTTACAGGTTTCTTGACGCCTTGATGTTCGTTGTCACCAGTTATAACGTCTCTTCAATGCCGATGTTTTCAAAATTCGCCAAAGAAAAAAAGGGTAATATATTTAAAAATAAAATTAAAAAGGACGTTCTTTTGGTTTCGATTATCGGTTTACCAATCGCGTTAGGATTTTTCTTCTTAGGACCAGTAATTTTACCGTTATTATTTAAAAGCGCCTATTTTCAGTCAATTCAGGTTTTAAGAATCATTATTTTTGCGCTACCGTTAATTCTATTGACATCGGTATTTTTGAACTCAATTTATGCCTTAAACAGGGCTAAAACCGTTATTTACATATTTTTGTTTCAATTAATTTTTAATATAACCTTAAATTACCTTCTTATTCCTCGATACAGTTACTTTGCCTCAGCCTATATAACATTAGCCGGTGAGATTCTAAACGTTTTGTTATTATTTGTTATTTTAAGGTCTGTCCTTTATGAAAATTTCCGTTGACGGTGGGGGACTGGGAGCGAAAAAAGGGGAGAGGTTTGGCAACTATGTTTTTTCGGAAAATTTAATCAGAGCTTTATCGTTATATGACAAAAAAAATGAGTATTTTGTCTATACTTTTACCAATCTAAAACCACGCTTAGCGTGGTTAAAAGGTCGAGTCAGTTTAGAAGAATTGATTAACAAAAAAGATGTTTTTTTAGCCTTAAATCAAGCGATTCCCCTATTAGTTTCAGAAAAAGTAATTAGTTTTTGTCACGGACTTTCCTATTATTTTTATCCAGAATATTATTCAAAAAAAGATTATTCGCGGCTGATGAACCAGTTAAAAGAGATGATTAAAAGATCGAATTATATCGTTGTTTCTTCGGAGAAAGTGAAAAAAGAACTAGAAGAGCTTACTATAATTAATTATAGTGTAGGGAAAAGGGTTGTTGCCATTCCGTTTGGAATTCCGTTTGACATGCTCAATAAGAGATTGCTTCGTCACTATGTTCCTCGCAATGACAGCAAGCCATATTTTCTTTACGTTGGCATGGATCATTCGATCAAAAATATTGAGTTTATTAGAAAAACGTTTAGAAAGTTTAGAGAGTTAGGAGAGTTTAAGAGTTATCGATTAATTTTAGTGACGAAAAATTGCGCCCGAAAAAAACTTTGTCATTTATACAGAAACGCAACCGCTTTATTAACTGCTTCTTATTATGAAAGTTTTAATTTACCGGTTTTAGAGGCATTATCACAAGGCTGCCCTGTCATTGGTTTAAAATCAGCTATTATTCCAGAGTTAGCTAAGTACGTTAATGTTGCATCAGACGATAAAGAATTTGTAAAGTTGATGGAAATGATACCCAAAAAACCCAATATTCAGTTAATTAAACTGCCTGCCGGCAGGCAAGGTCGATTGGACAAAGAGTTTAACTGGAGAAATTATGTAAATGAATTAGTGAGATTATATGAGTTATAATATTGTTCGAGCAAGGTCGAGAACAATTGATAGGATATTTCTCGACAAGCTCGAAATATAAATAATGTTATCAGCAGTAGTTTTAACGAAAAACGAAGAAAAGACTATTGAAAGATGTTTAAAGTCGTTGATGTTTTGTGATGAAATAATTGTTGTTGATGACGGTTCAACCGATGGTACGGTTGAACATGTTTATAAAGTTAATAAATGTAGGGACAGGTCGCGACCTGTCCGTACTAAAGTCTTCCAGAGAAAATTAGCAAGAGATTTTGCAGGACAGAGGAACTTTGGGATGAGTAAGACAAGTAATGAATGGGTTTTATTTGTCGATGCTGATGAGGAAGTGACGCGAGAATTACAGAGAGAAATAGAAGTCACCCTTCGTCAAGCTCAGGGTGACAACAGTCGTATCATGGTGAGCTTGACGAACCATGACAAAGATGCTTATTATGTTCGCCGACGGGATTTTTTTTGGGGAAAAGAGCTCAAGTATGGCGAAGTGAGACAAATAAGACTAATAGGACTCATTAGACTCATTCGCAAAGACTCTGGTAAGTGGCTGGGCAATGTCCACGAAGAATTCAAAGTCAAAAGTCAAAAATCAAAAGTCAAAAGTTTAAATAGTTTTTTAAATCACTACCCACACCAAACTTTAAAGGAATTTATTAAGGATATTAATGACTATTCTTCAATTCGGGCAGAAGAACTTTATAATCAGGGAAAGAATGTTAATGTTATAGAAATAATGTTCGTTCCTGCTATTAAATTTATTTATAACTATTTGATAAATCTTGGTTTTTTAGACGGCGCACCTGGTTTTGCTTACGCTTTTTTGATGAGCTTTCATTCGTTTTTGGTAAGAGCGAAGTTATATATGTTGAAAAGCTCGATGCCGTTTTTTTCGCCCTCCTCACCCCGCCATAAACCTACGGCGGGGCCCCAGGAGATTGGCGAAAAAAAGGTATCCTCGCTTTTATGAGTTTAAAAAAATGTTATTTTACTTTTTATTTTATCTTACTTTTCTCCTTTTTTCTTTGGGTCAGCTGGGAAGGTTCTCTCTTTATAATCAGCAAATCAATTTTTATCTATATGAAATCTTCTTAGGTTTATTGCTCATAATTTTATTTTTTAAATATCGTTTAGAGCCTTTAAAAGAAGTTTGGAAAAAATATAAGGTTATTTTTGTCTTTATTCTTATTCTTTTTACATCGCTACTAATTGGTTTCAGTCAATATACTTTGTTTGAGAATGCTGTTGGTTCACTTTACTTGATTCGTTTGCTTCTTTATTTGGGATATTGGGGATATTTGGGGTATTGGATCAAAAAATCGCCTGGGTCGAAGAAAACGATTAAAACTAGTCTCAATATTTTTGTTGTTTTAACAGTAATTACAACGATTACACAATATCTTTTATACCCCGATCTTAGAAATCTCTTTTATCAAGGTTGGGATCCGCATCTTTTTAGAGCTTTTGGAGTATTTTTTGACACTGCTATTGCCGGAACGATCTACGGAATGATCTTTCTTTTTACCAATCAATTAATTATTAAAACAATTTTTTTGGCATTTTTAGTTCTTAGTTTTTCAAGAAGTATTTATCTATCTATAACGATCGTTTTATTATATGAATTTATAAAAAAGATTCCTCGACCCCGTCCCGCTGAGCGGGACTTCGCTCGGAATGACAGGGGGGGCGTAAAAAAAATAACAATTTTTTTCATTTTTTTTCTTTTTCTTATCTTAATTGCGCCTAAACCGGCTGGAGAAGGTGTTAATTTAACAAGAACTTTTTCAATAGTTTCACGGCTAAAAGATTATCAGGAAGGAGCTAATCTATTTATAAAAAAACCTATATTAGGTTATGGTTATAATCGGTTAAGGTATGTGAGAAATATTCAAGATTCTCATGCCGGTGCGTCTTTTAGTTCGAGTTATATGACGGTTTTGGTAAGCGCAGGGTTAATTGGTTTAATTAGTTTAATTGGTTTAATTAGCCAAATTTGGAAACACAGCAAAAATGCTCGAGTACTTATAGTTTTTCTTGGAACTATGTCTCTTTTTGATAATGTTTTACTGCATCCATTTATTTTATTTTTAGCTGGAGTTTTATTTATTCTTTTTGATAGATAACAGTGAGAGTTTTTGTCTCCGAATTTCCGGCAATATCTAAGGCAACGATTAGAATCGCATTATCTCCTTCTTTTAAGCGAAGATTAGTTTGAAAATTGCCATTAACATCGACAACAACTGGAAGATCATCAATTTTGACAAAAACTTCCTTATCTGTTGAACCTTTAAGTAGAGTTTCACTTTGAGATATTACTTCTTTATCATTTGGTTGAGAAATTTCTAATTTTGGTTTTTCTTGTTTAAAAAGAACAGTGTAAATATTGGTTGATTTTTTTGATTTATTATTAGAGCTTAATGCTTTTATAAAAACCTCATTACTGCCTTTTACCAAATCTCCGATTTCTTCCGAAAAATTATCACTGGCTTTTAAATCAACTTCTTTTACTTTTTCATCATTAAGAAAGAATTCAAGTTTATCATAGTTAACTACTGACCCTGAAACAATAAATTTAGCGCTATTAGTAGCTGTAGGAATATTGTCAATACTAACTGACCCATAGACATCAGTAGTTTTATTTAAAGCTTGGGCCGAATTTTTAGAAAAAAGGTTGGCAACGAATATAGTACTGTTCATAAGCAATTTAAATCCTACGGTAAAAATCAATAATAGACTGATTATTAAAAGAATAATAAAAACCGTTATAGTTCTTGTTAATTTATTTTTTTGAAATAAATCTGATCTTCTCATGAGCCATCTGGGAGAATCGAACTCCCATCACCGGTTTACGATACCGATGCTCTTCCACTGAGCTAAGATGGCTTGTGAGGACGCTGAGTGTCCTTACAACCCGCTAAGCGGGCTGAGCGGGCGAAGGGAATTGAACCCTCTGTCTTCTCCTTGGGAAGGAGACATTTTGCCGGTAAACTACGCCCGCTATTTTGGGGACAAAACCAAAGGTTTTTTCCCGACGATTTTCCGCCGCGATAATTATTATTTTACTATATAAACTAAAAGAGAAGGTTATAAAATTGTTAACGTGGAATAGTTAATATCATGCCGATTTCAATCTGGTCGGCATTAAGTAGATTATTTGCCTGAAGAATTCTATGCCAAGCGTATAAATCACCGTAAACTTTTTGAGCGATTATCGATAACGAATCGCCTGGTTGAACAACGTATTTGCCTTCGGTATAGGTTACTTGCTCAGTTTGGGTGGCAGATATCTCACCGATAGTAGGTTCCCGGCGAGCAACATTTGGAATAATAATTTTTTGACCTGTTTCCAAAATCGAAGCATCAATTAGTTTGTTGGCAACTGATATGTCATAGGCGTTAAATCCAGAGCCATAGAACTTCTCGGCAATATTCCAAAGATCATCGCCTTCGGCAACAGTGTAGGTCTTGGGGGTTGTGGGGGGTATGAGGGATGTGGGGGGAGTTTTTTGCTTAAAGACTGGTAAAGAAAAAGCCAAGTTAATTGGGATATTTTTTAGGAACATTTTATAGGCCAACGAAGAAAAAATTAAAGCCACTACCATCCCAAGAATGAGATTAAAATATTTTTCTTTTACTGTAGCAAAAAATAACTGTTGATAGTTTAAAGCCTTGACATATCTTTTTTTCATGTTACGGAAGTATTATATATCACTGAGGCGCTAAATTGCAATTAGAAAAAAATTTAATGAAATTTTTTTTAAAAGCTGTTAAAATATGAGTAGTTGCGACCATAGCTCAATTGGCTAGAGCAATTCCCTGTCACGGAATAGGTTGGCGGTTCGAGTCCGCTTGGTCGCGCACCCACAATATGTTTTATTTGAAAGACTTTCTCATTTTTTTGAGATCTTCGAAAGCTTTTTTAAGAAGAGGTTCTTTAATATATATTCGAGCGTTTTCAAAGAATTCCGAAAGAGATTTGTTTTGTTCTTTTTCATAATCGTAAGCTTGTATTGTTGTTGCCAATTTATCTATTTGCCAAAAGATAATTGATTCTTTTGATTTCCTTTGAACCATTTCGTTATATAGATTGCTGTAATTCATATCGTAATCCCAAAAAATTGTTCTAATAGCTTCCTTCTCAATTTTTTCTTTTTTCTTTTGTAGTCTTTTAAAGATTTTTTTTCCTCTTTCTACTACGAAATCTTCTGTCAGAAGAGCGCTAAAATTATGAACGATTGCCATTCGTATTAATTTTTCTTCACTCACACCAAGATATTTAGACAAAATTGTTATTAAAACTGTAATGGTAAAACAGTGTTCTGCGAGGCTTTCTGGATCTTTGATATTTTCCCTAATCCAACCGCTTCTTTTTAATTTTTTTGACAAATTCATCTGGATAGCAAGATGAAGAATATTCATAAAATTTTATTTCCAATCTTATTTACTTCTCATTTTTTTAAGATCATTTACAGCACTTTTTAAAAGTGGATGTGTTATAAAAAATTCTGCACTAGCAAAAAATTCAGTCATATCTATTCCTTGTTCTTTTTCGTATTCATATGCTTGTATCGTCCTTTCCAAAAGATCAATATCCCAAAAAGTCTTAGCTTCCTCAGTTTTTCTTTGAATCATTTCTTGAAATAAATTTGAATAATCTTCACCATAACCATAAAGAATATTTCTAATAGCTTCCTTCTCAATTTTTTCTTTTTTCTTTCTTTTATCAAGGAAAATCTTTTTCCAACTTTCAACAACAATATCTCCGGTCGACGTTTCTCCTAGATCATGGATAATCGCCATTTTTACTAATTTTTGTTGGTCTACTTTTAAGGAAGGGGCGAGAGCCATACATAAAACAATCACACGAAATGTATGTTCGGCAACACTTTCTGGATTTTTTACTTTACGTTTAACCCAGCCGGTTCTTTTAAGTTTCTTGGAAATACCTACCTGAAAAGCCAAGTGAAGAATATCCATGAATAGATTATACCACCTTTTCAAAGACAAAGACGATGTCCTGCCAGTCTTCGTAAATTTTTTTAGGTTTTTTAAAATGATGTTTTGCCATAAACCTAAAAAGTTTTCCCTGGTTATATCTGTTTAAATAATAACCGTCTTTATGAAGAGTAATTTTGTCTCCAAGAAAAAAAGACGGTTTAATGAACATTGATAAAATAAGAAATTTTTTTGTCAACCGGGAAAGCTCAGATAAAATTTTTACATAATACTGGTGATGTTCAATAACATCTTTTGTCAAAACTATATCAAAGTAATTACTCTTAAAGTTTAACTTTGAAAGATCAAAAGAAAAAAATTTAACTTTTTGATTGTCAGAAAGATTTTTTCTTGCTAATTTTATTGCTTTAAGATTGTTATCAACGCCAAAATATCTTCCTAGATAGCCTTTATTATAAAGCCTGAATGCTTCAACTCCAGTGCTGCAGCCGGCATCAAGGAGTAAAGAATTTTTATTGGTATTCTTGAGAATAAACTTTTCAAAAGCATTACGGGTATTCTTTTGACCAACCTGATCAAACTCCTCCTTGGAGCCTGGACCTTCTATTTTTTTTATTCTTTGCCAATAAGTTTTATTCATAGTTTAGTCCCGATTTAATCGGGAGACAAACCACCGCTAATTATAGTATAATATTTCTATTAATAGTTTAGTCCCAATTTAATCGGGAGACAAGGGGGTCAGTTATATGAATATCGCGCTTATAGGTATTATCGTCGTTTTAGTCCTTTATTTAATAGGTCAATATAACGGGTTTATTGTTTTAAAGACCAGAATTCAGGAAGCATTATCCGGAATCGATGTTCAACTAAAAAGAAGGACCGACTTAATTCCCAATTTAGTAGAAACTGTTAAAGGTTATGCCAAACACGAAAAAACCGTCTTTGCCGAAGTAACTAAAACCAGATCTGCCTTAGTAAAAGCAGAAACTCTAGAAGAAAAGGCTAAGGCTAATGATATGTTGACCGGAGCTTTAAAGTCTCTCTTTGCCGTCGCCGAAGCTTATCCAGAGCTTAAAGCAAGCGAAAATTTTAAAGATTTACAAAGGCAACTTGAAGACACTGAAGACAAAGTGGCCTATTCAAGACAGTTTTACAATGCCAATGTCCTTGATTTTAATGCCAAAGTACAGATGTTTCCTTCAAATCTGATTGCCAATATGTTTGGATTTGGAGCATTTGAATTTTTTGCGGCTAACGAAGAAGAACGAAAGAAAGTTTCTGTCAAATTTGATTAATAAAGCTCGATACCGCATTTTCTCATTAAAAGAGCAACCCCTCTCTTCCGACTTCGTCGGTAGAGGGTGCGTCCCTAAAAATTCGAAAATGGGTATCTTCGCTTTTTACATATGTCACTATACTCCCAAATAAATCAAAATAAAACTAAAACCATCCTAATAATGTTAATTTTTATAGTATTATTCTCTGGTTTTTTTTATTTAATTGGCAAATATTTTAACTCTCCGGGTGCTTATCTTGTTTTAGGCCTGATAATTTCTTCTTTTTCCAGTCTGGGTAGTTATTTTTATTCTGACAAGATTGTTCTTTTTACGACAGGAGCAAGACCGGCAAGTAAAAAGGAATTTTTTGATTTTTATACAACAGCAGAAAATTTAGCTATAGCTGCAGGACTGCCTATGCCAAAGCTCTATGTTATAGACGATTCGTCTCCCAATGCTTTTGCAACCGGAAGGGATCCGCGCCATGCTGTTGTCTGTGCTACCACTGGTCTTTTAAAAAATCTTGACCGATCTGATATCGAGGGCGTGATTTCTCACGAACTTTCCCATGTTAAAAGCTATGATATTTTAGTATCTTCTATTGTGGCTGTACTTGTTGGAACTCTTGCTATTATTTCTAATTGGTTGATGAGAAGAATGTGGTGGGGAGACTCAAGAGACGATAATAATAGGGACCGCAGCCCTTTTTTTGCTATATTATTCATTATTGTTTTAATTATTACTCCTATTGTGGCGACATTAATTCAGCTAGCAATTTCTAGAAAACGAGAATTCTTGGCCGACGCTTCAGGAGTATTAATTACGAGGAACCCCGAAGGACTAGCTTCCGCACTGGAAAAAATCGCTTCTTATCCGCCTCTTAAAAATGCTTCTCCATCAACCGCTCATCTATTCATAGCTAATCCGTTCAAGAAGAAAGGTCAATCTTCCTGGTTGATCAACCTTTTTTCCACTCATCCGCCGATTGAAGAAAGGATCAAAATTTTACGAGAAATGTAAAATTACGCATTTGTCATTTCGACCGAGTTCCGACTTTAGTCGTGGACGAGTGGAGAAATCTTGAATATTAAGATTCCTCGACTTCGGGACGTCAAACGTCCCTTCGCTCGGAATGACAAATTAAAAAATGATAAAATGTTTTAATGATTTATAATTCCTCAATTATTATTGGAAAAATTATTAACTTCTTAATTACTAAAATCTTAAAAAGAGCAGGGTCAACTTGGCCGGGAGAAATCGCTTTATCTTTGGATAATAATTTTATTAAAAAAACTTTTATGACTAATCATATGAAAATTATTCTTATTGCTGGCACCAACGGTAAAACTACCACCGCTTCTCTAATAAAATTTTTTTTAGAAAAGAAAGGTTTCCGGGTTTTTCATAATCAAGAAGGCGCCAATCTTTTAAACGGTACCGCCTCATCGATTATTAAACACATTGATGTTGATGGAAAGCTTAACTATCAAGCGGCGATTTTTGAAGTGGATGAAAATACTCTGCCATTAATTGTTAAAGAATTTGAACCAACAGCTATTATTCTCAACAATCTTTTTCGCGATCAGCTTGATCGTTATGGAGAAGTTAATACAATTGCTTTAAAATGGCAGAACTCATTAAAAAAATTAAAAAATACCCATTTCTTTATTAACGCCGATGACCCGTTGATCTATTATTTATCAAAGAGTCTTCAAGGACGAATTAACTACTTCGGCCTTAAGCAAACTCTTATGTCTAAAAAGGAGATTACTCATGATGTTGATTCGATCTACTGCCCTGCCTGCGGTGAAAAGCTGCTTTACTACAAGATCGCTTTTTCACATCTAGGCGAATACATATGTTTGAAATGTCAGTTTGCATCGGCTAAAGAAACTTTTTCGTTAAAAAATCCTAAGACTAATCTTCTCGGTAAATATAACTTATATAATATCAATGCCGTTTCCTTATTACTGTCAAAAATTTTTAATATTTCTCTTTCTTTTATTCAAAAAGAGTTAATCAACTTTTCTCCTGTTTTCGGCCGTCAGGAAAAGCTGGTTTATCAAGATAAAAAAATAACCATCCTCCTTGGTAAAAATCCAGCTGGATTCAACCAGGTCATCGAAGTGGTAACGACAAACTCAACTCAAAGAAACATATTGCTCGTTCTTAATGACCGCATTCCTGACGGTCGCGATGTTTCCTGGATCTGGGATGTTGACTTTGAAAAGCTTATTCCTTTTGGAAAAAATATCTATGTTTCTGGAGACAGGGTTTATGACATGAGTCTGCGCTTGAACTATTGTCTCAAAAACTATCAAGAAAGAAAGTTTTTTAGTTTTGAGTCTTTAAAACAGTCGATTGAAAATATTGTTAAAGAAACAAAGAGAGATGAAGAAATATTTATCCTTGCGACTTATTCAGGAATGTTAGAAACGAGAAAAATATTATTAAAAAGCTCGATACCGTTATAAAAATATGTTATTAAAAATTGCATGGCTTTACCCCGATTTGATGAGTACTTATGGCGACCGTGGCAATATTATTGTTTTGGAGAAACGTTTGCGATGGCGGGGAATTGAACCAATAATAAAAAAGATATTTATTTCTTCTCCTGAAGAAGAATTAGAAGACTGCGATCTTATTTTTATGGGAGGTGCTCAAGATAAACAACAGCAAATCGTTAACCGTGATTTGAAAAAAAACAAAGGAAAAATTTTAAAAAAAATGATTAATCAGGGAATACCCGGGTTATTCATCTGTGGCGCTTATCAGTTTATGGGCAGATATTATAAAGCCGCCGATGGAACAACTATTCCCGGCTTAGGACTTTTTGATTTCTATACAGAAAGTCCTGGATTAAAATTCAAAAGGCTTATTGGAAACATTGTCATTCAACCTAAAATATTTTCTTCGGATGTTAAATTCGTTGGTTTTGAAAACCATGGCGGTCGAACATATATTAAAGACAAAAGTTTTGTTTTTGCTAAAGTTTTAAAAGGATTCGGTAATAATGGTAAAGATCGAGGAGAAGGATTTATCTATAAAAACGCCATCGGAACCTATCTGCACGGACCGATTTTGCCTAAAAATCCTGAACTGGCTGACTATCTGTTAGAAAAAGCCTTAGAGGTAAAGTATAAGAAAAAAATTAAATTACAATCTTTGAATAATGAATTTGAGAATATGGCAAGAAACGTTATTCTTAAAAGGTATTTATAGATTTTAGATTTGAAATTTAGATTTGATCTTTGAGATTTGAGTTTTAAGATATAATAAACTTATGAGCTTCGTTCATTTACATTTGCATACAGGCTATTCTTTATTGGATGGCATGTGCCGGATAGACGACGTCGTCGAGAAAGCTAAGCAGAATAAAATGACGGCAGTGGCGATTACTGATCACGGAGCTTTGTATGGAGCTTTTAAATTTTATATCCAAGCCATTGAAGCCGGTATTAAACCAATCATTGGTGTTGAAGCTTATAAGACA